>Ga0209391_10001053_pt1 | contig 14066 bp, 12 predicted proteins | sample PPLLak3March2015_FD_187246 | JGI IMG/M metagenome (GOLD analysis project Ga0209391, IMG submission 187246) | Freshwater sediment microbial communities from Prairie Pothole Lake near Jamestown, North Dakota, USA - PPLs Lake P7 Core (1) Depth... | ecosystem: Environmental > Aquatic > Freshwater >... | reverse complement strand
ATTTTCGACTGCCTTACAAATCAACGGCTTGATGCCGCTGATTTGACGTCGGCGTCGGATCCATGCGTCGCGGGATTCTCAGAATCAATCAGAGGCTCATTTAACGTCTGAACGCACCGGAAGGCTGCTGTCATCCGGTGGCTTTATGTAAGTTGGGACAAGCCTGCGCTACAGGCAGGCGGACATCAGTACTTCCAGCCTTCCATCAGGCAGCAGCATACCTTGGGCGATATCAAAATTGGATAACAGGTTCACCAGGATCGCCTGCGTGTGCGGGAACGTCCGGAACTGCTTTTCCATACGCGGACGAATACTGAACATGTGGGCCTGCTGTATACCGTATTGCTGATTGGCGAATGACGTATTCAGCGTGCGTACGGTGAAAGCGTGCGCTCGCGTGGACTTGTGCAGAAAAGGCCGGATAGCGGTATTGAATGACCGCAGCGCCTTGTCATCCAGGTAATTCAGAAAATCCCAGAACAGGCACAGGTCAAAACGCGTCCCCTTGGGAAAATCCAGCGAGCGGCTGAAATGCTCGGTGAGTTCAGTTTCACTGCAATCGCCCAGTTGCATCTGCAGCACCGGGTCCGAATACATCGCTGCAAAATGCAACCGGCATTTGAATTGGGTAAAGAATTCGATGGTCTCGGGCAAGGCGGGACCGATTTCAAGGACAGACAGGCGCGTGTCCGGCTTGATTCTTTTTACCAGGGTCGGAAACAACAGCGATTGCTGTGAGCGTGACGCAAGTGGCGGGACAGGCGTAACACCGACGCCTGCCGTTGCTGTGACCGTGCTGTTCAATTCACCAATCTTCTTTCAGCTGACCCGGAATGCATGCCTTTTGAATCACAACGCCTAACTGACATTCAACGTATAACTCTTGTTTTCATTCAGGGTGCCGGAGCCACCGACTTTCGCAGGCTCGGCGATTTTTTCATGCGGTTTATCGACCGCCTTTTTTGCCGCACTTGCCAGCTTGCTCTTGGCATTGTCGCTGGGATCCATGTCGATGCTGCCCTTGAATATCGCACCGTCCTCGAGTGCCATGCGCGGTGCCACAATATTGCCGTGGACATTGCCTGAACGGGAGATGGTAACCTTTTCCGTACCGTTGATATCGCCGCGGACCTCACCGGAAATTTTCACCACCTTGGCCGTAATGTCGGCTTTGACGCGCCCGGTCTGACCCACTTCGACCTGGTGAAGTTCAAGACAGATTCTGCCTTCCACCCTGCCTTCGATGACGAGGTTCTCGTCACCACTGATATCACCCTTGATGTGTATACCGGGACCGATCAGCGCAGTCCTGCCGTTACTGATGGGTGCGTTGGCCGCTGCGGAAAATTTCTCCGGTGAAGGTTGCGTGACCTCGGGTTCCTGTTTAACGCTTCTGTGTTTTTCAAACATGCGAAATTTCCAAAAACTTCATGAACTGGGGAAGAATAGTCTAGCAGAGATTTTCCGCTGAATACCAAAATCACTTTAATGAACGGGCATATTTAAGAATTTTTTTTGCGCAGGTGGTTACAATCCCGTCATGCAGCCTGAAATTCCGGATAAACTCGGCAAACCAAGATCAATAACGAGAACAAACCCATGATGCTTCGGTTCGTTAAACGGCCATCAACACGACCCCCTGACATGCAAGGATTTTTACTCCGTGTCAGCCTGATCACGATTTTGCAGTTTGCCTGTTTATCAGCATCCGCCGCAGACCCATTACTCGAGATGGCAGAAGACTACGAGCAATTTTTCCGGCAACTGGTGGCGGACCGCGATTATCCTGGCGCCGCTTTTGCCATCGCCAGCCGTGAGCGCATCATTCACATCGTCACAACCGGTCACACAACCGCGGCGGGAAAACGCCCGGTCGACCAGCAGACCACGTTCCGCCTTGCGTCGGTTTCCAAACCCTTTGCCGCCGAATTGGTCGGCCTGTTGGTGGAGGATGGCGTGTTGGGCTGGGATGACACGGTCAGCAGCTACGTGCCCGGTTTCAGGATCGACGGCGATGTCACGCAAATCCGGATCCGGCATTTGCTCGGGCAGAGCACCGGCTTGATCTCCCACGCTTACGACAATTTGCTGGAAGACGGCAAGGACATGGATTATATCTGGCAAAAAATGTCCGACCTGCCCTACCAGTGCAAGCCGGGTAAATGTTATGGCTACCAGAACAGTGTCTTCAGCCTGGTTGAGCCGATCGTCGCGCAGGCCACCCAACGGGACTATGCAACACTGGTTGGGGAACGCATTTTCAAACCGCTCGATATGGCTACGGCTTCCATCGGTTTTGACGCATTCGTAAACAACCCCAATCACGCTGAACCGCACGCCAGGCGTAACGGCCAGTGGAAAACGATAGCCGTCCAGCCCAATTACTACCGCGCAACGCCCGCCGCAGGTGTCAATGCCAGCATCCTCGATATGGGCAAGTGGCTGCAGGCCCAATTGGGCGGCAAACCGGAAATCATTTCACCCGGGATGCTGCAAAACCTGACCGAGCCACGGGTAAAAACGCAAAGGGAAACCTATCGCAAGGAGTGGAGTGACATCATCAGCGATGCGCATTACGGCCTGGGTTGGCGTATTTATCAACTGGGCGATCAACCAATGGTGTATCACGGCGGCTGGGTTTCCGGTTTCCGTGCCGATGTCGCCTTCTCAACGCACCACGATATCGGCATCGTCGTGTTGATCAATGCCGAAAGCAGCGGAATCAGTGAATTGACCACTCATTTCTGGCGAATGGTGCTTGGACTTTTTAATTCTGCACGCGCACAGGCTTCCTTCTCATGACCCGCTGGTTTATTCTTGCCACACCGAACCCTGTGAATGATCAATCATGTCCGCGTTGAAAATTGTCCTCAGCCTGATACTGCTCGTAGCGCTGCAATCCTGCAAGCAACCGGTCCACTGGAACGCCGGGGATGTGGCCGGTGCGATGCCGGACCTGGAATTCACGCTGACCGGTCCGGACGGTGAGACAGTCGAGGCCCGGTCCCTGCGCGGCAAGCCGGTGCTGCTGTTTTTCGGCTTTACCAATTGCCCGCACGTTTGCCCCACGACACTGGCCCGTTTGTCGGTGCTGATCAAGGATCTGGGCCCGCAGGCGAAGGACATACAGGTCGTGTTTGTTACGGTCGATCCTGCGCGCGACACAAGGGAGGTCATGCAACGTTACACGGCCGCATTCGGTCCATGGCTGCTTGGACTGACTGGCGCGGAGGCTGAACTGACCCGGCTGAGTAAATCCTACGGTGTTTACGCCGCCATGGAATCGTCAGACAGCAAGGGCGCCTATAATGTCATGCACAGTACCGTGATATTTGCTTTTGACGCAGATGGCCGGGTCCGTTTACTGATTTCAGATCTGACCGATGGCGACGCCGTCATTGCGGACCTCAGGCAGTTGATTGACTTGTAGAAGCCGGGAGTTTCCATGCCTTCATTCGATGTAGTTTCCGAAATTGACCACCACGAATTGCACAACGGTGTTGACCAGGCGAACCGCGAAGTCGGAACGCGATTCGATTTCAAGGGCACCGGTTCAAATTTTGAACTGGCCGGCCTGGTCATCACCATGAACAGCGAATCCGAATTCCAGCTGCAGCAGATGTACGACATTCTTTGCAACAAGCTGGTCAAGCGCGGCATCGATATCGCCTGCCTGGAAAAGGGCGAGCCCATTATCCACGCCAGGAGCGCCACCCAGACTGTCACCGCCAGGGAGGGGATTGAAACAGCGCTCGCAAAAGAAATGATCAAGCTGATCAAACAGAGCAAGGCCAAGGTCCAGGCAGCCATACAAGGCGACCAGTTGAGGATTACCGGCAAGAAGCGGGACGACCTGCAGGAAGTCATTGCGCTACTCAAAGGCGCAGACATAGACACGCCGTTACAGTACAAGAACTTCAGGGATTGACCGCCCGCAAGAATAAGCAAGCAGCACCGCAAAAACCGCTTTCGACAGTTGACCTTGTGTAATCAGACAGGGTCCCGCACATCTTTTTACAAGCTTTACAGGATTGTATTGCGTGATTTCCTTCACGACAAAATCAGCCGCCTGGCAGAAGTACGGGCTAATCGGAATGAAATCCGGACCGCCTGGTTTTGTCCTTTTTACCGTCTCGGCTTAATTGCCGTTCAGGCTAACGAATTGCGCCGTTTGATGCGGCATCAAGGCCCCTTTTGAGGTAACATTGTCCTTTGCTTTCTGCCACGAAAAAAGGAAACCTATTTATGAAATCGACATTGACGCTGGCGCTCGGTACTGCGCTGGTATTTACCTTAGCCGGCTGCTCTAAAACCGACACTGAAACGGTCACTGAAACAGCCCCCGCAACCCCGACCGAAACCGCAATGACAACCAACACAACAGAAAATCCGTTTTTTGAAGCCAGCCCGCTGTACATGTATTACCCGCAATTCGACAAAATCAAAACTTCGGATTATGTACCTGCGTTCGAACGTGGAATGCAGGAACAGCTGGCGGAAATCGAGGCTATTGCCAACCAGGCCGAGGCACCCACGCTGGACAACACCCTGATCCCGATGGAGCGTTCGGGCCAGATCCTTAACCGGGTTGCAACGGTATTTTTCAGCATGACGAGCGCTCACACCAATGATGAACTGGAAAAAATCCAAAGCGACATGGCGCCGGTATTATCCGCACATAATGACAAGATACGTCTCAACAGCAAACTGTTCGCACGTATCCAGGCCCTTTACGATCAGCGCGATACACTCGAACTGGATCCGGAGTCATACCGCCTGATCGAAGAAAATTACAAGGACTTCGTCCGGGCGGGCGCCAGGCTTTCCGATGAAGACAAGGAAAAGCTGAAGGCAATGAATGCCGAGTTGGCCAGCCTGCAGACCACATTCAGCCAGAATGTGTTGAACGAAGTGAATGCCTCGGCCGTGGTCGTGGACAGCCGCGAAGCGCTGGCCGGTATGGCGGAGGCCAATATAGAAGCCGCGGCGAAAGCGGCGAAAGACAAAGACATGGACGGCAAATACCTGATCGCCCTGCTCAACACCAGCCAGCAACCGCCGCTGACAAACCTGCAAGACCGCGCCCTGCGTCAGCGCATCATGGAGACCTCGCTGAGCCGTGGCAGCCACGGCGGGGAATTCGATAACCGTGAAGTGCTGACACGCATCGTCAAGTTACGCGCCGAGCGTGCCCAGTTAATGGGTTACCCGAACCACGCGGCTTACAGCCTTGAGAATCAGACGGCACAAACCACCGAGGCCGTCAACAACATGCTTGCACGGCTGGCGCCGCCGGCTGTTGTCAATGCAAAACGCGAAGCCGCAGATATGCAGCAGATCATCGACGCCGAAGGCGGTGACTTCCAACTGGCCTCATGGGACTGGAATTACTATGCCGAAAAGGTGCGTATGCAACGTTACGATTTCGATGAATCGAAACTTCGCCCGTACTTTGAGTTGAACAACGTATTGCTGAAAGGCGTGTTCTACGCGGCCGGACAAGTGTACGGCATCACCTTCAAGGAACGTCACGACCTGCCGGTTTACCAGGAAGACGTCCGCGTTTTCGAGGTCTTTGAAGCCGATGGCAGTACCTTGGCGTTGTTCCTGCTCGACCCGTTTGCCCGCCCTTCCAAACGGGGTGGCGCCTGGATGAATTCCTACGTAGACCAATCCGCGCTGATGGGCTTCAAGCCAGTAGTCGCCAACCACCTGAACATCGTCAAGCCGGCTTCTGCCGATGAGCCGGTTCTGATGACCTTCGACGACGTCACGACGATGTTCCACGAGTTCGGCCACGCGCTGCATGGCATGTTTTCGAATGTGAAGTACCCGGGATTCTCAGGCACCGCGGTGCCACGTGACTTTGTTGAATTCCCCTCACAGGTCAACGAAATGTGGTCGGTCTGGCCGGAAGTGCTGCAAAACTACGCCGTACATTACCAGACCGGCCAAGCCATGCCGCAGGAATTGCTGGATAAGGTCCTGGAAACACAGAAATTCAACCAGGGTTACATCACCACGGAATACCTCGCATCTTCCCTGCTCGATCAGAGCTTCCACCAGCTGACACCCGCAGAAGTTCCCAGTGCTGACGGCCTGCTGGCTTTCGAGACAAAGTCACTTGAAGACGCAGGCGTGGCGCTCGCCACTGTACCGCCGCGCTACCGCAGTACCTACTTCTCACATATCGTCGGTGGTTATTCCGCCGGTTACTATGCCTACATCTGGAGCGAAGTGCTGGATGCGGACACGGTTGAATGGTTCAAGGCGAACGGTGGCATGAAGCGTGAGAATGGCGACCGCTTCCGCCAGATGCTGTTGTCCCGCGGCGGTGCTGAAGATGCAATGACCATATTCAGAAACTTCCGCGGTGCAGATCCGGACATTAAGCACCTGCTGGAACGGCGCGGCCTGAACTGAACCGGTCAGACCCTGCAAGCGCCCGGCATGGCCGGGCAACCAGGTTAACCACCAAGCCCCGGTCAAACGGCCGGGGCTTTTTCAGGAAACCTCTGATGAATTCCGAGATTTCCGCGATACACGAACGTCCGCGCTAACTTGAAAGGCACCGCTCCTGCGCATCCTGCGCCCGCGGTGTACCGTTCATCCTGAACATAACCGCTCCTCGGCAACTGCTCCTGCGTTGCTCTACCTCCTGCATCCCTGCAGTCGTGCGCATCCTCGGCAATTGCTCCTGCATTGCTCTACCTCCTGCATCCCTGCAGTCGTGCGCCCGCGGTGTACCGTTCATCCTGAACATAAAAAAACCCGGTCAGGTGGTGTCTGACCGGGTCTTTTCTGGAACTTGGAAGCCTTACAGAGGGGTAACGTTCTCTGCCTGGGGTCCTTTGAGGCCTTCACCAACGGTGAATTCAACCTGTTGACCTTCCTTCAGAGACTTACGGCCGTCGCCGATGATCTGACGGAAGTGGACGAAAACGTCGCGTTCGCCTTCACGGGATATAAATCCAAACCCTTTTTCGTCGTTGAACCATTTAACGGTTCCAATAACCTTATCTGACATTATCATTAACTCACTATATATAGTTGAAAAACCACCTTCCGGTAGTGACTGTGCTGGAGTGGAACGGGACCGGGGTATATCTGGAAGGAAGTATGACGACCTGTACAGACTAAACTCTCAATCACTCGCCGCAACAAGCAGCGCGTTCATTCTACAACCTTGCGAAAGGATATGCTATAAAAACAATCAAGTGCAAAGCATTTGCAGTTTCACTCCAACGTTACCGTCTGAAAGATAACCGTGCTGTCCGACCAGGAGTACGGTTTGCGCATCGAGTTTTCCGGTCTGGCAGGCGCCCCATCCGGTAATCTGTAATCGACTTCAACGACCCTGACCTGCAAGGGCCTGCCGGCCGGCAGCGTCAGCACGATGTCAGCGCCTTGTGCCGGTAATCCATACCAACGCCAGCGCCACCATGCCTGCGCTGACGACGGTTCAGAAGCTGCGGCGCCGCTTTGCTCATATGCGGGAACATCAACCGCAAAGCCGTTGACCGCCGCCGTGGCGATACCCGCATCGTTGGCGAAGAGCAGGTTGATATATGCACCTGCTCCCGCAGCCTGCAGGTGCAGGTGGATTTCGCGGACGCCGGCGTTTGCCCGGTCACTTACCACGCTCAGCGTGGATACGGTGTATGCCGGCAGCTCGTCATCCATGACCTGTATTGGCTGGTCATAGCCGGGCAGGATCCGGGCAGTATTGTCGGTGCGCGCGCGCTCACCCAAGAACTCACCAAGCCATGATCCCGGCCTTGCATCCGGGCTGGCCCAAAAAGCTTTTTGCTGATCAACATCGATGGCATAAAAAAGTTCTTCCGGCCGGGGGTGGCGGGCGTCGAAGTCCCGTCCAAATACCACTGCGGCAGTCATAAGTACGCCGGCGCCGATGAATGCCAGGGCGACTTTCCCCTCCGCCACCGAGCCGATACTGCGGAGCAGCGGCCAGATGAGCAGCAGCGACAGACAGCAGATGACCATCAGGACCTGCGGCTGGGCCAGGCCCAACGCCAGGTAGGCAAGGATATAGATTGGCGGCAGCAATAATAGAGGTATAAAAGCTAAAACCAGGACCAACAGGAACCAGGATTTACCAGCCGTACCCACTGGCAGGCGGCGCTGGATCAGGATACCGACCAGAACGGATGCCAGCGGCCAGACCAACAGGTATGCGGCGTTTGGCGCAAGGTACAGCAGCACGGCTGTCAGCAGCCACCACAAACACAGCGCGGCCGTGTGTAAATCCGGTGGGGCGGGACGCGACCGCAGCGTCAGCATTAGCGGCAACAACAGCGCCGGCACGGCCAATGCATACACTGAAAAACGGCCGGTCAGCAGGATCAACAGGACCAGCAACAGTGGCGGCAGGAAAGCATCAATCCTGCTCAAACCCCGTTTGAACCTGTAGCCGAACCATAATGTCATGCCCAGGGTGGCGACAAAATAGGCCAGCAGCGGCCATTCCCCGAGCGAGGTTATTCGAATCATCCCGGCGTCCGCTTTTTGCAGGTAGACGACCAGGTTTTCGAACACGGAATAGACCATCAAAAATATGCAGAGAACAGCGAGAAAACCGTTGCCGATCGATGCCGGCCCAGTGGTTCCATTGCGCAGTGCGGTAACCAGCAGCCAGGCGCCCAGCAGCAGAACGGCACTGCCGAGCGCAATTGCCAGCCCCTGGCTGTAACTCACGATGACGCCTCGCCAGAGGTTGAAGTAGGTCAGGTCATCAGCGGTACTCTGCCAGTCATCGAGATTGGCAAAGTGCTGCGCGGTCGCCAGGACGTAGTTAGCCTGCTGCGCGAGGGTCTCCTGAGCGAGGTTTTGAATGGTGTCGGTCATCGCGTGGTAGTCGATCAGCCCAGCGGAAAAGGCGAAGTTCAAACCGCGGAAACCCTCACCTTTCGAGATGCTCAAATCGGTGTCGTTCGGCATCCGCCGGTAGATTTCGTAGGACAGGGAACCCGCCAGCAGACCGGGAGTAGCGTCAATTAGTTGGTCGATCAGCCAGGCATTGCCGTTACTGGTTTCAAACATGAACGACGCCCCGTAACTGCCGCGGGCCTCGAAGTTCAGCACCAACCCGACTTTCTTAGCCGCCGGGTGTTGCCGGAAAAAACCCTGGGCGCCCAACAGGCCCGCCTCCTCGCCGTCGGTGATCAGGAAAACCACGTCATGCGCCGGCGGCGGAGCGGTGGCCAGGATACGCGCCACCTCCATGATCGATGCCGTGCCCGAGGCATCATCGGCTGCACCGGGTCCGGATGGCGTCGAGTCGTAGTGCGCCATCAGCACCAGGTCGCTGGCCGCTTCCGGCCCGACCTCGGAGCGGCCGGGCAAACGCGCGATGATGTTTTCCACCTGGCCGATGGTGGTGCCCCCGGCGGACCGGTGCGGGTGACGGTAAACCACCGTGGTCTTCTGTACTTCGGTCGTAAGACCCAGTGATGCGAAATATCCGACGATATAGTCCCGGACCTGCTGGTTGGCGATGCTGCCGATCGGGTGGGGTTTTGCCGCGATGACGGCAACGTGCCGGTTCAGTGCCGTGAAGTCGAGGCCAGAGCTGGTGTCCATGCCAGGCGCCAGCGTTTGGCGGTAGCCGAAAACCAGCATGGCTGCCAGTAAAACTGCACTGATGGATGCCTTCTGCCAACGCGTCATAACCTACCCCGCCCCGAGCCGTTGTTGCATGTTACGCCGCGAGCGCCCCGGGTGAAACCGTTTCCTGTCACATCGCGCACCGGCTACACGACAGAAAATCCCACGACTTCAGAACGGCAGTTCCGTCGTGTACTTGACCCTGCGCAAGGCAAAACTCGAACTGGCTGAACGGACGCTCGAATGATGCAGGATTTTCGTGTTCAGAAACTGGTTATAGGATTCCATGTCCTTGGAAATGATCTGCAAGACGTAATCCCGTTCACCCGATACCGAAAAACAGGTCATGACTTCCGGCAAGCCCTCGACATGGGTTTCGAAGGCTTTGCGGATCCTGTCCGAATGCTCGACCATGCTGACGGACAACAGGACGTGGATCTGCAAACCCATGGCCTTTGGATTGAGCAGCGTCACCCTGGCCTCGATCACGCCGGCGTCCTCCAGTTCCCGCACACGCCGCCACACGGATGTGCGCGACAGACCCGAACGTTCCGCCAGTTCGATCTGGCTGAGGCCGGCATTTTGCTGTAATGCGGCAAGTAGTTTGCGGTCGGAAACAGATAATTTAATTTCCATGACATTTATCTCATTTTGAATTATTCAGGGAAACTATTGTTTCAAAATGTCAGCATTTTTGTCAATTCAGAAACACACTACTCCGCCCAAATGAGGATAATGATTATTGCCTATTCCCCATTAACCAACCACAGGTAAACATACCGGGCGCAATCATGACCATGCACACCAGCCACCGCCCCAGTTGGGCAGAACCCTACAAGATCAAATCAGTTGAACTGATCCGCATGACCACTCGCGAGGAGCGTGAAGCGGCCATACGTGAAGCCGGTTACAACACCTTCCTGATCCGCAGCCGTGACGTCTATATCGACCTTTTGACCGATTCCGGCACCTCCGCGATGAGCGACAGGCAATGGGCGGGCCTGATGGTCGGTGACGAAGCCTATTCGGGCAGCGAGAATTTCTATCACCTGGAGGAAGCCGTCCGGGAATATTACGGTTACAAATACCTCGTACCCACCCACCAGGGCCGCGGCGCGGAAAACCTGCTGTCACAGATCATGATCAAGCAGGGTGACTTTGTACCCGGCAATATGTATTTCACCACCACCCGCCTGCACCAGGAACTGGCGGGCGGCACCTTCGTCGACGTCATCATCGACGAAGCGCACGACCCGGTGAGCCGGCATCCGTTCAAGGGCAATGTCGACATGGGCAAACTGGACAAACTGGTGCAGGAGGTCGGCGCGGAGCGCATTCCCTATATCAGCCTGGAGGGCAACGTGAACATGGCCGGCGGCCAGCCGTTCTCGATGGCCAACCTGAAGGAACTGAACGCCTACTGCAAACAGCATGCGATCCCGATCATGCTGGATGCTACCCGCACCATCGAAAACGCATGGTTCATCCGGGAACGCGAGACAGGCTACGCGGAAAAATCGTTGCGCACCATCCTGCGCGAAATCTGCGACCTGACGGATGGTTGCACGATGTCCGCGAAGAAGGATCTGCTGGTCAATATCGGCGGCTTTTTTGCCTGCAACGACGAAACGCTCTACCGCAAGGCGCAAAACCTGGTGGTCGTCTACGAGGGCCTGCACACCTATGGCGGGCTGGCCGGTCGCGACATGGAAGCCATGGCCATCGGTCTGCGCGAAGCCGTCATGGAAGATCACCAGGCCGCGCGTATCGGCCAGGTCCGTTACCTGGGCGACCTGCTGCGCAAGGCCGGCGTGCCGATCGTAAACCCGATCGGTTCACACGCGATTTTCATCGATGCGCGCCGTTTCCTGCCGCACGTTGACCAGGACGACTACCCGGCCCAGTCGATTGCCGCTGAGCTATACTTGGAAGCGGGTATACGCTCGATGGAACGCGGCAACGTATCGGCCGGCCGGGACCCGGTCACCGGCAAGAACCGCCGCCCGGCGCTCGAACTGGTCCGGCTGACCCTGCCGCGTCGTGTTTACACCCAGGCGCACATGGACGTCGTGGCGGAATCCGTCGTACGGTTGTTTGAAAAACGCGAGCAGATCAAGGGCCTGAAGATGGTTTATGAACCCGAGTACCTGCGCTTCTTCCAGGCGCGTTTCGAACCACTGGCCTGACAGTTCAGCACTTGCAGCACCGGGGGTCAGGTTCAATTAGAATCCAATTGAACCTGACCCCCTACTTCCCCTACTTCCAATGGAGAGTTATGAATGACAGACCTGTTTGACAACCCGATGGGCCTGGACGGCTTCGAATTTGTTGAGTTCGCATCCCCCGCCCCGGGAGTGCTGGAACCCGTATTCGAAATGCTGGGCTTCTCCGCCGTTGCCGGGCACCGTTCCAAGAAGGTTACCCTCTATCGCCAGGGCGAGATCAACTTCATTCTCAACGAGGAACCTAACAGCCACGCCGCCTATTTCGCCGAGGAACACGGACCCTGTGTCTGCGGCATGGCCTTCAGGGTCAAGGACGCCCATGCCGCGTACTACCGGGCCCTGCAACTGGGTGCGCAACCGATCGACATTCCGGCCGGTCCGATGGAGTTGCGTCTGCCCGCGATCAAGGGTATCGGTGGCGCACCGCTATACATGATCGACCGTTACCAGCAGGATCACAGTTTCTACGACATCGATTTTGTGTTTTACGCAGATGTGGACCGCCACCCCCGCGGTTGCGGTTTAAAACTGATCGACCACATGACCCATAATGTATACCGTGGCCGCATGCAGTTCTGGGCGGAATATTACCGGCGCATTTTCAATTTCCGTGAAATCCGTTATTTTGATATCAAGGGTGAATACACCGGTCTGCTGTCCAAGGCCATGACCGCACCGGACGGCAAAATCCGCATCCCGCTGAATGAGGAAGCCTCCAACGGCGTGGGCCAGATCGAAGAATTCCTGATGGCCTATAACGGCGAAGGCATCCAGCATATCGCACTGATCTGTGACGACCTTTACGCGTGTTGGGACGCCCTCAAGGCCAGGGGCCTGCCGTTCATGACGGCGCCGCCTTCCACCTACTACGAGATGCTCGATGAGCGTCTGCCGGGTCACGGCGAACCGGTTGCCGAACTCAAATCGCGCGGTATCCTGCTCGATGGTTCCACCGCCAACGACGATCCGCGCCTGCTGTTGCAGATCTTCTCCGAAACCATGATCGGGCCGGTGTTCTTCGAGTTCATCCAGCGCAAGAAGGACGAAGGCTTTGGCGAGGGCAACTTCACGGCCTTGTTCGAGTCCATGGAACGTGACCAGTTGCGTCGCGGGGTGATCAGCGCGGGCGACAAGACCTGAACACAAGCGCTAAAATGCAGGTGGAACCATTATGAATATCAGGAAAATACACCACGTCGCCTACCGCTGCAAAGACGCGCAAGAGACGGTCGCATTCTACCGGGATGTGCTCGACATGGACCTGGTGCTGGCCATTGCCGAGGACCGGGTGCCGAGCACCAAGGCCCCCGACCCGTATATCCACATCTTTCTCGACGCCGGCCAGGGCAACGTACTGGCCTTTTTTGAAATACCCAATTCACCGCCGATGGGCCGCGATGAAAACACGCCGGCCTGGGTGCAGCATATCGCCTTCGAGCTTGGCGACATGGACGAATTGCTGGCGGCCCGGGAAAAAATCGCCGCCGCAGGTCTGGAGGTCATCGGCCCGACCGACCATTACCTGTTCAAATCCATCTACTTCTTCGACCCCAATGGCCACCGCCTTGAACTCTGCGCCAACGTCGAACGTCCCGGTGCGCTGGAGAAACTGCACGCCCTGGCGCCGGCGATGGTCGAGGAATGGAGCCGCACCAAGCGGGCGCCCAGGCATGCCGCCTTCATGCATGAAAAAGAATTCAGTCTCGAGTCCTGAGCATCTTCAGGGATTGAAGAAGCGGCCAACCACGGGGTCCCAAAGGCGGCGATCAGCAGATTGTTGCAGCCATCATTAGATTTCAGGAAACAGCCATGAAAACCATCATCGAACCGTTCCGCATCAAGACGGTTGAGCCGATAAAAATGACCACGCTCGATGAGCGGCAGAAGCTGATCCGGGAAGCCCACTACAACCTGTTTTCGATAAAATCCGAGGATGTCATCATCGACCTGCTGACCGATTCAGGCACCGGCGCGATGAGCACCAACCAATGGGCCGCGCTGATGAAGGGTGATGAATCCTACGCGGGTTCACCTTCCTATTACCGTTTCGAAGCCGCGGTCAGCGACCTGATGCCGTTCAAGCATATCATACCCACCCACCAGGGCCGGGCGGCCGAGCATATCCTGACATTCGTGGTTGCCGATGGCCACGGCAAGGGCAAAATCGTACCCAACAACACGCATTTCGACACCACCCGCGCCAATTTTGAGGACGCG
>Ga0209391_10001051_pt1 | contig 14069 bp, 16 predicted proteins | sample PPLLak3March2015_FD_187246 | JGI IMG/M metagenome (GOLD analysis project Ga0209391, IMG submission 187246) | Freshwater sediment microbial communities from Prairie Pothole Lake near Jamestown, North Dakota, USA - PPLs Lake P7 Core (1) Depth... | ecosystem: Environmental > Aquatic > Freshwater >... | reverse complement strand
CCGGCGACCGGGGGGAAAATCCCGTACCGCGAGCCGCGAAAGAGCCGCAATGGCCGAGCGGGCGACGCCGGCAGCCCGGCCGGGGAGTGCCGAAAGCCAGCGGCTCACGGCCGAACTGCATGCCAAAACCTTGCCGTAAAATAGGTGAAATTGCGAGAAGTTGCCGTAAATTGGCAACCAATCACCGAAACGAATGGCACGCGTTCCCTAACATGGCCGGCCTGCCGAGCGTTTCCATCCGCTTTCGCCTGGCGCGCGAAGCGCCCGCGTCGCGCGAGTTAGAGGAAATCGGCCACCAGACGCTCGAGTTGGGCCTCCCGAACCGGGCCGAGTTGCGTGAGCACGACGTTACCCTTGGGGCCGATCACGATGGTGAACGGCAGGGCCATCACGGAGTTCCCCAGCGTCTTCGACATCTCCATCGCCCCGTATCCGCCGATCAAGGCCGGGTAGTTGAGACCGATCTCCTTGGCGAATTGACGCACTTTGACGGCATCATCGACGGCAATGCCGACAAATTGGAGCCCTTTGGCGCCGTGCGCCGCCTGGGCGCGGACGAACATCGGCATTTCCTCGCGGCATGGCGCGCACCACGTGGCCCAGAAATTCACGACCAGCAGGCGACCCCGCCATTGCGAAAGGCTTTGCGGATGCCCGTCGACGTCGGGAAGACTCACCGCGAGAACTAGTCCCGAATCGCGGCTCCCCGGCGCCGGCTCAGGCAGCAGTCGGAACGCGTAGATACCCAGTGCCAACGCGATCAGTGCCGAGAGCGCGTACACGACCCAACGCGGCCGCGGGGATGGGCGGGAGGATTCCTTATTCATGCTCATGCCGTTGTCGCATTCACGTCAGTTGAACCAGCGCTTCTTCGGCGGGCTGGCGTCGATCAATGGGCCGGACGGCGCGCCGGGCTGCGGCACGGTGACCGTCACCGACTGGATGTTCGGCGGGTAGCAGACACCGACGTCGGCACAACCCTGCGAGTCGGCGCGCACGGTGACGGCCTGGCCGGCAGTTGCGTTCTCGAGCGGCAGTCGCACCACCAGGCGGTCGCGATAGGTCTCGACCTTGCCGAAAAATTGATCCTCCTTGACCTTGCCCGCGGGAAGCTCGAACGTTCCGACGGTCACGGCCGGCGTGGCCGCCGAGAAGCGGAGCTTGTCGCGGTACAGGTAGTAGCCGTCGGCGACCGTGAAGTTCGCCTCGATCGTGCGCGCGTCGAGTGCCCGCGCCGAGAAGCGGAACGCCTGTTCCGGAGGCAGCAGCTTGATTTGTGCGCGCGCCGGACCGATCTCGAGGACAAGGAGCGCGATGCCGACGAGCGCGAGCGCGCAGGCGACCGACGCGCGTGCGCGGCGCCCGCCGTGGAGTAGCCTTTCAACTGGTGCGGGTTTCGGCATCGATCCAGGCGAGGTAATCGGTCGTTCCATCGCAGACGGGGACAGCGAGGATTTCCGGAAGTTCGTAGGGGTGCGCCGCGCGGATCGCCGCCGCGACCGCATCGAAGAGGTCGGCGCGGGTCTTGATCGTCAGCGGGGCCTCCGACGAGGTTTCGATCGAACCACGCCAGTGATAAATTGATTGGACCGGCGCGCCGACCGAGACGCACGCGGCGAGCCGGGCTTCGACGAGCGAGCGCCCGAGCGCATCCGCGGCGCCGCGGTCGGGCAACGTGGTCAACACGAGTACGTGCGGCAAGGAGCCTCGATGCGGTTCGTGGTTTTGGCGATTCTACTGGGATTCCCCGCGCTCGATCTCTACGCGACGCTGCGCTTCTCGACGTGGACCGGGGTGCCGGTCTGGATCTGGCTTGGCATCTCGGTCGCGTCCGGGCTGCTGCTCCTGCGCAACGAGCGCAGCGCGTTTCGCGCCCGCACGGTGGCCGCGCTGCACGGCGAGGAGCCGCTGCTGCGGGGCATCGTCGACAGCGGCCGCAAGGTGCTCGCCGGGCTCCTGCTGCTCATGCCCGGCATTGCGAGCGACCTGATCGCGCTCGCGCTGCTGCTGCTCCCGCTCAACCTCGGCAGCCGCTTCGGGCCGCAGCCCGCGGCCGCCGGGCGCTCGCGCGCCAGCGGTGGTGCCGAGGCGATCGAAGGCTCGTACCGGCGCGTCGACTAGTTGCCCCTCCTCGGGCACAGGCTGTTGACAAGCGTCGCGAGGAGATCGGGATGCGAGGCGCGAAGGGGCGAGAAACCGCAACGTACATGGACGTACGTGAGGATTTCGAGCCCCTGAGCAACAAAGCAGATCGACCCCGCAGCAGCTTTGCAACAGCCTGCTCTAGCCTTTCATGCGGTCGATGAGCGTCGGCTGGCTCTTGCGGGCGTTGGCGTGCGCCCACAGCATGAGCGCGACGCCCCCGACGATCATGGGCAGGGACAGCCACTGCCCCATCGTCAGCCCGCCTGCTAGATAGCCCAGGAACCCGTCGGGCTCCCGCGCGAACTCCGCCACGAACCGAAACACGCCGTAGCCGAGCAGGAACAGACCCGAGGGCGCCCCCATCGGACGGCGCCGACCCGTGTACCACCAGAGGATCGCGAACAGCAGCAACCCCTCGAGTGCGAACTGGTACAGCTGCGAGGGATGGCGCGCGAGGGCGTCGACCTGCGGGAACACCATGCCCCACGGGCCGTCGGTGGCGCGGCCCCAGAGCTCGCCGTTGATGAAGTTGCCGAGGCGTCCCGCGGCGAGCCCGAGCGGCACCAGCGGGGCGACGAAGTCGGTGACGTCGAGCCAGCGCTTCTCGCGCCGCCGCGCGAACAGCCACAGCGCGACGAGCACGCCGAGGAAGCCGCCGTGGAAGCTCATCCCGCCGCTCCACACCGCCAACGCCTCGAGCGGGTGCTGCAGGTAATGGAGCGGCTTGTAGAACAGCACGTAGCCGAGCCGGCCGCCGAGGATCACCCCGAACACGCCGTAGAACAGCATGTCGTCGATATCCCGCGGGTGCCAGCCGGTGAGCAGGTTTTGCCGCGCCCGGTACTTGCCGAGCACGACGAACAGCACGAAAGCGACGAGGTACATGAGCCCGTACCACCGCACCGCCACGGGACCGATTGCGAACGCGACGGGATCGAATTGCGGATGGACGAGCATGCGAGGAGCGCGATCTCTAGGCTGCGCTAGAATCGCGGCATTGTACGACAGCCCCTCGGGCGCACGCCGCCGCCCGCCGTGGCGCATGGAGCCCACCGAGCATGTCCGACAACCGCCGCTCCCGCCTGATTACCCAGGGCATCGCCCGATCGCCCAACCGCGCAATGCTGCGCGCCGTCGGCTTCGGCGACGGCGACTTCGAGAAGCCGATCGTCGGCGTGGCCAACGGCCACTCGACGATGAACCCGTGCAACGCCGGCATCCAGCCGCTGGTCGACCGCGCGATGGCGGCGCTCAAGGGGGCCGGGGCGATGCCGCAGGTGTTCGGCATACCGACGGTCACCGACGGCATCGGCATGGGCACCGAGGGCATGAAGTACTCGCTGGTGTCGCGCGAGGTGATTGCCGACGCGATCGAGACGTCGGTGAACGGGCAGTGCATGGACGGCGTGCTGGTCGTCGGCGGCTGCGACAAGAACATGCCGGGCGGCATGATCGCCATGGCGCGCATCAACGTGCCGGGCATCTTCGTCTACGCCGGCACGATCAGGCCGGGCGAGTGGAAGGGCCAGACGCTCACGATCGTCTCGCCGTTCGAGGCGGTGGGCGCGTTCACTGCCGGCAAGATGTCGAAGGAGGACTACGACGGCATCGAGCGCAACGCCTGTCCGAGCGTCGGCGCGTGCGGCGGCATGTATACGGCAAACACGATGTCCTCGTCGTTCGAGGCGCTCGGCATGAGCGTGCTCGGCAGCTCGCAGATGGCCTCGCCGGACCCCGAGAAGGCCGACTCGGCGGCGGAATCCGCGACGGTGCTGGTCGAGGCGATCCGGCGCGACCTGAAGCCGCGCGACATCATCACGCGCAAGTCGATCGAGAACGCGATCTCGCTGGTGATGGCGACCGGCGGGTCGACGAACGCGGTGCTGCACTTCCTCGCGATTGCGCACGCGGCCGAGGTGCCGTGGACGATCGACGACTTCGAGACGATCAGGAAGCGCGTGCCGGTGCTGTGCGACCTGAAGCCCTCGGGACGGTTCGTCGCCACCGACTTCCACCGCGCCGGCGGCGTCCCGCAGGTGCTGAAGATGCTGCTCGTCCACGGCCTGCTGCACGGCGACTGCATGACGATCACCGGGCGCACGATCGCCGAGGAGCTCGCGTCCGTGCCGGACACGCCGCGCACGGACCAGGAGGTGATCCGGCCGTGGAGCAACCCGATGTATGCGCACGGTCACCTTGCGATCCTGCACGGCAACCTGGCGACTGAAGGCTGCGTGGCCAAGATCACCGGACTCAAGAATCCGTCGATCACCGGGCCCGCGCGCGTGTTCGATTCCGAGCCGCAGGTCATGGAGGCGATCCTCGCGAAGCAGATCAAGCCGGGCGACGTCGTCGTGATCCGCTACGAGGGGCCGAAGGGCGGGCCCGGCATGCAGGAGATGCTCGCGCCGACCTCGGCGATCATCGGGCAGGGACTGGGCGAGTCGGTCGGGCTCATCACCGACGGCCGCTTTTCCGGCGGCACCTGGGGCATGGTCGTCGGCCACGTCGCGCCGGAGGCGCAGGTCGGCGGCACGATCGCGCTGGTGAAGGAGGGCGACTCGATCACGATCGATGCGCACCGCCTGCTGATCCAGTTGAACGTCGACGACGCCGAGCTCGCGCGGCGCCGCGCCGCGTGGACGCCGCCGGCACCGCGGTACACGCGCGGCCTGCTCGCCAAGTACACGCGGCTCGTGTCCACGGCGAGCCGCGGCGCGGTCACCGACCCGACCGACTGACACGGTCGACATGGCCCGCGTCGAACCGCTCCACGTTCTCCTGCGCATCGGGTCGATCGCCGCGGTCGCGTACGCGTCCCTCGCGCTGGCCGACGCGCCGTCGAGGCCGCCCCTCGTGCCGCCGGAACGCGCGGCGCAGCCGGTCGCGTCGGTGCCGCTGGCCAACCCCGGCTTCGAGTCCGCCGCGCCCGGCAGGCTCGGCGCGCCGGACGGCTGGTGGGGGATCCAGCACGCCGGGCCGCTGTCCTACACGTTCACGCCCGACACGGACGCACCGCGCTCCGGCGGCAGGTCGCTGCGCATCGACAACGTCGGCCCGGAGCCGTTCGGCACGCTCTATCAGGTCGTGCCCGCCGCGTCGCTGCGCGGCAAGACGCTGCGCTTCTCCGCCTGGCTCAGGACGCGCGACGCGAAGGGCAACGTCTACGGTACCGGCGCGGGCCTCAAGCTGCAGTCGATGCGCGGCGGCTACATCGTCGACCACGTGCACATGCGCATGGACGGGGTCGGCGGCACCACCGACTGGGCCCGGTACGAGGTGCACCTCAAGGTCGCCAACGCCGCCGACCAGATCGAGGTCGGCGTGAACCTGTTCGGGCCCGGGGCGGTGTGGATCGACGACGTCGCGCTCGACGTGGTCGAGCCCGCGTCTCCTCCCGCCGCGCCGACCACGGCGCCCGGCGCCGCGAAGCCCGGGCTGCAGCGGGTCCATCCCTAGGCCTCGGCGGCGAGACGCGAGCCCATGCGGGACGACCCCACGCGCCGCACGATGAGCCCGTCCCGACGCACCTTCGTCTTCGGCGCCCTCGCGCTGCCCGCGGCGATCGCCGGCTGCGCCTCCAGCGGCGACGGCGAGGTGAGCCGCGCGCAGTCCCCCGTCGTCGCCCCTGCCCCGCAACATCGCATCGGCGACCAGTGGGTCTACCGCGTCGACCAGGTGTTCCGCAACGCGCCGGACTACACCGAGACGCACCAGGTCACGGGCGTCGACGGCGGCGGCGTCACGGTGCGCGTGACCGCCCAGATCGGCAGCATCGCCGTCGACCGCGTCGAGAGGTGGCCGGCACCCGGGCTCGTCGAGCAAGGCACGCTGCTCGACATCGAGACACGCCGCTTCGCCGAGCCGCTGGTGCGCTGGCGGTTTCCGCTGGCCGGCGGCGCGAGCTGGAACCAGTGGGTCGACCAGGTCAACGAGACCGGCGGCACGCGCGGCAGGATCAACCGCTACGTGCGCGTGGCCGGCAGCGACAGCGTGGTCACGCCCGCGGGCACGTTCGACGCGTTGCGCATGTTCGTGATCATGCGCCTCGACGACGAGGACGCGTTCCGGCACGCGACCGAGGTCAGGCACATCGTCTGGTACGCGCCGGCGGTACGCGCGACGGTGCGCGAGGAGCGGCGCGCGGAGTACCGCGAGAAGGGCAGCGGCCGCGACGCCTTCGCGAACATACCGGTGCAAAACGAGCTCGCCGAGCTCGTATCGTTCACGCCCGGCCGCTGATGCCGCGGCCGCGCGGCATCGGGCGCGCGGCGAAGGTCGTCTCGCGAGCCCGAACTTCAGTCAAGCCCGAGCCGCTGCCAGATCGTGGTCGTGAGCGACGCCTGGTTCAGCGTGTAGAAGTGCAGTCCCGGGGCGCCGCCCTCGAGCAGGCTCTCGCACAGCCCGGTCACGACGTCGAGGCCGAACGCGCGCACCGAGGCGACGTCGTCCCCGTAGCTCTCCATCTGGCGCCGGATCCAGCGCGGGATTTCGGCGCCGCAGGCGTCGGAGAAACGCGCGAGCTTGCTGAAGCTCCCGATCGGCATGATCCCCGGCACGATGGGCACCTCGATGCCGCGCGCCGCGGCGACGTCGGCGAAATGCCAGTAGGCGTCCGCGTTGAAGAAGTACTGGGTGATCGCCGAGTCCGCGCCCGCGTCGATCTTGCGCTTGAAGTTGTCGAGGTCGTCCTGCGCCGAGCGCGCCTGCGGGTGGACCTCGGGATAGGCGGCGACGTCGATGTGGAACCAGTCCCCGGTCTCGTCGCGGATGAACGCGACCAGCTCGCTCGCGTAGCGGAACTCGCCCACGTCGGCCGACCCCGACGGCAGGTCGCCGCGCAGCGCAACCAGGTGGCGGATGCCCTCGCCGCGGTACTGCGCGAGCACGGCGCGGATGCTCTCGCGCGTGCCGCCGATGCACGACAGGTGCGGGGCGCCCTCGAGCCCGTCGTTGCGGATCTCGAGCACCGTCGCGAGCGTGCCCTCGCGCGTGCTGCCTCCGGCGCCGAACGTGACCGAGCAGAATGCCGGCCTGAGCTGCGCGAGCTGTCGACGCTCGACCCGCAGCTTGTCCGCGCCCTCGGGCGTGCGCGGCGGGAAGAATTCCAGGCTGAACTGGCGCGGTACCGATGTCATTTCTTGGCAGGCACCAGGATCGCGGACAGTGCCCAGGAGATCAGGCTGTAGACGATCGCGCCGAACACTCCCGGCCAGAAGCCGGTGACGCGGAAGCCGTCGAGGAACGAGCCCACCGCCCAGAACAAGAGCCCGTTCAGCACGAAGATGAAGAGCCCGAGCGTGAGCACCGTCACCGGCAGAGTAAGCAGGAACAGGACCGGGCGCACCAGCGCATTGACGAGGCCGAGCACGAGTGCCGCAATGAGCGCGGCCTGTACCGAGTCGACCTGCACCCACTTGAAGACGTAGGGCAGCAGGAACAGCGCGGCGGCGTTGACAAGCCAGAGCAGAAGGATGCGCATCGGGATTCTCCTGTGATCGCGGTCGGCGCGGCGATCGCGTGGATCAGGTGCTGCGTACCGCGGGTTCGCTTGCGCTCGCGGGCACGACGCGCCTCGAGGCCGCGCGAACTTGGGCGACGGCGGCGGGGGCCGCCACCGTCGCGGGAACCGTCAGTAGCGGTAGGTGTCCGGCTTGAACGGTCCTTCCCGGTGCACGCCGATGTAGCGGGCCTGCTTGTCGGAGAGGTCGGTGAGCCTCGCGCCAAGCTTGGAGAGCTGCAGTCGCGCGACCTTTTCGTCCAGGTGCTTCGGCAGCACGTACACGCCGACGGGATAGCGCTTGGTGCCCTGCACCGCGTCGCCCCAGAGCTCGATCTGCGCCATCACCTGGTTGGTGAACGACGCACTCATCACGTAGGACGGGTGGCCGGTGGCGCAGCCCAGGTTCACCAGGCGGCCTTCGGCGAGCAGGATGATGCGCTTGCCGTCGGCGAAGACCACGTGGTCGACCTGCGGCTTGATGTTCTCGAAGCGGCAGTGCGATTTGAGCGAGGCGACGTCGATCTCGTTGTCGAAGTGGCCGATGTTGCACACGATCGCCTGGTCCTTCATGCGCTTCATGTGCTCGAACGTGATCACGTCGATGTTGCCGGTCGCGGTCACGAAGATGTCGGCCTTGTCGCAGGCGTCTTCCATCGTCACCACCCGGTAGCCCTCCATCGCCGCCTGCAGCGCGCAGATCGGGTCGATCTCGGTGATCCACACCTGGGCCGAGAGCGCACGCAGCGCCTGCGCCGAGCCCTTGCCGACGTCGCCGTAGCCCGCGACGACCGCGACCTTGCCTGCGATCATCACGTCGGTGGCACGCTTGATGCCATCGACCAGCGACTCGCGGCAACCGTACAGGTTGTCGAACTTCGACTTGGTGACCGAGTCGTTGACGTTGATCGCCGGGAACCCGAGCTTGCCCTCCTGGTGCATCTGGTAGAGCCGCTTGACGCCGGTGGTCGTCTCCTCGGTGACGCCCTTGATCGACGCCTTGCAGCGCGAGTAGAACGTCGGGTCGGCGGCGAGCTTGGCCTTGATCGACGCGAACAGCGCCTGCTCCTCCTCGTTGGTCGCGTGCGTGAGGCACGACGGGTCCTTCTCCGCCTGCGTGCCGAGGTGCACGAGCAGCGTCGCGTCGCCGCCGTCGTCGAGGATCATGTTCGGCGTGCCGCCGTCGCCCGGCCACTCGAAGATGCGGTGCGTGTAGGCCCAGTACTCGTCGAGCGTCTCGCCCTTCTTCGCGAACACCGGCGTGCCGCGCGCCGCGATCGCCGCGGCGGCGTGGTCCTGCGTCGAATAGATGTTGCAGGAGGCCCAGCGCACGTCCGCCCCGAGCGCCTGCAGCGTCTCGATCAGCACGGCGGTCTGGATCGTCATGTGCAGCGAGCCGGCGATGCGGGCGCCGCGCAGCGGCTGCTGCGGCGCGAACTCGTCGCGGATCGCCATCAGGCCGGGCATCTCGGTCTGCGCGATCTGCATTTCCTTGCGGCCCCAGTCGGCGAGCGACAGATCGGCCACCGCGAAGTCGGCGAACTGCTTCGGGTTAGTCGGTGCGTTCATCGGTCGAAACTCCTCGTCATCGACCGTCGCGGGGAACACCTGTGGGCTCGTTCCCCGTGGGCGGTCACGGTTAACGAGCGCCGTTCGAAAGGAACGTGCCCCGAGCCTGGTCCGGCGGCCTCAACTCAGGCACGGATTGCAGCGCTCCTCGGGGCGAAGGACGCGGATTGTACCGGAAAGCGGCGGTGCGTCCATCCCGGGGGCCGGAAAGCACGAAGGGCCGCGCGACGGCGGCCCTTCACGCGTCCGGCGGGCACCGGGTCAGTGCTTCTTGACCTTCTCGAGCATCTTGAAGATACCCTTCGACGAGCCCGCGAACATGCGCTTGAACGACTTCGACAGGCAGCGGCGCTCCAGCGTGTTGCGGCGGGTACGGTTGCGTTCGGCCATGGCTTCCTCAGCGGTCGGTGCGGGCGCGTGGCGCGCCCGTCGAGCAAAACCGCTATTCTACCTCGGCACCGGCCGTAGCCGGCGCTGCCGTGACGTCAGCGCCGTCGTGGCGAGCACCCTCGCGAATAGGATCGCGACCAGCGTCGTCAATTGGGGCGCACCGCGTCAGTAAGCACTTGCTCTCCTGACGCGACTGCCCCGTCAGCGCGCGGGCGCGCCGAGCACGCGTGCCCGGAACCGCTCGAATCCCGCGTCGTGATCGGTGTAGCGCGCGGCAATTGCCTGCTTCGTCCGGGCGCGTTCGGCCTCGACGAACCTCGCGACGCCCTCGCGCTGGTAAGGCTCGAGGTTGCGATCGGCTTCGAGCAGGATCTCGGCCGCGAGCGCGGCGTCGACGTCGTCGCGGCCGGCGAGGAACAGCGTCGCGTCCGCCGGCAGCTGGCGCAGCAGCAGGTCGAGCGCATCCGTCGCCGTGGGCGAGCCGATCGCCACCGCTTCCGGCCATCGCGACGGGCCCGCAACCGGCGGCAGCCACGCCGCGGCGAGATAGTGGTCGGGGGTGGCGACGAAGGTGCCGCCTTCGGCGCGTTGGGCCGCCGTCACGACATGTACGCAAACCCCGATGCAGGACGCGGGGGAAGGACGGGGCGCGAGTCGGCGGGCGACGCGCCCCTCGGCATCGCCGCCGCGCCCGACGGTCACAGCACGACGACGTCGAAGCGGATCGTCTTCGTGGCGGCCGCCTCGAACGCGCGCTTGTATTCGATTACCACCGGCTGCGTTCCGGGCGCAACCCCGCGCACGCGGAACGTTGCGTCGCCGATGCCACCGACAGCGGCCGGATTCGTGCCGGGCTTCGCGGTGAGGTCGTGGCGCACCGGGGCGATCACGTTCGGGCCGTCGTAGCGCTGCATCTCCCAGCGCAGGTCGGTCCCGACATCCGCATCGAACCGCAGCACCAGCGCCTGGCCGCGCTTCAGCGTCACGCGCTGGCCATCGACCTCCGCACCGGCGAAGGTCACCGGCACATTGAGGTTGAAGAACTCGCGCGGATTCGAGCCGAGCTCGGACCAGTCGGACCCGGCGTTGGACGTCGCGCAGCCGGCTAGAGCGACCACGGCGACAAGGACGGCAGCACGGACAGCGGCTTCACGCATGACGATCGACTCCGGCGGATCCAACGGCGCAACGAGGCTCGAGCTTACACCCCGGCCGCAGCCTTGAGCGCCTGTGCCTTGTCGGTCGCTTCCCACGTGAACTCGGGTTCGTCGCGACCGAAGTGGCCGTAGGCCGCGGTCTTGCGATAGATCGGGCGCAGCAGCTTCAGCATCTGGATGATGCCCTTCGGGCGCAGGTCGAAGTGCGCCTGTACGAGCTCCGCAATCTTGTCGTCGGGGATCCGGCCCGTGCCCGCGGTGTAGATCGTCACGTTGATCGGCTTCGCCACGCCAATGGCGTACGAAAGCTGCACCTCGCACTGCCGGGCGAGGCCCGCCGCGACGACGTTCTTGGCGACGTAGCGCGCCGCATAGGCGGCCGAGCGGTCGACCTTCGACGGATCCTTGCCCGAGAACGCCCCGCCGCCGTGAGGCGCCGCGCCGCCATACGTGTCGACGATGATCTTGCGGCCGGTGAGGCCGGAGTCGCCGTGCGGCCCGCCGATTTCGAAGCGGCCAGTCGGGTTCACGAGGTAGCGCGTGCTCGTCAGCATGTCCTTCGGGAACACCGGCTTCACGATCTCCTCGATGACGGCCTCGTGCAGCTCCGCCTGCCGCTCGTTCATCTCGGGGGCGTGCTGCGTCGACAACACGACGGTGTCGACGCCGATCGGTTGCGTACCGCGGTAGCGCACGGTCACCTGGGACTTCGCGTCGGGGCGCAGCCACGGCAGCCGGCCGTCGCGACGCACTTCGCTCTGGCGCTGCACGAGACGGTGCGCGTAGTAGATCGGGAACGGCATCAGCGCCGGCGTCTCGTCGCAGGCGTAGCCGAACATCATCCCCTGGTCGCCGGCGCCCTGGTTCAGGTAGTCGTCGGAGGCGCGGTCGACGCCCTGGGCGATGTCGGGCGACTGACGGCCGTAGCAGACCATCACCGCACAGCCGTCGGCGTCGAAGCGCAGCGCCGGGTCGTTGTAGCCGATGTGGCGGATCGTCTCGCGCGCGACGCGCGCATAGTCGACCTGGGCAGTCGTCGTGATCTCGCCCGCCATCACCACGAGCCCGGTGGACACGAGCGTCTCTGCGGCGACGCGCGCGTGCGCATCCTGCTCCAGGATCGCGTCGAGCACCGCGTCGGAAATCTGGTCGGCGACCTTGTCCGGATGGCCTTCCGACACCGATTCCGACGTGAACAGAAATTCGCTCATCTCCACTCCGTGCGCGTGGACCCGCGCGCATGCGCGGCAGGCCCGGTTGGCCGTCGATCGACGGGGTAAGCTACGGTACCGCGCGCTGCGACCACCACGACGCGCGAGGTGCAAAGCATTGAATTTTACCAAAGCTCCCGGATCGGCCCGACCCCGTCCGACGGCCACCCGAACGTGACCAACGCCCCCGTCCCGCAAGTGATCAAACCCACCCCGGACGCGATCGCCGGGGCCGCCGCGCGGCTCCGCGCGGGCGATCTGGTCGCCTTTCCGACCGAAACCGTCTACGGCCTGGGCGGCGACGCCGGCAACGCGGCGGCCGTGCGGCGCATCTTTGAAGCCAAGGGCCGCCCCGCCGACCACCCGGTGATCGTGCATCTGGCCGATGCCGCCGACCTCGCCCATTGGGCCCGCGACGTGCCCGCGGCGGCGGCGTTGCTCGCGCGCGCATTTTGGCCGGGCCCGCTCACGCTCATCCTGCCGAAGGCAGATCATGTCCTCGGGGTGGTCACCGGCGGGCAGGACAGCGTCGGCTTGCGCGTGCCCGCCCATCCGGTCGCCCGCGCGCTCCTTGCCGCGTTCGCCAGGTTGGGCGGGCACGGCATTGCGGCCCCGTCGGCGAACCGCTTCGGGCACGTCTCACCGACGACCGCCACGCACGTCGCCGACGATCTCGGCGCGGCCGTCAACGTGATCCTCGACGGCGGCCCGAGCGAGGTGGGCATCGAAAGTACGATCGTTTCGTTCGCCGGCGATGCCCCGATGCTGCTGCGTCCGGGCGGCATCGGCCCCGAGGCGATCGGGCGGGTACTGGGCTTCCCGCTCCGGGCGGCCGACGGCTCCGCGCCGCGTGCCTCGGGCACGCTCGCGTCGCACTACGCACCGCACACGCGCACGCTGCTCGTGCCCGCGGATACGCTCCACGCGATGCTCGCCCAGCACGAAACGCGCGAAGAACGCATCGCCGTGCTGGCACGGTCCGTCCGCGAGCCGGAGGGTTTCGACGGTGCGTGGATCATCGCCCCGCGGGATCCCGCCGGCTACGCGCACACCCTCTACGCGAACCTGCGCGCGCTGGAAGCGAGCCGCGCCGACGTGATCCTGGTCGAGTCCATCCCGATCGCACCGGAGTGGCTCGCGGTAGGCGACCGGCTCGCGCGCGCGACGCAGGGCGAGGACGACGATCGCGATTGAACCGTGGCGCGCACCGCCGCTGCTACCATCGGTCGCCACCGCCCGCTTGCCAGCACTGTGACGCCCCCCCGCGCCCCCGCCATCGTCATCGCCCCCGACTCGTTCAAGGGCTCGCTCGACGCCCCCGGGGTGTGCAACGCCATCGCGGCCGGCCTGCGCCGCGTGTGGCCGGACGCCGACGTCCGCGCGCGCCCGATGGCCGACGGCGGTGAGGGCACGCTCGATGCCGTTCTCGCGGCGGTCGGGCCCGCGGGGCGGAGACTGCACGAGCGCGGGGTCGGCGCTGCGGGCGATCCGCTCGACGCCCCATACGGGCTCCTCACCGGCGCCGGCGCGCCCGTCGCAGTGATCGAGATCGCGTCGATCGTCGGCATCACGGACGCCGCCGGCATGCGCGTCCCCGTGGGTGCACGCTCGAGCCGCGGCGCGGGCCTGCTGATGCGCGCCCTCCTCGACCGCGGCGTCACGCGTTTCATGATCGGCCTGGGCGGCAGCAGCACCAACGATGGCGGCGCCGGACTGCTCGAGGCGCTCGGACTCGCGCTCCGGGACGGCGAGGGGCGCCCGATCGAGCCAACGCCGCACGGTCTCGCATCGATCGCGCGCGTCGACGGGTCGCGGCTCGACCCTCGGATCCCGGCCACCGAGATCACGATCATGTCGGACGTGTCCAACCCCCTGTGTGGCACGCGCGGGGCGACGGCGATCTTCGGCCCGCAGAAGGGCGTGCGCGCCGACGAGGTGGCCCCGGTCGACGCGACGCTCGCCCGGTTCGCCGCGCTCGCCGAGGCCGCCGTGGGCCGGCAGGTGGCGGAGCGCCCTGGCGCCGGCGCGGCCGGCGGGTTGGGCTTTGCGCTGCAGTTGATCGGCGGGCGCTTCGCATCGGGCGCCGAGGTGGTCGCC
>Ga0209391_10001050_pt1 | contig 14080 bp, 14 predicted proteins | sample PPLLak3March2015_FD_187246 | JGI IMG/M metagenome (GOLD analysis project Ga0209391, IMG submission 187246) | Freshwater sediment microbial communities from Prairie Pothole Lake near Jamestown, North Dakota, USA - PPLs Lake P7 Core (1) Depth... | ecosystem: Environmental > Aquatic > Freshwater >... | reverse complement strand
TCCGGCTCGAGAGGAAGCAGATTCACGATCGGCTTGCCGCGCGAACCGCGCCCCGCCTGAGGCAGGCGGTACACCTTCAGCCAGTACAGCTGGCCCATGTTCGAGAAGCACAGCAGCGTGTCGTGCGTGTTCGCGACGAACAGCTTGTCGACGAAATCCTCGTCCTTCATCGCAGTGGCCGACCGACCTCGACCGCCGCGTCCCTGGGCTCGGTATTCGCTCACCGGCTGCGACTTGGCATAGCCACCGTGCGAGAGCGTGACGACCATGTCCTCGGGCGTGATCAGGTCCTCGATCGTGAGGTCGGACTCGTCGGCGTCGATGCGCGTGCGGCGCGCGTCGCCGTACTGCTCGCGGATGTCGAGCAGCTCCTGGCGGATCACCTCGAGCAGCCGCTCGGGGCGCGCGAGGATGTCGCTCAGGTCGCGGATGAGCTCGAGCAGCTGGCCGTACTCGGTGAGGATCTTGTCCTGCTCGAGCCCGGTGAGGCGGTGCAGCCGCAAGTCGAGGATGGCCTGGGCCTGGGCCTCGGACAGCCGGTACCGGCCGTCGTGCAGGCCGAACTCGCCCGCGAGCCCGTCCGGGCGCGTCTGGATGGCGCCCGCACGTTCGAGCATCTGCGGCACCACGCCCGAGCTCCACGTGCGCGCCATCAGCCCCGCCTTCGCCTCGGCCGAGGTCGGCGAGGCCTTGATCAGCGCGATCACCTCGTCGATGTTGGCGAGCGCGATGGCGAGGCCCTCGAGGATGTGCCCCCGCTCGCGCGCCTTGCGCAGGTCGAACACCGTACGGCGGGTCACGACCTCGCGGCGGTGACGCAGGAAGGCCTCGATGATGTCCTTGAGGTTCATCAGCTTCGGCTGGCCGTCCTGCAGGGCGACCATGTTGACGCCGAACACCGACTCCATCGGCGTCTGCTTGTAGAGGTTGTTGACGACGATGTCCGCGTTCTCGCCGCGCTTGAGCTCGATGACGACGCGCATGCCGTCCTTGTCGGACTCGTCGCGCAGCTCCGAGATGCCCTCGATGAGCTTGCCGCGCACGAGGTCCGCGATGCGCTCGAGCAGCCTCGCCTTGTTCACCTGGTAGGGCAGCTCGGTGACGATGATGGCCTCGCGGCCGTGATCGTCGATCTCCTCGATCTCGGTCCGGGCCCGCACCACCAGCCGGCCGCGCCCCGTGGTGTAGGCGCTGTAGATCTCGCGCGCCCCGTTGATGATGCCGGCGGTCGGGAAATCCGGGCCGGGCACGTGCTCCATCAGCTCGGGGATCGTGATCGCCGGGTTGTCGATGAGCGCGACGCAGGCGTTGATCACTTCGGTGAGGTTGTGCGGCGGGATGTTGGTCGCCATGCCCACCGCGATGCCGGAGGAGCCGTTCACCAGCAGGTTCGGGACGCGCGTCGGCAGCACCGACGGTTCGGACTCGGACTCGTCGTAGTTCGGGACGAAGTCCACCGTCTCCTTGTCGATGTCGGCGAGCAGCTCGCCCGCGAGCCGCGACATGCGCACCTCGGTGTAGCGCATCGCCGCCGGTGCGTCGCCGTCCACCGAGCCAAAGTTGCCCTGTCCGTCCACCAGCAGGTAGCGCATCGAGAACGGCTGCGCCATGCGCACGATCGTGTCGTACACGGCGGTGTCGCCGTGCGGGTGGTACTTGCCGATCACGTCGCCCACGACGCGGGCGGACTTCTTGTACGACTTGTTCCAGTCGTTGCCGAGCTCGCGCATCGCGTGGAGGACGCGACGGTGCACGGGCTTCAGGCCGTCGCGGACGTCCGGCAGCGCGCGCCCCACGATGACGCTCATCGCGTAGTCGAGGTACGAGCGCTTCATCTCGTCTTCGAGATTGACGTGCAGGATTTCGCGGGCGATTTCAGCCATGGATGCGGTGGGCTTTAGGTGGGCTATCAGTGAGCGGCGTAGGGCGGCACGTGGCCAGCCCAAAGACGCGGAATGATACCATACGCACCCCTCCTCTCGACCCGGTCCGCATGGAGCCCATCGACACGCTCGTCTGTGCCCGCTGGGTACTTCCGGTCGAACCGGACGGCCGCGTGCTCGAGGACCACGCCGTGGCAATCCGGGCCGGTCGGATCGTCACGGTGGCGCCCGCCGCCGAGGCGCGCCTGCGGTTCGACGCCCACGAGACGATCGAGCGACCGCACCACGTCCTGCTTCCAGGACTCGTCAACGCACACACGCACGCCGGACTGGTGCTGCAGCGCGGCCGTGCGGAAAACCTCCCGCTCGGTCGCTGGCTGCCCACGGCCGCGTGGCCGCACGAGGGGCGTGCCGCGGATCCCGAGTTCGTGCGCGACGGAACCGAGCTCGCGATGGCCGAGATGCTACGTGGCGGAATCACCTGCTTCGCGGACATGCAGCTCTGGCCGGACGTGGTCGCACGGGCGGCTTCGGCGGCACACATGCGTGCCAGCGTCGGTCTCGTGGTCTCCGAGACCGCCTCGAGCTGGGCAGCCAGCGCGGACGAATACATCGACCGCGGCATGCACCTTCGCGACCAGTACCTGGGCGACCCACTGGTCACGACGCACTTCGCGCCACAGGCAATACAGCAGGCCTCCGATGCCATGCTGGTCCGGGTCCGCCGCCTCGCCGACGAGCTCGACATGCCGGTCGCGGTGCACCTGCACGAGACGGCCGTCGAGATCGAGCGGAGCCTGCGCGATTTCGGGCAGCGGCCCATCGACCGGCTCGGGGCCCTCGGTCTCGTCAGCCCGCAGCTGGTGGCAATCCACATGACGCAGGTCGAACCCCGCGACATCGAGCTTCTGGCCGGTTCGGGAGCAGGCGTCGTGCACTGTCCGGAGTCGAACCTCAGGCACGGGGCCGGCATCTGCCCCGTGGCCCGGCTGCTCGGTCGCGGCGTCCGCGTCGCGCTCGGCTCCGACGGGGCGGCCTCGAACAACGACCTCGACCTGCTCGCGGAAGCACGCATCGCCGGGCTCCTGTCCGCGGGGATCGCGGCCTCGCCGGGCGAGCTCGTGGCCGCCGACCTCGTGCGCATGGCGACGCTCGAAGGCGCCCGTACGCTCGGCCTCGGCGAACTGACGGGCAGCCTGCTGCCCGGCAAGTGGGCGGACCTGTGCTGCCTGGACCTGCGCGCCGCCCGCAGCTGGCCCGTCCACGACGTTGCGACGGCCGTCATCTACGCTGCGTCGTCGCAGCAGGTCACCGACACGTGGGTCGCGGGCCGGCGCCTGCTCGCCGACGCGCGCCTGACGCTGATGGACGAATCCGCGATCCTCGAGCGGGCCGAAGCGTGGCGGGTGCGGCTCGATGCGAGCGCGGACGAGGAGACTGTCGCCGATGACTGAGCATTTGAATGCGGACCCGGCCGAGCTCGCCCGCTTCGAGGCGGCGGCGAGCCGCTGGTGGGATCCGGACGGCGAGATGCGCCCGCTGCACGACCTCAACCCGGTTCGCCTGCGGTACGTCGAACGGGCCGGGTCGCTGGCGGGGCAGACGGTCGCCGACGTCGGCTGCGGCGGCGGACTGCTCGCCGAGGCCATGGCGCGCCAGGGCGCGCGCGTGGTTGGACTCGACCTCGCCGCGGAACTCATCGAGGTCGCGCGGTTGCACGCGCTCGACGCCGGCGTTGCCGTCGACTACCGGGTCGAGTCGGCGGAGCAGCACGCCCGCACCCATGCCGCACGTTACGACGTGGTCACGTGCATGGAGATGCTCGAGCACGTGCCGGACCCCGAGGCGGTCGTCGCTGCGCTGGCGGCGCTCGTGCGCCCAGGCGGCCACGTATTCGTCTCCACCCTCAACCGGACGCCGCGAGCCTACGCGTTGGCCATCCTCGGCGCTGAGTACGTGCTGCGGCTCCTGCCGGCGGGCACACACACCTATGAGAAGTTCATACGCCCCTCCGAGCTCGCAGCCTGGGCGCGGGCCGCGGGACTCGTGCACGTCGACGTGGCCGGGCTCGATTACGACCCCTTCTCCCGTGCGGCCCGCCTCACGTCGGACGCGCGAGTGAACTACCTGATGCACTTGCGCCGGCCGTCCACGGACGGTACCCCGGCATGACGAAGCGCCACGAGGCTCTGCTGCTCGACCTCGACGGCACGCTGCTCGACACCGCTCCCGACATGGGCGGCGCGCTCAACAGGCTGCGTGCCGAGCACGGCCTGGAGCCACTGCCCGCCCAGTCCATCCGGCCGGTCGTCTCGCATGGCGCCGTGCGGCTGGTGGCGCTGGGTTTTCCCGAGGCGACCGGCGAGGAATTCGAGCGCCTGCGACTGCGATTCCTCGACCTGTATGCCGAGCGCCTCGCCGAGGGTACATGTCTGTTTCCCGGTTTCGAGGCGGTGCTGGCGACGCTCGAAGCGCGCGCCACGCCCTGGGGCATCGTCACGAACAAGCCGGGCTGGCTCACCGACCCGCTGCTCGAGGCTCTTGGCCTCGGACGCCGCGCCGCCTGCACGGTCAGCGGCGACACGCTCCCGGAGCGCAAGCCACACCCGCTGCCCCTGCTCCACGCCGCGGGCCTGATCGGGGTCGCGGCGGAGCGCTGCGTTTACGTGGGTGACGCCGAGCGCGACATCCAGGCCGGCCGGGCCGCCGGCATGACCACGGTCGTCGCCGGATACGGGTACCTGTCGACGGACGACGACCCGCACCGATGGCAACCCGACGGCATCGTTGCGTGCCCGGGCGACCTGCTGTCGTGGATCGGCAGCGATCCCGTCCCAGCCACCGACCGTCCGCCGGAATGAACGCGTCGCCGGCGCTCGTGTCGATCCTCGTCCTGCTGCCGTTCGTGGCGCTCGCGACCGGTTGGCTGCTCGGACGTCGGCGCGCTCATGCACTCGAGGTCGAACTGGCGGTCGCACGGGCGGAACTCAAGTCCGCGGACGAACTCGCCCGCGAGCGCGAGCAGTCCCTGGCGCTCGCTTCCGAACGGCTGCGTGCCGGATTCGACGCGGCCGCGAGCGAGGCCTTGCGCGGCAACAGCGAGATGTTCCTGCAGATGGCGGGCCAGGTGCTCGGCCAGCAGCGCGAGCGCGCCGTTCGCGACCTCGCCGACCGGGAGCAGGCCGTGGCCGCCATGCTCTCGCCGGTGCGGGAAGCGCTGCAGCAGACCCATGAGCAGATCGCGCGGATCGAGAAGGAGCGCGCCGAGGCTTTCGGTGCACTGCGTGCGTCGCTCGAAGGGGTGGCGCTCGGCCAGCAGGCACTGCAGCGCGAGACCCGCAACCTCGTCACTGCGCTGCGCCGGCCGGAGGTGCGCGGCCAGTGGGGCGAGATGACGCTGCGCCGGCTGGTCGAGCTCGCGGGCATGGTGGAGCACTGCGACTTCGTCGAGCAGGTGCACGTGCCCGGCGAGGACGGCGCGCTGCGCCCGGACATGATCGTCAACATGCCGGATGGCCGCCAGCTGGTGGTGGACGTCAAGACGCCACTCGACGCCTACCTGTCGGCCATCGAGGCGACCACGGACGACGCGCGCGCCGTCGCGGCGCGGCGGCACGCTCAGGCCGTGATGGAGCGCGTGCGCGCGCTGGCTTCGAAATCCTACTGGTCGCAGTTCGAGCGCAGCCCCGACTTCGTGGTCCTGTTCATTCCGGGGGACCAGTTCCTAGCCGCGGCCGTCGAGCAGATCCCGACCCTGCTCGAGGACGCCATCCGCCAGCACGTGATCGTGGCGACGCCGACGAGCTTCGTCGCGCTGCTGAAGGCCGTGGCCTACGGCTGGCGGCAGAACGCCCTCGCGGAGAATGCCGCCCGCATCCAGTCGCTGGCCGAAGATCTCTATCGCCGGCTCGCGAAGTTCGGCGAGCACATGGGCCGGATAGGCAAGGCGCTCGGCGCCAGCATCGACGCGTACAACGGGGCGGTGGGGTCGCTCGAGCGGCAGGTCCTGCCCGGCGCACGCAAGTTCACCGAGCTGGGACTTCGACCGGAACGGGAGATCGAGGAACTCGCGCCAGTGGAGAAGCTGCCGCGCACGCCCCGCCCGGAAGAGGGGACGGCCGCCGATGCCTGAGCCGGCGAACCGGACCGCCGCGGAGCCGGTCCGCGACGCCCTGCAGCGTGGCCTGCCGCCCGGCTCGCCGCGGCATCTGGCGGTGCTGTTCGCCGAGCCGGCCGCGCGAGCACCGCTCGGCGCGCTCTACGCCTTCGAATCGGAGCTGCGTAGCATCGTGGCGAGCGAGTCCCACGAGGCGGCCCACGCGCGCCTGCAGTGGTGGCGAGGCGAACTGGACCGGCTCACCGCGGGTCGCCCCTCGCACCCCATTGCGACGGCGCTGGCGTCATTGCGGGGTCGCAGCGGCCTCGATCTCACCCTCCTCCACGAACTGCTGTCCGCCGCGGACCTCGACCTTGCACGGTTCACGTACCAAGACTGGCAGGAACTTGACGCCTACTGCTTCCGGTCGGCCGGCGCACTGCAGGTGCTGATCGCCGGGCTGCTGGCGGACGGTCGCACGCTCTCGGAGCATGAGCGCGAATTCGCCGGTGGGCTGGGCGCCGCGATCCGCCAGGCGGAGATCCTTCGGGATCTGTCAGTCGACGTACTCCGTGGGCGCCTTTACGCGCCGCTCGACGCGCTGGCGGCGGCGGGAATCGATCCGGCGACGATGGGCCGCCCGGCGGCCGCTGCGGAGACCGCGCGCTTCGTGGCCGCATGGCGTGAACGAGTGCGCGGGCAGCTGCACTCGCTGCCGTCGACGCTCGAGACACACGAGCAGCGACGGACACAGCGGCACGGCCTCGTTCTCGCGGCACTGCATGTCCGGCTCGTCGATCGCCTCGATGGGGCGGGCTCCCGACCCGGCGGCCGGCTCGAGCTCGAGCCGTTCGCGCGGCTGTGGACCGCCTGGCGCACGGCACTACGCCACGCCTGATCAACCAGGGTATCCAACGGAGAGACGACCTTGCCGACCGACCTCGAGGTGAAGTCCTACGCTGCAGCGCCCGGCCGGCTGGAGGGCCGCGTCATTCTCGTCACCGGAGCGGGAGGCGGCCTCGGCGGCGCGCTCGCCAAGACCTGCGCAGCCCTCGGCGCCCGCGTCGTGCTGTGCGGCCGCAAGGTGCCGAGGCTCGAGCGTATCTACGATGCCATCGTGGCCACGGGCGGCCCCCGCCCCTCGATCGCTCCGCTCGACTTCGAGCGCGCGGACGCCACGCACTACGAAGCGCTCGCGGACGCCGTGCGCAACGAGTTCGGACGGCTCGACGGGCTCGTGCACGCCGCCGCGCTGCTCGGCGAACGCGCGCCCATCGAGCACTACGATGTCGTGACGTGGCTGAAAGTCATGCACGTGAACGTCAACGCGACCTTCATCCTGACCCGGGCGCTGATGCCGCTGCTGCGGGCCTCGGAGGACGCCTCGGTGGTGTTCGTGACCAGCGGGGTATCGGCGCAGGGACGCGCGTACTGGGGGGCCTACGCCGCGTCGAAATTTGCGGTGGAGGGCCTGATGCAGGTCCTCGCCGACGAGACCGACACGGTCACGAACATCCGCGTCAACAGTGTCAATCCGGGGAAGATGCGCACGTCGATGCGCGCCAAGGCCTATCCGGGTGAGGATCCCGCCACCGTGCCCCTGCCGGAGCAGGTGCTGGCGCCGTTCCTGTGCCTGCTGGGGCCCGACGGACGGGGCCTCACCGGCCGCCGCTTCGACGCGCAGTAGTTCGCCGGTCGCGCGCACCGCGCGCGGGTCCTCGCGGACGGGGCGGCTTCTTACGCCCCGCCAGCGCCAGCAGGGCATCGAGCTGCGGGCCGTCCGCGTCGCGTGAGCGACCGCGCGGCAGGTCGCGCGGCAGCGCCAGCGGTCCCCAGCTGACCAGCAGTGTCCGGCTCACCTTGAGTCCCACGCCATCGAAGAGCGCTCGCAGCACGCCGCGCCGAAGAGGACGCTCCGCGGCAACACGAAACCAGACGTTGGTCCCCGCGCCCTCGAGGCGCTCCACTGCCGAGAACGCCACCGTTTCGCCGTCGAGATCGACTTGCAGAGGCATGGAGGGCCAGTCGTCGGCCTCGCGCGGACGGAGCACGCGCACGCGGTACTCGACCGGCTGGGGTCCCGCGTTGCGTGCGATGGCGGCGGCGAGCGTGCCGTCGTTGGAAAGGACCAGCAGGCCCTCCTCGCCGAACGCGAGTGGATTCACCGGCAGCCAGCGGCCCGAGCGCAGCGAAGGCAGCCGGGTCTCGATGTCGGTGCGATCGTCACCCTCGCGGGCGCGCGTCATCTCGCCGCCAGGCTTGTGATAGAGGATGACCCGAAGTGACTGCGCCGTCGCAAGCCGCTTCGAGACGTCGCGCCCGTCGACGGTGATACGGTCGGAGGGCCGCACGCGCTGCCCGACCTCGGCGGGACGGCCGTTGATCAGCACCCGGCCGGCGCGGATCCACTCCTCGACCTGCCGCCGCGACCCGATGCCGTGCTGGGCCAGCAGCTTGTGGAGGCGCTCGTCCAAGCGGGCGGTCAGCTGCGTTCGTCGCCGGGAGGCGCCGCGACCAGGGTCGGGGCCTCCGGCTCGGATGGCGACTCCGCGTCGTCCTCGTCGACGGCGGCCTCCTCGTCCGGCGAATCGCCGGCGGCCGGCGCCGGCAGCGCGGGCATTTCCGGGACAGGCCCGCCGCCCGGGAACTCGAGCTGGACCTTGATGTCGTCGAGATCGCGCAGCTCGGCGAGCGTCGGCAGGTCGTCGAGGCTCTTCAATCCGAAGTAGTCGAGGAACTCGCGAGTCGTGCCGAGCAGCTCGGGGCGGCCGGGAACCTCCCGGTGTCCGACGACCCGGATCCAGCCGCGCTCCTGCATCGTGCGCATGATCGTCGTGCTGACGGTGACGCCACGGATGTCCTCGATCTCGCCGCGCGTGATCGGCTGGCGATAGGCGATCAGGGCCAAGGTCTCGAGCAGCGCGCGCGAGTACCGGCTCGGCCGCTCCTGCCACAGGCGAGAGACGATCTCCGCGAACGGTGGCCGCACCTGCACTCGCCAGCCGCTGGCCACCTCCCGCAGCTCGAACGCCCGTCCGGCGCAGTCTGCCTCGAGTTCGGCGAGTGCCGCTCGAACCTCTTCGGCGGTCGGTCGCTGGTGTTCCTCGAACAGCTCGCGCATCTGCTCGATGCCGACCGGCCGGCCTGCCGCGAGCAGCACGGCCTCGAGCACGCGTGACAGTGGGGAATCGCTCATGGTTCGTTCCGGCTCGCGGCCTCCGGACGTTCGTTGTCCACGACCAGCGTGACGTGGCGCGGTGAACCCGCCCGCACGTGGATCGGCGCAAACGGTTCCGCCTGGACGATCTCGACGAGGCCCTCGCGCAGCAGCTCGAGGATGGCCGAGAAAGTCACGGTCACGCCCATGCGCCCTTCCTCGGCACGGAACAGGTGCGTGAACTCGACGAACGCCTGGCTCCTGAGCGCGCCGAGGACGTCCGACATGCGCTGGCGCACCGAGAGCCGCTCGCGGCTCACGTGGTGGTGCGCGAACATGTCGGCGCGCTCGAGCACGTCCTTCAGGGCGACCAGCATCTCCTGGAGGGTCACCTCGGGCAGCAGGCGCACGACGCGTCGCTCACCGAGTTCGGCCGACGCGGGGAAGCTGTCTCGATCGACACGCGGCAGCGTTTCGATGTCAATGGCGGCCTGCTTGAAGCGCTCGTACTCCTGCAGGCGACGCACGAGCTCAGCGCGCGGGTCGAGCCCATCGTCGCCGGACTCGCTCTGCGGCCGCGGCAACAACATTCGCGACTTGATCTCGGCAAGCGTCGCCGCCATCAGCAGGTACTCGCCGGCCAGCTCGAGCTGCAGCTCGCGCATCAGCTCGATGTAGCGCATGTACTGCCGGGTGATCTCGGCGATCGGAATGTCGAGGATGTCGAGGTTCTGGCGCCGGATGAGGTAGAGCAGCAGGTCGAGGGGGCCCTCGAAGGCCTCGAGGAACACCTGCAGGGCCTCGGGCGGGATGTAGAGGTCGCGCGGCATCTGGGTGACGGGTTCGCCCTCCACCACCGCAAACGGCATCTCCGTCTGCTCCGCCAGCTCGACGCCCGGAGCCTCCGTCGCGGGCGGCGCTCCACCTTCAATCAACCTGAGATCAGGCTTCGTCATGCTGGATCCTCAGCGGTAAGCCAGGCCCATGGCCTGCTTGACGTCATCGAGCGTCTGGCTCGCGACCGTGCGCGCCTTCTCGCAACCCTCGGCGATGATGCCGCGCACGAGCTCGGGATTGTCCTCGTACTCCTGCGCCCGCTGGCGCATGCCGGTGACTTCCTCGACCACCTTCTCGATGAGGGGCTTCTTGCACTCGAGGCAACCGATGCCCGCCGAGCGGCATCCCTGCTGGACCCAGGCCTGCACGTCGTCGCCCGAATAGAGCTTGTGCAGGTCCCAGACGGGGCACTTATCCGGATCGCCCGGATCCGTGCGACGCACGCGTGCCGGGTCGGTCTGCATGGTCCTGAGCTTGGCCGCGACCGCGTCCGGATCCTCGCGCAGCCCGATGGTGTTGCCGTAGGACTTGGACATCTTCCGCCCGTCCAGGCCGGTGACCTTGGGCGTCGCCGTGAGCAGCACGTCCGGCTCGGGGAGGATGGTTCGGCCGGAGCCCTCGAGGTAGCCGAGCAACCGTTCGCGGTCGGCCAGCGTCAGGCGCGAGTTGCCCTCGAGCAGTCGATGGGCGCGCTCGATCGCCTCCTCGTCGCCCTGCTCCTGGAAACGACGGCGCAACTCGCCGTAGAGCGCCGCATTCTTGCTGCCCAGGTTCTTCACGGCGCGTTCGACCTTGGCCTCGAAGTCGGGCTCGCGGCCGTAGATGAAATTGAAGCGCCGCGCGATCTCGCGTGTGATCTCGACGTGGGCGACCTGGTCCTCACCGACCGGCACGTACATCGGACGGTACAGAAGGATGTCCGCGCTCTGCAGCAGCGGATAGCCGAGGAAGCCGTAGGTGGCGAGGTCCTTTTCCTTGAGCTGCTCCTGCTGGTCCTTGTATGTCGGCACCCGCTCCAGCCAGCCGAGCGGCGTGATCATGGAGAGCAGGAGGTGCAGTTCGGCATGCTCCGGGACGCGAGACTGGATGAACAGGGTCGCCACCGACGGGTTGAGCCCGGCCGCAAGCCAGTCCACGACCATCTGCCACACCAGCCCGTCGATCTGGCGAGTGTCCTCGTAGCCCGTCGTGAGGGCGTGCAGGTCGGCGACGAAGAAGTAGCAGTCGTACTCGTACTGCAACTCGGTCCAGTTCTTGAGGGCGCCGTGGTAATTGCCCAGGTGCAACGTGCCGGTCGGGCGCATTCCGGACAGCACGCGCCGCAGCGCGGAGACCGATGAACTCAAGCGCCCACCCTGGCGCGGGATGCCGGTTGTTGAACCTCAGATATCATGCACTTGGAACCGATTCATGACTGCAAATGGAAGCTCGAACGGCCGCGGCCGGTGAGCGGAGCGCGGATTATACGCAGGCAGCCTGCGTGCCGCGCTCATTCGAAGGCGCTGACGTCGCCCTTGCCGCGCCGGACCACCACCGGCACCGGCCCCGACAGGTCGATGACGCTGCTCGGCTCGAACCCGCAGGGTCCGCCATCGATGACCACGTCCACGGCGTGCTCGAGTCGCTCCTTGATCTCGTGCGGGTCGGTCATGGGCGCCGACTCGCCGGGCAGCAGGAGCGTCGAGCTCATGATGGGCTCGCCCAGTTCGGCGAGCAGCATCCGCACGATCGCGTTGTCGGGGACGCGGATGCCGATCGTTCGCCGCTTCGGATTCTGCAGTCGCTTCGGAACCTCGCGGGTCGCCTCCAGCAGGAAGGTGTAGGGCCCCGGGGTGAAGGCCCGCAGCGTCCGGTACTGGATGTTGTCCACCCGGGCGTACTTGGCGATCTCCGAGAGGTCGCGGCAGACCAGCGTGAAATTGTGATTCTTGTCCGCGGCCCGAATGCGCCGGATGCGCTCCATGGCCTCCTTGTCGCCGATCACGCAGCCCAGCGCATAGCTCGAATCGGTCGGGTAGGCGACGACACTGCCGTCGCGCATTGCCGCGATGGCCTGGCGAACCAGCCTCGGCTGGGGACTGACGGGATGGATGGAGATCAGGAGGGCCACTTTCGGCGCAATTCCCTTGGCGCGGGAGGCGACTTGGCTATGATACGCGCCCCGGGTTCGGAGCCGAGCCCACTCTCGACGCCCATCCATGCAGTTTCTGCTCGACCTGCTCCCGGTCATCGCATTCTTCGCAGCCTACAAGCTGGCCGACATCTACGTCGCGACGGGCGTGCTGATCGTGGGCGTCCTGATCCAGACCGCCTGGAGCTGGTTCCGGCACCGCAAGGTGAGTCCGATGCTGTTGACGTCCGCCGTCCTGGTGCTTGTGTTCGGCGGGCTGACGCTCGCGATCCACGACCCGACCTTCATCAAGTGGAAGCCCAGCATCGTGAACTGGCTGTTCGCTGGCGCCTTCCTGGCTAGCCAGTACATGTCCGGACCGACGATCGTTCAGCGACTGATGGGTGAGAACGTCACGCTCGACGCTGGCAGCTGGAAGCGCCTGAACCTCGCCTGGGTCGCGTTCTTCGTGGTGGCCGGCGCGCTCAACCTGTACGTGGCCTTCCGGTACGACGAGGCCACCTGGGTCAACTTCAAGCTGTTCGGTCTCATGGGCCTGACCCTGGTCTTCGCGCTCGCTCAGGGCGTCTGGATCGCGCGGAAGACCGAGGCGGCCGACGCGGGCCCACCTTGAAATGCTGTACGTGATCCTCGGCCACGATGCCCCCGGTGCGCTCGACATCCGCCGGCGCGTGCGCTCACGACATCTCGAGCGGATCGGCACGCTCGTCGAGGCCGGCCGGGTCGCGATTGCCGGGCCGTGTCCTGCCGTGGATTCGCCGGACCCTGGCAGCGCCGGATTCTCCGGCAGCCTGATCGTCGCGGAGTTCGAGTCGATCCAGGCGGCCCGTGACTGGATCGCCGGCGACCCTTACGTCACCGAGGGAGTCTTCGACTCCTATGAGGTGAAGCCCTTCGTCCGGGTACTGCCGTGACTGGCACCAGGCCCGAACGCTTGAGGCAGCGGCTCGAGACCCTCGAACCGATCCGGCTCGAGGTGGTGGATGACAGTCGCCACCACGCTGGACATGCCGGCGCGGCCGATGGTCGCGGGCACTTCTCGGTGCTGGTCGTGTCGAAGCGCTTCGCTGGCCTGCGTCAGCTACAAAGGCACCGGCTGGTCTACGAGGCGGCCGGCGACCTCATGGTCACGGACATTCACGCGCTTTCGATCCATGCGCTCGCCCCGGGCGAGCCACTCCCCCACTGATTCGAATTCAACCCAGAGGCTCAAGATGCGTAAACCAGGTTTCCTTCTCGTCGTCGTTTCCGCCGTCCTGATGGCGGCATGCACCCGCCCCGCCGGTGACAAAAGCGGGGACAACACCCCAGCGGCCGACGGCGCAAAGCCCGCGGCGGCGGCCGTCGCCACCGTAAACGGCACGAAGCTCAGCAGCGAGCTGTTCGGCGCATTCACACAGGCCGTGACGGGCGGCGCGCAGGAGCCGCTGACCGACGAACAGCGGGAACAGATGCTCGACCAGCTGATCAACATGACGCTCGCCGCCCAGTCCGCAGAAAAGGACGGTCTCGCGAAGGATCCGGCCGTGCAGGCCCGCATTGAACTGCTGCGCACGCAGATCCTCGCCGAGGCCGCCAGCGAGCACTACATCAAGGCAAATCCCGCGTCCGAGGAAGAGGTCCGCGCCGAGTACGACGCGCAGGTCGCCACGATGCCCAAGGAATACAAGGCGCGGCACATCCTCGTGGATGCGAAGGAATCCGCCGACGCGATCATCGGCAAGCTTCAGGCCGGCGGCGACTTCGCGAAGCTGGCGGCGGCCGAGTCCAAGGATTCGAGCGCAAGCAACGGCGGCGATCTCGGCTGGTTCTCGCCGCAAACCATGGTCAAGCCGTTTGCCGACGCCGTCACCACGCTGGAGAAAGGCAAGTTCACGCAGGAACCCGTGCAGAGTGAATTCGGCTGGCACGTCATCCTTCTCGAGGACGTGCGCAGCCCGGAGGTCCCGGACTTCGAGCAGGTGAAACCCCAGGTC
>Ga0209391_10001049_pt1 | contig 14092 bp, 9 predicted proteins | sample PPLLak3March2015_FD_187246 | JGI IMG/M metagenome (GOLD analysis project Ga0209391, IMG submission 187246) | Freshwater sediment microbial communities from Prairie Pothole Lake near Jamestown, North Dakota, USA - PPLs Lake P7 Core (1) Depth... | ecosystem: Environmental > Aquatic > Freshwater >... | reverse complement strand
TCGGCAATCTCCTGCCGCAGCGCTGCCACCTCCGCCGATAATTCGGTCGTCCGCGACGGAGCCTCACCCCGCCAGAACGGAATGTTCGGCGGCGCGCCCTGGGCATCTTCCACACGGACCTTCCCCGCCTCGATACCTTTGATCCGCCACGACGTATTGCCCAGCAACATGATGTCGCCGGCGAGACTCTCCACCGCGAAATCCTCGTCGACCGACCCCACCACCGTCCCATCGGGCTCCGCCACTACCGCGTAGTTGGCCGTATCTGGAATGGCGCCCCCGGAAGTGATCGCCGCCAGCCGCGCTCCGCGCCGCCCCTTGATCCGCCGGTTGATCCGGTCATGGAACAGATAGGCCAGGCCCCGCCCCCGCCGGGTGGCGATCCCATCGGCCAGCATCTGCAGGACACCATCGAACTCGGCCCGCGAAAGATCCCGATAGGGATAGGCGCGACGGACCAAGGTGAAGAGCTCGTCTTCCGTCCAGGCCTGGCTGGCCGCAGCTGCGACAATCTGTTGGGAGAGAATGTCGAGCGGAGCGGGCGGGATCGTGATCTGATCCAGCGTCCCCCGGCGAATCGCGCGCACTAACGCCGCGCACTCCAGCAGTTCATCCCGGGTCATGGCAAAAATGCGGCCTTTGGGAATCGCTTTGACCCAGTGGCCCGCGCGGCCGATCCGTTGCAGCCCCGTGGCGATGGCTCTTGGCGAACCGATCTGACAGACGAGATCGACGGTGCCGACATCGATGCCCAATTCCAACGAGGCCGTGGCAATGACGACCCGCGTCTTGCCGGTCTTCAACCGTTCTTCCGCCGACAGACGAATCTGGCGGGAGAGACTGCCGTGATGCGCCGCCACCACGTCAGGGCCCAGATCCTGGAGCCGCTCTTCCAGATAATGCGACACTCGTTCAGCCAGCCGTCGGGTGTTCACGAACACCAGCGTCGACCGATGCTGTCGAACCAACTCGGCCACACGATCATAAACATCGGACCAGATGGCGTTCGTGGCGACGGCACTCAGCTCGTCCTTCGGCACCTCAACGGCCAGATCCAATTCGCGGCGATGCCCGACATCGATGATCGTTGGGCGAGGCCGAGCTCCGACCAGAAACTCCGCCACCAATTCTATGGGCCGTTGCGTGGCCGACAAGCCGATGCGTTGCGGTTTCACCAGCGTCAACGCTTCCAGTCGTTCCAGAGACAGAGCCACATGGGCGCCCCGCTTGTTCGGCGCCAGGGCATGAATTTCATCGACGATGACCGTTCGTACGGTCTGCAACATGCGCCGGCTTTTCTCAGCCGTCAGCAGGATGAACAGCGACTCTGGTGTCGTCACAAGAATATGCGGCGGCCGCTTCAGCATCTGCTGCCGATCCGCCATCGGCGTATCTCCTGTCCGGACGAGCACACGCAGCTCCGGCATCAGCAAACCAGCTTGCAATGCCATCTGCCCGATCTCGGCCAGCGGCTTTTGAAGATTCTTCTGAATGTCGTTACTCAGGGCCTTGAGCGGCGAGAGATAGAGAACTTGCGTGTGATCGTCGAGTTCACGGGCAAGGGCCTGCTTGAAGAGACTGTCGATGCACGAAAGAAACGCCGCGAGTGTTTTACCAGATCCGGTCGGCGCGGCAATCAGCGCATCCGCACCGGATTGAATGGCAGGCCAGGCATGAAGCTGGACGTCGGTCGGCTCACCGACCTGTGTCCGGAACCAGTCGGCTATGAGGGGATGGAAGGAAGAGAGCGGCATCTTGCGATGCTAGGATGCCGCCCAGGTCGAGTCAAGACCCCGTTACCTCAACCCAGGACTAAGCCCAATGGCCAGTCAGACGTTCGCGGGCTACTTTACGGAAAAACCGGTGACGTTTTCCCCGGGGACGAGCGGACTATTCAGCTTCGTACTTGTGCCGGCAGTTGCAAACGTCGCCCGATACAGTTCAACGACGGCGACATTGTCTTCATTGGCACGGTAGATCGCACTATTGCTATCGGGAGCCACAGCATAGGTCGAAACGTTTTTCCCGACAACCAACCCAGGATTAAGCTGCACGGTACCAGGAAAGCCGAACACCGCCCGATAGATTTCATTTACACCTGCGGTGGTTTGATCGGCCCGGTAGACAACCCCGCCCCCGTTCGGGAACAGGACAAAGTCCTCTACATTTTGCCCCGCAACGTACGCCGGGTTCAGCTGAGAGTTCACGCCGGAGAACACCGTCCGGAACAACTCGAAGACATCATCGGTGATCTGATCGGCGATGTAGACGACTCCGCTGCTGCCCGGAATGACACCAAACGATGTAACATCTCCGCCCGCAACGAGCGGTCCGTTCAGCTTGGTACTAATGCCTGGCGTTGCCAAGGTAACCCGGTACAGTTCAAAGACTTCATCAATCTCCTGATCGGCGCGGTACACGACGGACAGCCCGTCCGGCGTGACGGCAGAATCCATCACGTTCCCGTTTGCCGTAAGCACACCGTTCAGTTGAATGTTGGCACCGCCTCCGGCCGGAACGAAATACACCTGGTTCGTGGCAATGGACCGGTTGGCGATGTAGACGACGTTCGCACTGTCCGCAGTTGCCGCGAATGCGCCTACGTTCTGACCGGCCACCAGAGCAGGGGCAACCAGCCTGTCGCTGGTTGGTGCGTTCGCGAATAGTACCCGATACAATTCGCTCACGCCCTCCGTATTTTGATCGGCGCGGTAAATGACCCCCGTGCTGTCGGGGAGAATCACAAATGTCTCGATATCCTGCCCTCCCGCATAGGCGGGATTGAGCCGTGAATTCGTTGCGGTCCCCAGCACTGTCCGATACAGCTCGAACACCTCATCGGCGTTTTGGTCCGCGCGATACACCACCGCGCTGCCGTCAGGCGTTATGGCAAAATCGGTCACATCTCCACCGACAGGGATAATAGTTCCATTCAGCTTGGCGCTGGTTCCGGGTGTCGCTAAATTCACGCGGTATAGCTCGTAGACATCGTCCTGGTCTTGATCAGCGATATAAACAACAGCCGTCGCACCCGGTGTTACGGCAAAATTCGTGACCGTGCGGCCGGCGCCCAGTGCAGGATTGAGCTTTGTTCCTGAAGACCCCAGATACAATTCAAAGACGCCGACAGTATCCTGGTCAGCCAGATAAACCACCGTGCCAGCTCCCGGCGCTGTCCCACCCGTTGGTCCCCCCCCGTCATCCGGACATCCGGTTAAAGACAGGCACAACAGCATAATCAATACGCCCAATCTCGTTCTGATCATCGGGGCACCATGATAGTTCTTTTAGGAGCGGTCTTTATTGACATTTTAAACCTCTTGTACCACCTTTATACCACATGAAAAACCCGCGCCAAACAAAGAACGAATGACGCCCAATGGTCACCGGCAATCCGCTTTCACCTTTGAAGAAGGACCATCCCGCTGTGCAAAAGACTCTGGTCATACTCGGCTCCGGCTATACCGCCCGCTTTCTTTGGCCGCTGGTTGCCGATCGCTCGCTAACTGTCTTCGCCACAAGCCGAACTCCGGAGCAGAACCTCGGTTATCTCCCTGCAAACCGACGGCTCCGGTTTGATCTCTTCCAGCCTGACACCTGGAGGAATATCCCCCGCGATGCCGACCTCCTCTGGTGCTTTCCAGCAACGCCGATTGAGCTGGTCCGGCAATTCATTGCGACTCTGACGGGTTCTCCTTGCCGCATTGTCGTACTTGGCAGCACCTCCGCCTATGACCTGGGAGACTCACAAGCATACCCGCCTCCCTGGATCGACGAAACCGCCCCGATCGATCTCACAAAACCTCGTGTGCAAGGTGAAGAGTTCCTCCGACAAGAACAGGGTGCCATCGTCCTGCGGGTAGCCGGGATTTATGGCCCCGGACGAAACCCTCTCGACTGGATCCGAACCGGCCGCGTCAAGCCGTCACGCAAGTATGTGAACCTGATTCACGTCGAAGACCTCGCAGCCATCTGCCTCGCCGCGTTGGAACGGGGGACGCCCGGCGAAGCCTATAACGTCAGCGACGGCACACCGCACACATGGGAAGACATCTGTGAAATGATGATGGGGCCTGAGACTCGCGGCTCTGCTGACAGAGCCGCCCAGGAAGAGGCGGGAAAACGAATCGCCTCCATCAAATTGCTTCGAGATGTCGGACTGCAACCGGCCCACTCCGATCTCTATCGCTCGCTCCGTGAACTCGAATCTCCGGAACAATGAACTGAGCGGCCTTCGTTGCCGTGCGGGTACGAGGAAAACATCGAGAAGCCTTGTGAGTAAGTACCGCTAGACCGGCGGTTTCCTGTTGATTTCTACGATGGTGATGGACTGGTCCTTCGCGCCGACATCCTGCTGGAGCTCCCAGCGGCTGAAGACCGTGACTTTCGAGCCGTCGCGTCGCTCATGAATAAGGTGCCCCTCCCAAAACCCCCTTGCCAGGAGTTCTCTTTCAATCTGCTCCAGCGAAACGGGAAATACCGTATGGAGAAGCTGGTGGGACACCTTCCCCAGTGCGCTCTTCTTGTCCCATCCATACAACTCGCTTGCACTATCGCTCCAGTAGCGAATGGTCCCGTCCTTATTCCGCACTATCATGGCACCCTTGGTCATGTCCACAGTGCCGCCTGCCTTCGCATGCGTCCGGCTTTCATAACTTACGGGTGACTCCGGCCCCGCGGAGGCGAGTGCGTGGTGCAGCGCCTCGGCCACAACTCGATGGCCATCGCTTGTCCAATGGGTGTCGTCAGGGATGAATACCAGCTGTTTTGTCTTTGCAGCAGCTGACAGTGCAGGCGTGAGGTCGACATAGCGGATGCCCGGGGAAATATCAGCGACCAGACGATGGAGCCGTTCCGGCAAATCGTTCAGCACCCACCACTTCAGATCCCCCTGTGCATTCCCGTCAAACCGGGCAATGTCGTGGTACACCCTGAACTTGGTCGGAGCAAATGCGACCATAAAGTCTGCGCCCTCGCTCCGAGCCAATTCATAGGCCTCTTTGAGTGTGTTCGCGGTTGTCTGTAACGCTTTCAATTCCTGTCCTGTCGGCACAACGGATGAGGAGTGATCCAGGAAATAGACACGTTCTTCGTGACCATCCCCTCCATCAATCAGGCCATAATTCCCTGCGATCCGCTGGTTCGGCACACAACCATGGGTCCATCGTGCAAGTGCCATGAGGCTGTTGAGAATGAACGAACGGTCCCAGGCCATATTCATCGAATTCCACATGCCGTTCAGAACAGACACACGTTCCTCGTACCTTTGGGCGTCAGCAAGATCATTGCCTTCGTAGAAGACCCACACGATCCACTTTGGGCGAAGAGGAAGAGCATAGCGCTTCAACACCGCCAATTCCTGCTGAGGACCGTAGCCGGATTGCCCGAGGTTAGCGACTGCTCCCCCGTACAGCTCCGCCAATCTAGTCGTCGCGAGAACCGATCCCGGCATCATAGGAGACTCCACATACGAATCCCCGATAACCGCGACCTCTGCCTCTGCGAGATCCTGTTCGTTCCTGAATCCATTCTTGTCATACTTGACCTCGAAGGGTTCGGCCGGACGGACGGGAAGGCAGATGCTTTCACCGATGTTGCCCCGGCCGAACACCGTCTTCACGGTTGACCCGGGACGCGGGAGCGCCAACAGCTCACGATCAGGAACATAATTGGGCCGTTCCCACGGAAGAAAGCTGGTGGTCCCGAAGGTCTTTCTAAAATCGATGAGATTGAGCCAGACAGGAACTTCGGCCAAAAGAAGCGCCGCTACAAGGGACAGTGTCATCAATACGAATTGGCTTCTGATTTCATCCCGCGGGATATGAGAGAGCAGCGCGTATGCGCCCCATGCGAGGAAGTACGATGTACCCAGAATACTGAACAGATGCCGTGCATCCGGCACAGCGGTCGACAACCCTGACTTAAATGCAAGGATCACCCCTCCAACAAAGAGCACGCCGGTGATGAAGAGGATAGTTCGTTTGATGTGAGCTCTTGAAGTGACAGTCATGGGCGCATTGTTTTATTTCAACCATCGAGCTTGAAACGGTCGGTTCCCCTGAGGCACCACTCCCGAAGGAGTACGATAGCAGGCGCATTTCTGTCCTGTCGACCCCTCCACGTACTTGAAAACCGTTTAGAATTGATACTTAGAAAAGTCTAACAAGCCTTCCCGGTCCATCCTGTCCCCCAATCGGTCCTTCCGGGAGAGCATTGTGGAGATGACGATTCAGCACCGGAAATAATGACCCGGTTCTAGCGCAGGAGGGCCATCACAGCCAGACACACCAGCAGATTATTCGTGGCATGCGCGATCATGCCGGGGATCAGACTTCCGGTTCGCTCATAGAGCCAGGCCCAGAGCACGCCGCTCCACAGCACGCTGATAAAACCGATAAGGCCATACCCGTGAGCTAGGGCAAAGATGCCGGCGCTGATGAGTGCCGCCGGCAACGGATTCAGCCGCCGGCGCAGAATCGCATACAAGATGCCGCGAAACGCCAGCTCTTCGAAGATGGGCGCAAAGACCACATACTCGAGCAAGCTGATGGTCAACACTGATCCCGAGGCCCAGACCAGATCGGGGTCAAACCATTCCGTCCAGTGGTTGGCCAGGTGCAACGACTCCGCCATCCGCCCCATCAACCACTCGCCCCACAGCCCGGCCGCGACGACCGCGAGCACCACACCAGCCAGCCGCCCGATCTGCCGCCACTGGATCTGCAAGCCAAATCCGGTGATGAGGTTTAATCCCGATGGTCGAAGCAGGTAGTAGTACGCCATCCCCAACAACGGCAGGTTGGCCATCGGAATCGCCACGGCACGCAGCGAGACATTCTCTGACTGTGCCATTGAAATAAATGCCAGCGAGAGAACCGCGCCCAGTGCGCCGCCTCGCAGGAGCACCGCCGTGCCGATGCCTCCGGGCCAGGGCGGCGGCACCCCGGGCTGATGCAGCCGCAGGCCGTCAACCCGTCGAATCTTCAACCAGGCGAATCGCAGCAACATGAGCGATCCGCCGATCAACCCCAGCAGTTCCAGGCCAATGAGCAGTTGGGAGAACACTTGGATCCGCGCCCCGCGGACATGCATCTGTTCACGCACGGTCGCGCCCAGGGCCACGTCACCCGCTCGCTCAGCCAAGGCCGCCGCAAGATGATTGTAAAACCATCCGGCCGGAAGGGCCTCAGCCAAGGCAGACTGCAATTCCATTTCACGTTCGCTCGTGAGCGAACCTTCGCCATAGGCGGCTTCGATGAACTCTGCATAAAGAGACAGCGGCGCATCCTCACCGGTCCAGATGACAGCGGCGGCCAGCGCGTCCGAAGGATTCCCGGATTCGGCCTGCAGAATCGCCAACCGCAATTTTGCTGCCGGCGAGGCGGTCGCGGCCACAAGTTCTTGATACCACTGGATCGCCTGCGCCCGCTCGGCGTCATTGCTGCCGGCCGTCCACTCGGTGACGCGCTGCTGCCAGTCCGGCGCAAGCAGCAAGCCGTCTTGAGCCTCCATGGTCCGGCTGACCATCAGATCCAACGCGCGCTCAGGATCCTCAAATCGATCAAGCTTGGGTGAATTGGAGGACAACCAGAGCAGCGTGCCCAAAGCCGTGATGAGCAGCAGCGCGGCAAACAGACTGACCCCGAACGAAAAGCGCGGGCGATTAGGCCCATTGAAGGGCGAAAGCGTCTCGGTTCTTCCCGTCTCGGCAAAACCTGCCTGGTCGCCCTCTCGCCTGCTTGCATCAATCATAGGGGTGACTATACCATCGCCCCCTCGCGGTCACCTATCCCTCGAAATGGCTAATTCCTCCCCCATGATCCCGCCACTATCACGTGGCCTCTCACACCGGACTTGGCTATACTAACGTCGCAAAACCGTTCGGAGACTTCGGCATGATGCGCGACTTTGTTCCTCCCCGGCGCCTGTTGCTCGGCCCCGGTCCCAGCATGGTGCACCCCCGTGTCCTGCAGGCCCTTGCCACGCCCTTGCTCGGCCATCTCGATCCCGCCTTTCTCGGGGTCATGAACGATGTGCAGCACTTGCTCCGGTTCGTGTTCGCCACCACCCATCCTTTCACCATTGCGGTATCCGGAACCGGATCAGCCGGGATGGAAGCGGCCATCGTCAACGTGGTCGAACCAGGCGATGCCGTCATCGTCGGTGTAAACGGCGTCTTCGGCACGCGGCTCGCGACCGTCATCGAACGATGCGGCGGCAAAGCGATCAGGCTGGAAATACCCTGGGGCCAAGTCATTCCACCGGATATGATTGAGTCGGCCTTGCGCCGGTCAGGACCGGTGAAGGCCGTGGCACTTGTCCATGCAGAAACGTCGACCGGCGCCTGCCAACCGCTTGACGCGATCGGCTCGCTGTGCCGGGATCACAATGCGCTGCTGATTGTCGATGCCGTCACCTCACTCGGCGGCATGCCTGTCGATGTCGACCGTCTGGGGATTGATGTCTGTTACAGCGCGACGCAGAAATGTCTGAGCTGCCCTCCGGGACTGGCACCGCTCACATTGAGTTCGCGAGCCCTGTCCGTTATCAAAGGCCGCCGCACTCCCTGCCAAAGCTGGTACCTGGATATGGCGCTGGTCGCAGAATACTGGGCCGAAGGGTCACGCGCCTATCATCATACCGCACCCGTTTCGATGCTCTATGCGCTGCGTGAAGCCTTGCGGCTGATTGAAGAAGAAGGATTGCCCACCCGCGTTGCGCGTCATCGGCTCAACAGCGAGGCGTTAGTCGCCGGGCTCATGGAGCTGGAACTCACGCCGCTTCCCCTGACGGAGCATCGGCTCCCGATGTTAACCTGCGTGACGGTCCCTCCGCATATCGATGAAGCCGCGGTCCGGCAACAGCTGCTCCAGATCTACGGCATTGAAATCGGCGGGGGGCTGGGTCCGCTCAAAGGCAAGGTCTGGCGTATCGGATTGATGGGGGAGTCCAGCACGGAAGCGAACGTGTTGACGTTCCTCAACGCCCTCGAAGAGGTATTGATCCGATTCGGCTGGCTCTCGACGCCGGGGGTCGCGCTGCAAGCCGCCGCGCGAGTCTATAGCCGAACTGTGCGAAAGGAGTATCGAGCATGAACCGTCCTCTCTTAGTGGTGTTGGGAGCTGTGGCCTTCGCGTTGATGAGCGTCATCTTTTTCTGGGTCTTCAAGCTGACGATGGCTAATTCCATGAAGACGGACATGGTCTCCCCGGAAAAAGTGGCGGCCTTTATCCAAGCCCTGCTCGAAGCCAACCGCAACAACTATACGGACAACGTCGTGGTAAAACTTCAGAAAGAAGGGATTCAGGCGCACGAACATTGGAAAGACGAACGCGGCGTCGCCTTGCCCGCCCAGTATCTGATGGAATCCGGACGACTGGTGTCGATGAAAGATCTGAAATTTTCGTTCCGCCTGGCCAGCCTCACGCCGATCTATGTATGGAACGGCCCCAACAGCGACTTTGAACGCCTCGGCCTCGCCGCGGTGGACAAGAACCCTGAGAAACCGCACTATGGATACATCACCAAAGGCGGCACACGCTATTTCCAGGCCATTTATGCCGACCGGGCCGGCTCGCAAGCCTGCGTCGATTGCCACAACCAGCACGCCAACAGTCCACGCCGCGATTTTAAATTGAACGATGTAATGGGCGGCATCGTCATCACCTTCCCGGTCGGAGAATAATCCCATGGCCATCGCCATTCAGCATGTTCGCCTCATTGACGGAACCGGCTACACGATCGAACGCGCCACCATTCTGATCCGCGGCAGTAAGATCGTCGCCACGGGATCAAGCCGCACCATGACGATCCCGAAAGGCGTGACCCGAATCAACGGCCGCGGCCTGACGGTCATCCCCGGCTTGATCGATTGTCACGTGCACCTCTGTCTGGGAGGAGAGCCGGACGTCGTCGCCACGGTCGAATCGGATGCTCCTTCCATGACGCTGTTGAAATCGGCGCGCCATGCAAGGCAGACGCTGGAGTCGGGCTTCACCACGATCCGCGATGTCGGTTCACGCGACCACTCCATCTTTGTTCTGAAGCACGCCATCGACCAGGGAGTCATGCCGGGTCCCCGCATCGTCGGCGCCGGGCTCGCCATCTGCATGATCGGCGGCCATGCCCGTTTCATCGGCCAGGAAGTCGAGGGGATCGAGCAGGTCCAGCGTGCCGTCGACGCGCAACTGGCGGCCGGAGCCGGAGTGATTAAAGTCATCGCCTCAGGCGGCGTCCTCACTCCAGGCACGTCACCGGATCAGGCGCAGATGACCATGGATGAACTCACGGCCGCCGTCGCGACAGCCCGCCGGGCGCAGAAAAAAGTCGCCGCCCACGCCCACGGGGCTTCCGGCATGAAAAACGCGATCCGCGCCGGCGTCCACTCCATCGAACATGCCACATTGCTGGATGACGAAGCCGGCGAGCTGATGAAAACGCACGGCGTCTATATGGTCCCGACGCTCTCCGCACTTTCCACCACTGCGGCGGGACGACCGGGCTGCGGTATTCCCGTCAGCGCACTCGACAAGGCCAAGGCGATGACCAAACGCCATCAAGCAAGCTTCAAGAAGGCCCATGAGAGCGGACTCTGCATTGCCATGGGCACCGATGCAGGAACCCCCTTCAATTACCACGGAGACAATGCGCAGGAACTGGAACGGATGGTGGCCTTCGGCATGAGCCCGATGGAAGCGATTCTCGCCTCGACTGCGGCCGCCGCGCGCTTGATCGGCATCCATGACACGGTTGGCACTCTGATGCGCGGCCGGCAGGCGGATCTGGTGATTGTGGATGGCAACCCGCTCAAGCGGATTGAGTACTTGCGGGACCGCAGTAGGATCATGGGCGTGATGCAGGCGGGGAAGTTTGTGGCAGGACCGCTGTCAGAAGGTTAAGGCTCAGACCAGGGCTAAGCGTCTGCTCTCAACCTGAGCCTCGACCTTGAGCCTCGCAGCCTCACCGTCTTTCATAGAACAGTTCCAACGCCGAGGCATAGCCATGGATACGGCCCTTTCGGAAGCTGTCCTCCAGCTGCCCTCGCAATGAGCGAAACCCGCCTTCGTCGCTCTTCTTCACAACCCCTTGCGACACCATCATCTCGGCTGCCACTTCGACGAGTCGCCCCTTGCGGGCTTCCATCTCTTCGGTGAGAAAATCATCCATCACCTCCGCACCCCGCTCTGCGACCAGATCCTCTTTAAACGTGTCATACCCCTGCGCCGCCACGGTCCGCTCGCGCAGGATGGCCAGCTCGGTTTTCACTCTGGCCACATTCTTCACCAGCAGCGCGAACAGCTCTTTTCGTCCCTCATCGAAGAGCTTTTGCTCCATTTCATGGAGAATGACCGACAGATCCACGAAGTCCGCGCGGGGCTCGTCACCCCAGTAGAGCCGGTCATAGCTGCGCCGTTTTTCCGCATCGCCGACAATCTCATAGGCCGCGTTGATCTCGCGGATCTTCGCCTCCGCATCTTTGGCGTCGGGGTTCCGGTCAGGATGATGCTGAAAAACCAGCTTTCGGTAGGCCTTCTTGATCTCGTCGTCGGAGGCCTCACGCGAGACGCCCAGCACACGGTAGTAGTCCATTTGCGCCATGCGCGAAACTATAGCACGAGCCTTCCCCGGGCTTCACCTTGACTGCTCCCCGCCCCCTTGACCTTCCGATCATCCGGCTTATCTTTAAGGTATGACAAACAACACCACTCCAAAAACACTGACGAACGACGAAAAGAAGGCTGCGGACGCCGCATTCGCCGGACGCCCGTTTAACTCTTCGTGGTCGGCCTCTGCACGGGTGATCTACGACGGCATTGTGAACGCTTTGCCGAAGGAAGTCGTCGCGGCGCTTCCAGAAGTTGAGGCCGTGCTCGCTGAGCTAGAGGCAAAGCTACCAGCTGTTTCAGGCGTTGAGAAGAAGACTCTCGTCGACATGGACTCGAAGGAGGAAGGTACGGCGGCAGACTCCACCGCTGGACCAGCCGTCCCGACTATCAGAGACCGGCAGGAGGCGATTCAGTCTGGAATATTGATCGATGTCACGCCGATCGCCAAGGAACTCGGGCTTACATTTCCAGTCACCATCACCAAGCCGCTATGGGACATCGGGATTGTCACGAATCAATCGCTCTCCCAGGAGGAACAGTCGGGGCGGCTTCGCGACATCTTGATGGCGTTCAGATTGAGGCTCGCGAGCCTTGCCACGATATCACCGCTGATCGATTTCCCGGCTCTGCTGGCGATGCCGCCGAGTACTGTGCCGCAACCGGTCCCGTTGTTCGCCATTATTCAGCCGGACGCTGGAAACCAGGCCAACGTGACCCTGTTGCTCCCAAACGAAGTCTCGCTGACAATTACACCGTCGAACTAAACACGGTTCGACGGTCAACGGTGGATCAGTTTCTCGATGAACGCTCGCTCCTCTGTCTCTGTCTTGACGAGGCCATCCAGGTGAGCGTCACGAAGTTGGGTGAGCACCTTGCCATAGATCGGTCCTGGCTTAATGCCCATTGATTGAAGCTCTTTCCCGGTGAGCCGGGGCTTGGCCTGTCGCCAGGCCGTGAGATACGCCGACACCAGTCGCTTCACCCGATCGGACGGGCTCTGGGCCATGATGGCCACCAACGCTTCATCCTGTACGCCCTCTAAGATTCGGCATACCCCGGACGGCCTCAACGGCGGCTGCTTACTGAGCTGCCGCAGCAGCCGGTGGGCTCCTCCCCGCATGGCCTTCAATGTCGTCGCTTCGCGCTCACTGAAGGGAAACCGTTTCAACAAATCCGTCACACCACGATCAGGCAGGACCGCTGCGATCACCATCATGTAGACCAACCAGGCCTCCAGCTTATGATCCAGATAGAGCAGCCGATACCAATCGAGCGTTTCTTCGACGGCCAACAGTAACTTCTCCAGGCGTGAAGTCCAGACGAGTTTCGGATGGATGAATCGCAGGAGATCAAGCTCCGCCAACCGTTTCAATCCGGACTTCGGCTCTCGCTCTGAACACAGCGCTTTCAATTCCTCCAAAAGCCGGTGGCCGGAGAGCTTCTGAAAGAGCGCCATCTTCACGGCCGCCTTGATCAGCGCCACCGTGTCTTTCCCAAGATGAAAGCCGAACCTGGTCTCAAAGCGGACAGCACGAAATACGCGAGTGGGATCTTCGACAAAACTGAGACTGTGGAGAACGCGTATGGCCTGATTCTTCAGATCCCGCTGGCCGCCATAGAAATCAAGCACCTCCCCGAATCCACGGCCATTCAGACGAAGCGCCAGGGCGTTGATCGTAAAATCACGGCGATACAGATCTTTCTTGATCGAACTTTGTTCGACGGTCGGAAGCGCAGTCGGATATTCGTAGTACTCGGTCCTGGCGGTGGCCACATCGAGCTTGAACCCATTCGGCAGCACGATGACCGCGGTCCCGAATCGCTCATGGGCCTTGACGCGCCCAGACTGTTCCGCCGCCAGTTTACGTGCAAACGCGATCCCGTCGCCTTCGACCACCAGGTCGAGATCGAGATTTTCGATCCCCAGCAACAGGTCGCGCACGCAACCCCCGACCACATAGAGCGGCAGATCCAGCCGATCCGCCAGCTGCCCTGCTTCCTTGAGCAGTGTGAAGAGCGGCGGCGGCAGCTTCTCTTGGAGTTGTCTCTTGAGATTACGATGATGCAACAGCCCTGGCACGCCGCTTGGATCCATGACTTTCGGGCGAATCTTCACGGAACGCAGCACATCGTCATGCCACGCCCTGAGCAGATCCGTACGCGTAATGACCCCGACGACTCTCGTGCCTTCAAGAATCGGCACGAATCGCTGATTCCGCTCCAGCATCGCCTGTTCGATCGTATGGAAGTCGGTATCGGGATAAGCCGTGAACTGATCGGATTGGAGAATATCGGCCGCCGTCATCTTCCCCAATCGGTGGAACAGCGCCTTCTGTATCTGCTCCCGGCTGACCAACCCGGCATACCGATCTTTGCCGTCTAACACCGGGAGGACGTTCACGCCGTAGTTCGTCATCCGCTGTTCCGTTTCAGTCACGGTGGCCGCTCCGCTGATCGTCTTGACCGGTTTGGTCATGACATCCTTG
>Ga0209391_10001048_pt1 | contig 14096 bp, 14 predicted proteins | sample PPLLak3March2015_FD_187246 | JGI IMG/M metagenome (GOLD analysis project Ga0209391, IMG submission 187246) | Freshwater sediment microbial communities from Prairie Pothole Lake near Jamestown, North Dakota, USA - PPLs Lake P7 Core (1) Depth... | ecosystem: Environmental > Aquatic > Freshwater >... | reverse complement strand
TGCGGATGTTCTTTGACAGCTTTCATATTTAATTTCCGGTCCCTTGCCTTTTCTTTGAAGAGGAAACCATTGGTATAAATCCGGTGTTTCAGCGGAATGGTATGTACTTCCACTTTTTTATCTTCAAAGATCAGTTCACTGTTTTTGCTTGTTAAAGGGTGAAAGATGATCGGAAAAGACACCCATGACTTTGTGATGGAAAGCTGTATATTAATCAATTCCTCAAGTTCCTTAGGTGCAAAAATATGGAGGTCCGTTTGCCTGCTGAGCAGTCCGAAGCTGGAGATCAGACCGATGAGGCCATAAATATGATCGCCGTGCAGATGGGAGATGAAAATATGCTTGATTTGTGAAAATTTGATCTTGTATTTTCTGAGCTGGGTTTGGGTACCTTCGCCGCAATCGATCAAAAAACCCCGGTCATTTATTTCGAGGAATTGTGCCGTGGGATTTGCAAAACTCCTCGGAGTTGCCGAATGGCAGCCTAAAATGGTGAGTTTTAAACTCATTTAATAACAATTCTTTTCGAAATGATCTTCGTTTTAGTTTTAAGAGAATAGATATATATTCCCGGTGCCAGATCATTTCTGTAAAAAGAAATGGAATTAGGCCCTTTTTTTGTTTTTAACTTCTCGGAATGCAGGGTATTTCCCAGCAGGTCCTTGACAAAAAATTCCAGCTCGATATCATCTTCTGTATAGAACTTGATCCGTGTTGAAACACTGAATGGATTAGGTGAAGCCACAATATCATGAATACCGCTGATGGATGCCTCGAGGATCTCTTTGTCGAGCGCGTCATCATTCTGCGCATGAGCGGCATTTGACAGGCTTAGTAAAAAAATAAAAATTCCGAGTAGTTTTTTTACCATAGATACGCTTTAGATTCCCAAATCTCTTTCAATTTCTTCCAGTTCAACTACATCTTCTGCTTCACGTAGGGTTGGTGTTATAAATATAGTTTCCATCAAATCTTCGTTCTCCTTCAATTTATAGACTACCACAAACGACCGCCCTTCTTTTTTATGCTTTTTAATCAGGGACGAAAATAATAATATTTGATCAATATTAATACCTGTGATCTCTGAAAAATCAAGGATGATATTATCCTTTTTAAAATTAGGATAATTTTTATTAAACAGGTCATACAGATCGGAATTTTTCTTAAAATCTGCACTGTTTGGTTTTACATAGGTAAAATAACCTTTCTTAACAACTTTCATAGGCCGGGGGTTGAGCTATTCATGTTTGATCTGTTCTGCCAGCAGATAAATGACAGCCATCCTGATGGCCACACCATTTTCTACCTGGTTCAGTATAATGGATTGTTTTGAATCTGCAACATCACTGGTCAGTTCCACGCCCCGGTTTATCGGTCCGGGGTGCATGATCACGATTTCTTTGGATAAAGAATCCAATATATTTTTGTTTATTCCATAAAGCTGCACATATTCCCGTACTGAGGGGAAATACTTGATATCCATTCTTTCGTGCTGTACCCTGAGTACATTGGCCACATCACACCATTCCAGGGCTTTCATCAGGGATTTTTCATAAGTGACCCCCATGCTGGTGATGTATTTGGGGATCAGCGTGCTGGGTCCGCATAATTTTATTTCAGCACCCTGCAATTTCAGAGCGTAAATATTTGAAAGAGCAACCCTTGAATGCAGTATATCGCCGATGATAACTATTTTTTTCCCCTCTACGCTACCCAGCTTTTCCCGGATAGAGTAGGAGTCGAGCAGGGCCTGTGTGGGGTGCTCATGGGCTCCGTCACCGGCATTTATAATGGAAGCTTTGACATGTTTTGACAAAAAATAAGCAGCTCCTTCATTGGGATGGCGCATCACGATCATATCTACTTTCATGGAAAGTATGTTGTTTGCAGTATCTATGAGTGTTTCCCCTTTTTTTACACTTGACTGTGCAGAAGAAAAATTGATCACATCGGCAGAAAGCCTCTTTTCAGCAAGTTCAAAGGAAAGCCTCGTTCTTGTACTGTTCTCAAAAAATAGGTTGGCAATGGTAATATCTCTTAGGGAAGGAACCTTTTTAATCGGCCGGTTTATAACAGATTTAAAATGATCTGCCGTTTTAAAAATAAGGTCGATATCATTTTTATTTATATACTTAATTCCTAATAGGTTACTGACGCTAAGGTTATTCATTTTAAGTGCTTATCTGTCATTTATATTATAATATATGAAATCAGGTTTGTAACTTCTCTTCAATATACACAGCATCTGTCTGACCATTTTCTTTCCAGTCCACTTTTACCTGCTCAAAATTGATAACATCCACCTGCCTGCCCCGGTAATCAGGTTGTATGGGCAGATGCCTGCTGAACCTTCTGTCGATCAAAACGAGCAGTTCAATTTTTTTCGGTCTGCCAAAAGCCTGTATGGCCGTTAATGCCGCTCTGGTGCTTCTGCCTGAGTACAAAACATCATCTACAAAAACTATCTTTTTATCCTCGACCAAAAAATCTATTTCAGTCCGGTTGGCCTCAATGGGTGCTCTTCTTCTGAAATCATCCCTGTAAAAGGTTATATCGAGCTTGCCATGGAGTATTTTTTTTATTTTGTATTCTTTTTCCAGTATACCCACCAACCTGTTGCAGAGGAAGATCCCCCTGGGTTGTAAGCCAATAAGTATGGTATCTTGAAAGTCGCCGTGGTTTTCGATAAGTTGACAGGCTAAACGGTGAAGGATAATTTCTATCTCTTTCTCATTAAGTAGTGTTTTTTTTGTCATCTCAAAAACAGTCGATAGGTATACACAAATTTACATTTTTTTAGTTCGAAATGATGGACAGCAGAAAAAAAATATTTATTGTTGATCTGGAGCTGATTTGAACGGTGTTGAAAACCATTGATTGTTCCTTTGTTCAAAACAGTTGGCTGCCGACAAAGGGATTCAGAAGTCAAAAAATCAACCGTCAGGGACTATTAATAAACAGTTTCGGTTTATACAAACTCCTTCATTGAATAAATATAACATTTACCGAACTTTGGAAAAACCTTTGCGGCCTTTGCGTTTAGGAAAAAATTTAACCGCCAGGTACGCAAATGAGGCGCAAGTGACGCAAAAAATAAGTTCATTGAAGAAAGTTTTTGCATAAATTTTAAGAAAACCTTTAGCGAACTTTGCGAAAACCTTTGCGGCCTTTGCGTTTACAAAAAATCAGAAGCCAGGCGTGCAATTGTTATTTGTTTAAAAATCTAAAATTGAAAACCACATTAATTTAATTTGGGAATGCTTGTTTCTTCATCGCAATAAATTCAATAATTTAGCTTTTTTGATGGAGTAACCTTTAACCCTAAATTCATGACAGGTTTTTTTGCAATTTTAGATGATATTTCGGTCCTGATGGACGATGTTGCCGTGATGACGAAACTGGCCACCAAGAAAACGGCAGGAATACTGGGTGATGATCTGGCGGTAGGAGCAGAAAAAGCTTCCAGTTTCAGGGCATCCAGAGAATTACCGGTCCTTTGGGCCATCACCAAAGGTTCTTTTTTAAACAAGCTCATCATCCTTCCTTTTGCTTTTTTATTAACTGCTTTTGCACCCCAATATATCGTTCCCATCCTGCTCATAGGGGGTGTTTATTTGAGTTTTGAGGGTGTTGAAAAAATCATACATACCCTGTTTCACAAAAAACATAAAAAGGTAGAGCAAACCCTGGCCTTGTCTCAGGAAGAATTGATGCGGATTGAAAAAGCCAAAATTAGGTCCACAATTATAACAGACTTTATTTTATCGGTTGAAATCATCATGATTGCTTTGAGTACGGTTGCAGGGGAACCGCTCCTAGAGCAAATTCTCGTTGTTACGTTTATCGCTGTCGTAGCAACTATAGGCGTTTACGGTCTTGTAGCCCTGATGGTAAGAATGGATGATGCCGGGATGAGCCTGATCCGTATGGCCAGAGGTAAAAGCAAAGTCGTTAAATCGACCTTCGTGGCGATTGCAAAAGGCCTGGTTTGGACCTTGCCTAAACTGATTCAATTACTGGCAGTCGTTGGAACGCTTGCCATGCTGCTTGTAGGAGGTGGTTTGTTTGTGCACAATGTTCATCAGATACATGATCTGTTACATGCATTGCCTATGGTAGCTGCCGAATTGATAGTCGGACTCATCGTTGGTTTACTGGCTGTTTTATTGGTTACGGTGTTTAAGAAAGTAAAGGGCCTTATCACAAAAAGCAGCAAGGCAGCATAAAAATAACATCTGTTTTAATGATGCATTTCTGGAATTGAACAGGAAGGCTGTAAAAAACCGGATTTTGGATAAAAACACTTCAGATTTTCAAAGCGCATCCTGACAGTACTTGCCTTTTCTTGTTCCTGCAATTTTATTGAAATCCGAATTGTTTACCTGGCAAAAAAGAATAATGTTAATTAAATTGTTAAGAAAAAACAAGGATGCTCACGAATTCCGGAAATTGTATTTGTATTTTCGTTTCAAAGAAATTGTTAACATATGCAACAATTTTCAGACGATTTTGACGATATTCCCTTATCGAAATTCGAACTCATGCTTAAAACAAACAGCGTTTATTTCTTTGACGCCAGTGAGTTTGAGGAAATCATTATGCACTATATTGACAACGGAAAATTTTCTTTGGCCAACAAGGCGATTCAGCTGGGTTTAAAGCAACATCCCAAGTCTGTCGACATAAAACTGGTGCATGTTGAGCTGCTTATTCTCGAAGAAAAATTTGAAAATGCAGAAAAGCTGCTGAATGAGTTGCAGGAAATTGACGTAACCAATGAGGAGGTATATATTCAGAAGGCCACCATTTATTCTAAAAAAGGGCTGCATAAAAAAGCCATCGTTTACCTGCAGATCGCCCTGGATTATACCGATGATGTGAGTGAGATCTATTCGCTGATCGGCATGGAATATCTTTTTCTGGATGAGTTTGATACGGCAAGGGAGAATTTCGCAAAATGCCTGGATGTGGAATACGATAATTATTCGTCCTTGTACAATGTGATCTACTGCTATGATATGGCGGAACAGCACGCGGAGGCCATAGCCTATCTGAAATCTTATATAGACAAGGATCCCTACAGTGAAGTTGCCTGGCACCAGTTGGGAAGACAGTATTATATTCTGGAGGAGTATTTGATGGCACTAGAAGCTTTTGAATATGCCATTTTAGTGGATGAGACCTTTATTGGTGCCCACCTCGAAAAAGCCAAAACACTGGAAGAACTGAACCGCTTTGAAGAGGCGATCTCTTATTACCAGGTAACGATGGAACTGGATACCCCTACGCCTTTTGCCTATTTGCGGATAGGCAAGTGTTATGAAAAACTGGGAAAAATAAGTTCTGCCCTTGAATACTATACAAAGACGGTTAGTGAGGACCCTTTGCTCGATAAAGGCTGGTTGGCACTTACTGACATTTACCTATCGCAAAACAAACCGGAAAAAGCCCTTCAGAATATAAAAAAGGCAATTGGTATTGATGAGGATGTGCCTGATTACTGGAATAAAATGGGTGAGATATATGTAAAACTGAACCAGCTTGAAGCTGCTGCCGGATCGTTTCAAAAAAGCCTGAGCCTTCAATCGGATAGTATAGAAGTGCATCTTGCCCTGGCGGATGTGCTTATTATTTCAAAAGATCCTCAAGAAACATTGCAGGTACTCAAAGAAGCACAGCTGCTCTTTAATGATGATGCGGGAATTCTGTACAGACTTGCAGGAACTTATTATTTGCTGAGTAAACTAAACAAGAGTATGACCTATCTAACAGAAGCACTGGCATTAAACTTTGAAGGTCATGTTATTTTGGAAGAACTTTTTCCGGCGCTCCTCAAGGAGAAAGCGGTAAGCGATCTTTTGGAGCAGTACAGGAAATAGTTTAATCTTTCCTTTCGCAGGCGAGGAGTGTGTTTTTTAGCAGCATTGCTATGGTCATCGGTCCGACACCTCCCGGAACCGGAGTTATAAAGGCAGACTTCTCTTTTACAGAATCAAAATGCACATCACCCACCAGTCTGAATCCACTTTTTTTAGATTCGTCCTTGATTCTTGTAATTCCTACATCGATTATAGATACGCCCTCTTTTACCATGTCACCGGTTAAAAATTCAGGAATACCGAGTGCCGCCACAATAATATCAGCGTTTTTTGTAATTGATTTCAGGTCTTTGGTTCTGCTGTGGGTAATGGTTACCGTTGCATCTCCCACCTTTCTTTTCTGGCTCAGCAGGATGCTCATCGGCCTTCCAACTATATTACTTCTGCCAATGACTACCACATTTTTTCCGGAGGTTTCTATCTTGTATCTTTCTAAAAGCTCAAGTATACCAAAAGGCGTGGCTGGTAAAAAAGTGGGTAATTCCAGACACATCTTTCCTACATTTACCGGGTGAAATCCGTCAACATCCTTGTCCGGATCAACCGCCATCAACACCTTTTGTTCATCAATGTGTTTGGGCAGGGGCAGTTGAACAATAAAGCCATCAATATCCTTATCCTGATTCAATTCCGCGATCTCATGCAACAATTGTTCCTCTGTGGTTTGTTCAGGGAGGTCAATTAATGTGGAATTAAAACCCACCCTGGCGCAGGCTTTTACCTTACTCCCCACATAGGTCATGCTCGCTCCATCAGTACCCACCAGAACTGCAGCCAGATGTGGTATTTTTTTATTGGTCTCTTTTCTCAGCCTGACCGCTGCTTCGATCTCAACTTTTATTTCTTCCGAGGTTTTATTGCCGTCAAGTAATACCATGATCAACCTGCTTTAAATTATTTTACGCCTTTTAACATTTCCATCATTTTCTTAGCGCCGCCTCCCTGCATCATTTTCATCATTTTGCTCATTTGAGAAAACTGTTTCAACAACTGGTTCACTTCCTGTACCTCAGTACCGGCACCTTTGGCTATCCTTTTTTTTCTGGAGCCGTCAATAATGGAAGGGTTACTTCTTTCTTTGGGTGTCATAGAGAAAATAATCGATTCAATGCCTTTAAAAGCATCATCATCAATATCCACATCCTTCATCATTTTTCCTGCACCCGGAATCATGCCAACCAGGTCTTTCATATTACCCATTTTCTTGATCTGCTGAATCTGTTTCAGAAAATCATCGAGTCCGAATTCATTTTTTGCAATCTTCTTCTGAATCTTTCTTGCTTCTTCCTCATCGTATTGCTCCTGGGCTCTTTCCACCAGCGAGATCACATCTCCCATTCCCAGGATCCTGTCTGCCATCCTTTCCGGATAAAAGACATCAATGGCTTCCATTTTCTCTCCGGTACCGATAAATTTAATGGGTTTGTCAACTACAGATTTTATGGAAAGCGCAGCACCACCACGGGTATCACCGTCCAGTTTGGTGAGTATGACTCCGTCAAAGTTTAAAACATCGTTGAAGGCCTTTGCCGTATTCACCGCGTCCTGACCGGTCATGGAGTCTACAACAAACAGCGTTTCTTGTGGTTGAACGGCTTTGTGGATGTTGGAGATCTCCGTCATCATGGCTTCATCTACGGCCAGTCGGCCAGCCGTATCTATGATCACTACATTTTTCCCTTTGTTTTTTGCGTATTGAATCGCATTTTTTGCTATTTCAACCGGGTTTTTGTTTCCTTCCTCGGTATAGACTTCAACACCTACCTGTTCTCCAACAATCTTTAACTGGTTAATAGCGGCAGGGCGATATACGTCACAGGCAACGAGCAGGGGTTGTTTGGTTCTTTTGTTTTTCAGGTAAAGGGCAAGCTTACCGGAAAATGTGGTTTTACCGGAACCCTGTAAACCGGACATTAATATTACCGAAGGATTGCCGGATAAGTTGATGCCCACGGCCTCTCCACCCATAAGCTGTGTTAATTCATCCTTGACGATCTTTACCATCAACTGCCCCGGATTTAAGGTAGTCAATACGTTCTGACCCAGTGCTTTGTCCTTTACTGTACTGGTAAAATCTTTTGCGATCTTGTAATTGACGTCGGCATCGAGCAGGGCCCGTCTCACTTCTTTCAGCGTTTCCGCCACATTGATCTCCGTAATGCTCCCATGTCCTTTTAATACATGAAGGGCTTTATCCAGTTTTTCGCTTAAATTATTAAACATGCCAATACTTTATTTTAGGCTGCAAAGATAACAAATATGAAGATGCTGATTTGTACCTCGACAAGTTTTTTGGTTAAAGGAAATTTCGCTGCAGCGATCTATTTGCTCTTTTTAAAGGTTAGTGAGGTACTGTTCACGCAATACCTTTTGCCCGTGGTATCACGGGGGCCATCGTCAAAAATATGGCCCAGGTGTCCGTCGCAGGAAGCACAGAGTATTTCGGTTCTGATCATGCCCATACTTCTGTCGACTTTGTAATTCACGGCACCCTTGAGCGCATCATCAAAACTTGGCCAGCCGCAATGCGATTCATATTTGGTATCTGAAGCAAAGAGCTGCGCATCGCAGGCACTGCAATGATAAGTACCCTTTTCAAAATGGCCTGTATAGCCGTAATCACCCGGACGGTCAGTACCCTTTTCCCGAAGGATATAATACTGCTGCGGAGTAAGAACCTGTTTCCATTCTTCTTCCGTTTTTTTTACTTTTTTGTTGTTTGTTGTCATTTTATTTTGGGCAATTACTGCCTGATTGGATATAAGAAAGATCATTAAAAAAAATCCTGCTGCGCTTTTCATTGTATAAAATTAATAATTTTTTGCATTACTTCGGGATCCTTAAAGATCTTGTGATGTCCCAGACCATTTGTGATCAGAAGAGATCCCTTTTTTAATTGTTGCCTTATTTCAATTGCACTGCTTACCGGAACGAATGCATCTTTGGTGTCGTGAATCACAAGTACCGGGATATCGATGCGGGCAGCAACTTTTTCAGAATCGAACTGATCCATTTGAACCTTTAAGAGCTTGCAGTAATGATCTATGATCACGGGTACAACAGATTCGCTCACCTGAAATTTTTTCACAAATTCGGAGATCACCTCTGAAATTTTATTGTCAGCCCCGATAATTACAGCTTTTTTCAGTTTCAGTTTTTTCCCCAGGGCATTGAGCAAGGTCATACCGCCCCAGGAATGCCCGATTGCAAAATCAAAGGGTCCGTATTTTTTATCAACTTCTTCTACGGCCCGGATATACTCGAGCATATTGGTCTTTTTGCCCGTTGATAATCCATGGGCAGGAGCATCGACACTGATGACCATCATGCGGTTTTCCAGTATTTTATCTGCCAGGTGATAAAGCTGGCTGCCTCTTCCTGACCAGCCATGTAAAAGCAGTACTTTCGATTTTGAGTATCCATAACTGAAAACGGTGATGTCTTTTTGAATGTCAGGTACATGCAGGACTTCAGTCTGCGCACTTTTGCGAAAGGTTACTTCCCTTTCCGGTATCTTGAATTTTGGTGGAGTTTCGAATAAATGCGATAAAAACCTGGCTGCAAGGGTATTTGAAACAGACTGTAAAAACCGGCTCGTGAAGATGAGCGGCTTGGGTATTTCAAATATATTGTTTGTCAGTTTAGACTTGCTCATCTTTGTCTTTTTTTCAATAATTTGTATAGTTGAACAATATTTTTTGCTGCTGTAAATGTATCTTAAAAAACAAAAAAATCCTTACATTGCCCCTTAAATCTTTATCCACCTTGAAACCTGAGAAAGGAGAAAAAAAACTAACCGATGCCTGGGCCTTTTATGATTGGGCAAACTCAGTATATTCGTTGGTTATAAGCACAGCGGTATTTCCAATTTATTATCAGAGTGTAACGCAAACGGAAAGTGGACTCGTTCATTTTCTGGGTATGCAAATCGATAGCAATGCGCTTTATACTTATGCCTTGTCCTGCACCTTTCTGATTGTTGCCACGATCTCACCCTTGTTGTCGGGCATAGCAGATTATGTTGGCAACAAAAAGACTTATTTAAAATCCTTTTGCTATCTCGGCGGTATTTCGGTTATGTTCCTGTATTTTTTTGAAGGACTGGACACCTTATGGATTGGTATTTTGTTCTTTATACTGGGAAGTATCGGTTTTTGGGGTAGTTTGGTTTTTTATAATTCCTATTTGCCTGAAATTGCCTACAAAGATCAGCAGAACGAAGTAAGTGCCAGGGGATTTATCTTCGGTTATATCGGATCGGTTTTGCTGCTCATTTTTAACCTTTCCATGGTTCTGAAACCGGAATGGTATGGCATCACAAGTTCAACAGCCCCGGCAAGGATTTCCTTTTTACTGGTTGGCCTCTGGTGGATGGGATTTGCCCAATATACTTTTAAGTATTTACCCGGCAGAAATTATGAACGAAAAGGAAATAATACAGAACTCATTTTTAAGGGTTATCAGGAGCTAAGGAAAGTATTGAGAGAATTGTACGACCTGCCCGTTCTCTTAAATTTTCTGATATCCTTCTTTTTGTACAGTATTGGCGTTCAGACCGTGATCTTATTGTCTGCTATTTACGGCAAATCCGAGCTGAATCTGCCTACAAGTAGTTTGATCATAACCATCATTATGATCCAGATTGTAGGTATTGCCGGCGCCTACTTTTTTGGACGATTGCCCAATAAAATAGGGAATGTCAATGCTTTAAAAATCACGATCATCATTTGGTGTATTACCTGCTACGGGGCCTACCTGCTGGACAAGAATGATCCTTTAGTAGAATATAAGTTTTTTGCCCTGGGAGCTTCTATAGGACTCGTATTGGGTGCCATTCAGACCTTGTCCCGGTCGACCTATTCCAAATTATTACCCGAAACCGAGGACACCACTACCTATTTTAGTTTTTTTGATGTTACGGAGAAAATTGCGATTGTTTGGGGGACCTTTATTTTCGGATTGGTGCTTTCCATAACCGAATCGATGAAGATGTCTATTTTATTAATTGCCGTCTTTTTTCTGGCCAGTTTGGTTATACTGAGCTTTGTTAAGAACAGGTCCGTTAAATAGTCAATTTATAAGCGAATCAGGAAATCGCAGAGGTCCGTCTATCCAAACAAAAATTTCGGCAAGTATAAGTTTAATTGGTCATTACGTGATCTTATACCTTTTGCAGTCATGTATCTTCCCTTATTTGAACTCTGCTGGGATCGTCCTGAGGGGTCAAGAAATCGGTAGCATAAGGAGAGGTACAGTCACTACAACTATTCATAGAAGGTTAGGTTTTTAAGTGTCTATAGTCAGGTCTGCTGAAAATTCATTCAGAGATAAGGAATAGAGGCAAAAAAAATGGGAGCTTGACTCCCATTTTTTATCTATCTTCTGTAAGCACTTCTTGGCTGTGCACTTCTTGTTTGTCCCGGGCTTGAGGCTGGTCTTGAAGAGGCGGTGCTGGGCCTTTTATAAGTCGATGTTTGTTTGCTTTGGCTGGTGGACGGTCTTGAAGCGGGGCTGGCAGCTGGCTGAGAACTTGGTCTTGAGGCCGGCTTGGCCGCGGGTTGCGTACTGGGTCTCGTGGCAGGTTTTGCTGCAGGTTGAGTACTCGGCCTGGTACTTGGCCGGCTTGAAGCCTGATCACCGGTTGAAGGTCGGGTCGTGGGTTTGGTAACCGGTCTGCCCGAGCTTTGAAAATCTTTGGTTTCCCTGCTCTTATTTGCTACTGCCCTGTCCAGGTCAGCTTTGTTGTTAATCCCGGCTTTATTGGCCGTTTCTCTTCTTTTGTTTGTCAGTTCATTTTTGTTTGCAACTCCGGGGTTCCTTTTGTTAAAGGATTTATCAGGATGGTTATTAAAATACGAATTGTTATTGCTGTTTATATTGATGTTGTTGTTGTTTATACGGATATCATTATAGTTGTACCGGTTGTTAACATTGACATGAACATGTACATTGTTGTGATACATATAGGGTGGGTAAGGCCGCCACGGATTCCAGTAAGGTGGGTGGTAGCCCCAGTACCAGGGCGAATAATAGGGTCTGTAAGTTGCCATCCAGAAGAATGAGAAAAATACAGGTACTACGGGATAATAAGGAGTAAAATAGTAATTCGGCCCATACATATCCACATTACCAACTACCTGAACCTGGGTTTTTTTGTTTTTATCCTTAATCACATCAATCGTGGCTACTTCCTGATACTGGTCTTTGCCGATAACAGACTGAATGGACAAGGTATGGGTATTTCCGCTACCTGTTTCCATGACTCTCAGGTAATCAACTTCTCCATCTCCGTTAAGGTCAAGATTGTTGATCTGTATTTTTGGATCATTCAAGCGCTTTTCAAAGTCCTCTACATCCTCCGATTCTCCAAAGATGGAGGCAACAGCCTCCAGATCCAGGTTGTCGCTGATATCTGCATTTTTAGCCTCGATCGTTGTTCTGTCCTGTGAGTAAGCCTGATTTAAAAATAGCAGGCACAATAAAAAAAGAAAATTATGTGATTTTGACATAAAATTTAATATTATAGGTATTAGATAATGCACTAAGCTACATAAATGATGCCAAATATATGAATTATAAGAAAATTTAATAATAAATTATTTACATTTAATCGTTTTATTTGTACTGAAAACATGAATCGCTTGAACGTCGAACAAATCCATTCCTGGTAATTTCAGGTTAATTTTGTGGAGCAGAATTGCAAACCGATTTTTATTTAAAGATCATTTGATTGAAACTACATAACTATACCTCAGAATTTAAATATAACCTGCAATTGGCTTACCCGGTTATGGTGGGTCAGTTGGGGCATGTTTTGGTAGGTTTTGCAGATAATGTAATGGTAGGCAGGCTGGGAGCAGCTCCCCTGGCAGCAGTTTCATTGGGTAATAGTTTTGTTTTTGTTGCCTTTGCTATCGGTATTGGTTTCTCTTTTGCCATTACTCCTTTGATCGCAGAAGCAGATACCAGAGGAAAGGAAATGTTGGGCAAGCTCTATTTTCAGCACGGACTTTTACTTTGCCTGATACTCGGCATTGCCATGTTTTTGATGCTGGTTATCGCCGCACCCCTTATGCGATATATGGACCAACCCCCTGAAGTGGTCGCTTTGGCCATGCCCTATTTGTATATTGTAGCTTTTTCGATGATCCCCCTGATGCTCTTTCAGGCGTTAAAGCAGTTTGCCGACGGTCATTCTGAGACCAAATATGGTATGCATGCTACTATCGTTGCGAATGTTGTGAATGTGGTACTGAATTTTATACTTATTTACGGTTTTTGGATTTTTCCGAGGATGGAAGTAGACGGAGCGGCATTGGGAACCTTGTTTTCAAGATTTGCCATGCTTGCCTTTATGATCTACATTCTTCAAAAAAGAGAAAAATTCAAACCCTATTTTTCTAAACTGAGATTTATGAAGGTTCGCAAGGCGGTTATTGCGAAAATACTAAACCTGGGATTGCCAACTGCCCTGCAAATGCTTTTTGAGGTGGGTATTTTTACAGCGGCTATCTGGCTCGCCGGCACTCTGGGTACGGTCGATCAGGCCGCAAACCAGATTGCGATTAACCTGGCTTCGATGACCTTTATGGTGGCAGTGGGTCTGGGTGTTACAGCCACGATCCGGGTAGGCAATCAAAAAGGACTGAAAGACTTTTTAAACCTCCGACGGATCAGTTATTCTGTTTTTTTGCAAATATTTCTCATCGAATTTGTCTTTGCGATCTTATTCTTTCTGTTTAAAGACCTGCTGCCAATAATCTATATTGATGATGAGGCGGTAATAAAAACAGCGGCCCCCCTGCTGCTGATCGCCGGCTTATTCCAGTTATCAGACGGTATACAGGTTGTGGTCTTATCCGCTTTACGCGGTTTACAAGATGTTAAAGTACCGACATACATTACTTTTTTTGCCTACTGGATCATCGGTTTCCCGGTATCCTTCGTTCTGGGTAAATGGCTGGGTCTTGGCTCAGTCGGAATCTGGATCGGTTTGCTGGCAGGTCTTACGGCCTCTGCTTTTCTCTTATTCTGGCGATTTAACCATTTGAGCAAAAAACTTATTTTGGAAAACCGGTAAGTTATGGGAATCATTTTAAACCAGACATACAAGAACACTTTAATTATTTTTTTGGGATTTCTGATCGGTGGTATCAATGTACTCTTTTTATTCACGCATTTTCTGGATGATGATTATTACGGACTCGTCACTTTTTT
>Ga0209391_10001047_pt1 | contig 14096 bp, 13 predicted proteins | sample PPLLak3March2015_FD_187246 | JGI IMG/M metagenome (GOLD analysis project Ga0209391, IMG submission 187246) | Freshwater sediment microbial communities from Prairie Pothole Lake near Jamestown, North Dakota, USA - PPLs Lake P7 Core (1) Depth... | ecosystem: Environmental > Aquatic > Freshwater >... | reverse complement strand
CGAGAAGAACTACAAGCGCGGCCACATGGGCCTGGCCTACGAGATCGTCATCAACAGCAACCCCTGCATCAGCTACCTGATGGAGGAGAACACGATGGCGATGCAGGCGCTGGTCATCGCGCATGCCGCCTACGGCCACAACAGCTTCTTCAAGGGCAACTACCTTTTCCGCATGTGGACCGATGCGGCGTCGATCATCGACTACCTGGTCTATGCCAAGGACTATGTCGCCAAGTGCGAGGAGAAGCACGGTCTCGACACGGTCGAGGAGTTCCTGGACAGCTGCCACGCGCTGGCCAACCATGGCGTGGACCGCTACCGCCGGCCGAGCCGCAAGTCGCTGGCGCAGGAGCTGGCCGAGCGCAGGGACCGCGAGGCATATGCGCAGGCGCAGGTTAACGACATGTGGCGCACGCTGCCCAAGCGGGCCGAGAAGGACGCCGCCACCGAAAGCAAGCGCTTCCCCGAGGAGCCGCAGGAGAACCTGCTGTACTTCATCGAGAAGAACGCCCCGCTGCTCGAACCCTGGCAGCGCGAGATCGTGCGCATCGTGCGCAAGGTGGCGCAGTACTTCTACCCGCAGCGCCAGACGCAGGTCATGAACGAGGGTTGGGCCACGTTCTGGCACTACACGCTGCTGAACCAGATGTACGACGACGGCTGGCTCACCGATGGCGTGATGATCGAGTGGCTGAAGTCGCACACCAACGTGGTCTACCAGCCGCCGGTGGGGCACCGCGCCTACGGCGGCATCAATCCCTATGCGCTCGGCTTCGCGATGTACAACGACCTGAAGCGCATCTGCGAGGACCCGAGCGACGAGGACCGGCACTGGTTCCCCGAGATCGCCGGCACTCCCTGGCTGCCGACGCTGGACCAGGCGATGCGCAACTTCAAGGACGAAAGCTTCGTCGGCCAGTACCTGAGCCCGAGGCTGATGCGCGAGCTGCGCCTGTTCGCGATCGTCGACGACGAGAAGGAGGATGCGCTGGAGGTGGCGGCCATCCACGACGAGAGCGGCTACCGGCGCGTGCGCGAGGCGCTGTCGCGCCAGTACGACCTGGGCTCGCGCGAGCCGAACATCCAGGTCTGGAACGTCAACCTGCGCGGCGACCGCAGCCTGACGCTGCGCCACTTCCAGCACAACGACCGCCCGCTGCACGACACCGCGCACGAGGTGCTGAAGCACGTGGCGCGGCTGTGGGGCTTCGGCGTGCAGCTCGAAAGCGTCGACAGCCGCGGCGAGGTCGGCAAGCGCTGGAGCGTGCCGGCGCCGGAGTGAGCCGGGGCCGCTCAGCGGCCCTTCAACAATTCGTGCACGAAGCGCACCGGGATCGCGTAGCTGATGCCCGACGGATGGGAGATGGCGTTCTCCCGGCTGCCCTTGACCAGCACCATGTTGATCACCGCAATCACCTGGCCGCTCTCGATGTCGAGCACCGGCCCGCCGCTGTTGCCCGGATAGGCCGTCGCGTCCAGCTGGTAGATGTCGAAGCTGCCCTGGCGCAGCCGGTTGATGGCCTGGTTGCCCAGCGATTGGGATGTCGGCGCAGGCAGGGCGATCGCGGTGATCGACGCCACGATGCCGCGGTGCGTCACGGGGGTGAAGCCCAGCGCGCCCCCGATGGGGAAGCCGATGATCGCGATCGCCGCGCCTTCGCGCGCACGCGCCGCCTCCGAGAGTGGCAGTGCGGGCAGCGGCGCGCCGTCGATGCGCAGCAGGGCCAAATCATGTTCCCGGCTCATTCCCAGGACGGTGGCCGGCCGCACGCCCGCGCCCTCGCTCTCGCCCAGGCGCGGCGCGACCACCGCCAGGCCGCCTTCGGTGCCGCCCGGGGGAATGACGTCGGGCAACACGTGCCGGTTGGTCACGACGAGGTTGCCGTTGCCCACCACGAAGCCGGTTCCCCGGAAGCCGAAGCGCGGGCTGGCGGTGGGGTTGAACACGCCCACCGCCACCACCGAGGGCTTGGCCGTGACGATCAGCTCCTCGAGCTTCGCCTGGGCCGGCCGCGCGCCGAACAGGCCCAGGGCCGTGGCGCCGCCGGCCAGCAGCAGCGAGCGCCGCCGTGCGCTGGGCGCGGACGGTGCTCGAGGGGCGTGCAGGCGAAGGCTCACAGCACGAAGATCTTGCCCGGGTTCATGATGTTCCTCGGGTCGAGCGCACGCTTGAGCGTGCGCATCATCTCCACCGCGCCGGCGCCGGCCTCTTCGACCAGGAAGCCGATCTTGTGCAGCCCGATGCCGTGCTCGCCCGTGCAGGTGCCTTCGAGCGCGATCGCGCGCTGCACCATGCGGCGGCTCAGGTCTTCGGCCACCGCACGCTGGTCGACGTCGCCCTCCTTGACCAGATAGGCCAGGTGGAAGTTGCCGTCGCCGACATGGCCGACGATGTAGTAGGGCAGGCCCGAGGCGTCGGCCTCGCGCACCGACGCGTCGATGATCTCGGCCAGCCGCGAGATCGGCACGCAGGTGTCGGTGGTCACGGTTCGGCAACCCGGATTCATCTGCATGCCGGCAAAGTAGGCCTTGTGCCGGGCCGTCCACAGCCGCGTGCGTTCCTCGGGCGTGCTCGCCCAGGCGAAATCCTCGCCGCCCAGGTCGGCCGCAATGGACTGCACCGTCTCGGCCTGCTCCTTCACGCCGGCCTCGCTGCCGTGGAACTCCATCAGCAGCATCGGGGACTCGCGCAAGCCCAGCCGGCTCTGCGCGTTGACAGCGCGCACCGCGTTCACGTCCAGCAGCTCGCAGCGCGCGATCGGCACGCCCATCTGGATGATCTGGATCGTCGCGTTCACTGCGCCGCCGATGCTCGGGAAGTGGCAGATCGCCGCGCTCACTGCCTCGGGCAGCGGGTACAGCTTCAAGGTCACCTCGGTGATCACGCCCAGCGTGCCTTCGCTGCCGACGAACAGCCGCGTCAGGTCGTAGCCGGCGCTGCTCTTCCTGGCGCGCGTGCCGGTGCGGATGATCTCGCCGTCCGCGCTGACCACCGTCAGCCCGAGCACGTTCTCGCGCATCGTGCCGTAGCGCACGGCGTTCGTGCCGCTGGCCCGCGTGGCCGCCATGCCGCCCAGGCTGGCGTTGGCCCCGGGGTCGATAGGGAAGAAGAGCCCCTGGTCACGGATCGCCTGGTTCAGCTGCTCGCGCGTCACGCCGGCCTGCACCGTGACCGTCAGGTCCTCGGGGTTCAGCCGCACGATCTCGGTCATGCCCGAGACGTCGATGCTCACGCCGCCCTGCACCGCGAGCAGGTGTCCTTCCAGCGACGAGCCGGTGCCGAAGGGAATGACCGGCACCGCGTGTTCGGCCGCCAGTGCCACGGCCGCGGCCACGTCCTCGGTGCTCCGGCAGAACACCACCACCTCGGGCGGCGTCACCGGAAACGGCGATTCGTCACGGCCGTGTTGCTCGCAGACCGCGCGCGCAGTGGAGCAGCGGTCGCCGAAGCGCTGGCGCAACGCGGACAGCATCGCGGCCGGCACGGGCCTCGGTTCGACGCGCAAGAGCAGGTCCTGGGGTGCGTTCATCACGGTCTCCGGCGGGAGCCTGGGATTCTAGGAGTCTGCGCGCGAATCGCGGGCGGCGCACGCCGCGGCGGAATTGGCGGCGCAGCAGCCGGCAGATCCGCGCTTGACCGCGGCGTAGGCCGGCGCAGAATGTTTTCATCGAGGGCCGGACCCGGGGCGGGAAAGACATGGCGCAGGACACCCTCATCGCCGACCGCGGCGAGTTCATCGACGCGTTGCATGCGCTGCGACGCGGGCGGATGCTGGTGCGCGTCAGCGAGCTCAGCGGCGGCTGCATGCTCGACGGGGCCCCCATCTACACCGCGCACCGCACGCTGCTGCAGTACGAGCTGCTCAGCGAGATCGACAACCCGCAGGGCTTTCCCTGCGTGCGGTACTACCAGCTCAACGAGCGCGGCCGGAAGTTCGCCGAGCGCGCCTGCGAGAGCTGGCGCCGCCGCCCGCTGCTCGAGCGTCTGGCAGTGCGCTTCACCGGCTGAAGGCCCGCCGCGGGGCCCGGAACCGGGCCAACGCCGGCCGCGACTCGTTCAGAAACCGACGGTCGTGTTCGGCACGTCCACCCGGATCAGCGTCCGTGCCAATGCGCCCGCCGCGGCCCGGGTGTAGGCGTCGGCCCAGACGGCGTCCTCGAAGCCTGCCGGCCCTGCCGAATGCGCCACGGCGAGCACCTTGTCGGCGGACAGCACCTTGCCCGTCGGCCGGATCGGCTCGCAGCCGAGGCGGGTGAATTCGGCGTCCAGCCAGGCGCGCGCCGCATCCGCCGGCATGGGCGCGGCGGTGTGCAGCGCCAGGTCCTCGCGGCCCGCAAAGCTGATGAAAACCTCGTGTCGCATCGCCAGAACCCCGCATCGCGTCAGAACAGGTGCGCAAGCGTACACCGCCGCGCGGCGGCCGGCCTGCGCGGCATCAAGCGGCGCGACGGCAGGCACAATCCGGCCACCATGGGACAACGCCTGACACAGATTGCCACCCGTACCGGCGACGACGGCAGCACCGGCCTGGGCGACGGCACCCGCGTGCCCAAGGACCACCTGCGCGTGCAGGCGATGGGCGACGTCGACGAGCTGAACTCCAGCCTCGGCGTGCTGCTGGCCGAGCCGCTGCCCGAGGACGTGCGCGAGCTGCTGATCGTCATCCAGCACGAGCTCTTCAACCTGGGCGGCGAGCTGTCGATCCCCGGCTACGAGTTGCTCAAGCCCGCGGCCGTGCTGCGCCTGGACGAGGCGCTGGCGCACTACAACGGCCAACTGCCGCGGCTGCAGGAGTTCATCCTGCCGGCCGGCTCGCGCAGCGCGGCGCTGGCGCACGTCAGCCGTACCGTGGCGCGCCGCGCCGAGCGGGCGCTGGTGGCGCTGGCCGCACAGGAGCCGGTGAACGAGGCCCCACGGCAGTACCTGAACCGGCTGTCCGACCTGATGTTCGTGCTGGCGCGCGTGCTCAACCGCGCCAACCTCGACGGCCTGGGCGGCGACGACGTCTACTGGCGCAGCGAGCGCCTGGCCCGCGCGGGCGGCTGAACCCCCGGAACCGTCGGCCGGCCGGAGGCTGGCATGGATCGTGCGTGTGCTGGCTTGTATACCAGCACGTGCACCAATATGTCGCTTGCCGTCATCGACGCCACAGAGCCCGAAGGTCTGGCCTGCTGGCGTGAGCGCCTGTTCGGCGGCGCCGGCGAGCTCGGCGCGGCGCTCGCACGCTGCAGGGCGGCAGCCGAGGCGGCCGCGGCGCAGTCGGTCTGGATCGGCCTGGCCACGCCGGCGCAATGGCAGCAGCAGCTCGACGGGCTGGCCGCGCGCCTCGCCGAGCCCTTGTCGCGCGCCGAACTGGTGCGGCGCTACCCGTTGCTGGGCGTGCCTTTCGCGGTCAAGGACAACATCGACATCGCCGGTGTGCCGACCACCGCCGCCTGCCCGGCCTACACCTATGTGCCGGCCCAACACGCTACGGCAGTGCAGAAGCTGCTCGACGCCGGGGCGCTCTGGCTGGGCAAGACCAACCTGGACCAGTTCGCCACCGGCCTGGTGGGCACGCGCTCGCCCTACGGCCGGCCGAGCAGCGTGTTCGATGCCGAGCGCATCAGCGGCGGCTCCAGCTCGGGCTCGGCGGTGGCCGTGGCGCGCGGCCAGGTGGCCTTCGCGCTCGGCACCGACACGGCGGGCTCGGGCCGTGTGCCGGCGCTGTTCAACGGCCTGGTGGGCCTGAAGCCCACGCCGGGCCGCGTCAGCACCGCCGGCGTCGTGCCGGCCTGCCGCAGCCTCGACTGCGTATCGGTGTTCGCCCACGGCGTGGACGATGCCGCGCAGGTGCTTGCGGTATTGGAAGGCGCCGATCCGCTCGACGCCTACAGTGACTTCCACCCCGGCCCGGCGCGGCTGCCGTGGCCGCTGCGCGTCGGCGTGCCGGCGCAGCCCGAATTCTTCGGCGACGCCGGCTATGCATCATGCTTCCAGGCGGCCGAGGCGCGCGTGCGCGATCAGGGCCACACGCGGGTGCCAGTGGATTTCGCGCCGCTCTTCGAGGTGGCGACGCTGCTCTACGAAGGCCCCTGGGTGGCCGAGCGGCACAGCACCGTGCAGCAGCTGCTGGCCACCCGGCCCGAGGCGCTGGACCCCACCGTGCGCCGGGTGATTGCGCGCGCCGTCGACCTCAGCGCCACCCAGACTTTCGAGGCCATGTACCGGTTGCGCGCGCTGCAGGCCCAGTTGCGTTCGCTTTGGCAGCAGGTGGACGTGCTGATGGTGCCCACCGCGCCCGGCCATCCACGCTTTGCCGAGGTCGACGCCGACCCGGTGGGCGTGAACGCGCGACTGGGCACGTACACCAATTTCGTCAACCTGCTGGGCTGGTGCGCGCTGGCCCTGCCCGAGGGACGCACGTCGGCCGGCCTGCCCTTCGGGTTGACCTTCATCGCCCCCGGCGGCGCCGACGCGGCGCTTCTCGACATGGCCCGCCGCTGGCAGGGTCTGGGGGCGCCGCCGGCCGGGGCGGCCATGCCGGCGGTGCAGCCGTCGCTGCCCGTCGCCGTGGTCGGCGCGCACCTGTCGGGCCTGCCGCTGAACGGCCAGCTGCGCGAGCGCGGCGCGGTGCTGCGCGAGGCCACGCGCACTGCGCCGCACTACCGCCTGTATGCGCTGCCCGACACGCAGCCGCCCAAACCCGGCCTGATGCGTGTGGCCGAGGGCGGCGCGGCCATCGAGCTCGAGGTCTGGGAGATGCCGCAGGCGCAGCTGGGCTCGTTTCTTGCGCTGATACCGCCGCCGCTGGGGCTGGGCTCGGTGCAGCTCGCCGACGGCAGTTACGTGCACGGCTTCCTGTGCGAAGCGCATGCCCTCGCCGGCGCGCGCGACATCAGCCACCACGGCGGCTGGCGCGCGTATCTCTCCACCCTGTGAACCGGAGCCCACCATGGATCGACGCGATTTCCTCACCAGCGGCGCCGCCCTCGGCGCCATGCCGCTGGCCGCGCACGCCCAGGCCCGCCCCAAGGACGTGCTGATCGTGGCCAACGAATTCGGCCCGAACTCGCTGGACATCCACACGGTGGGCGCCAACCGCCCGAGCTACGGCGTCAGCTGGTTGGTCTACGACCGGCTGATGACCTACGGCAAGCGCACGCTGCCCGACGGCCGCGTCAGCTACGACCGCAACAAGCTCGAGCCCGAGCTGGCCGAGAACTGGCAGCTGGCGCCCGACGGCAATTCGGTGACCTTCAAGCTGCGCAAGAGCGCGAGGTTCCACGACGGCACGCCGGTCACCGCCAAGGACGTGAAGTGGAGCTTCGACCGCGCCGTCACCGTCGGCGGCTTCCCCACCTTCCAGATGGCCGCCGGCTCGCTGGAGAAGCCCGAGCAGTTCGAGGTGGTCGACGACCACACCTTCCGCGTCAAGTTCATCCGCCGCGACAAGCTGACCATGGTCGACATGGCCGTGCCGGTGCCATGCATCTTCAACAGCGAACTGGTGAAGAAGAACGCCACGCAGGCCGACCCCTGGGGCCTGGTCTGGACGCGCAACAACACCGCCGGCGGCGGCGCCTTCAAGGTCGAGGCCTTCCGCCCGGGGCAGGAAATCGTCTACGTGCGCAATGACGACTGGAAGAACGGTCCGATGCCCAAGCTGCGCCGCATCGTGCAGCGCGACGTGCCCAATGCCGGCAACCGCCGCGCCCTGCTGGTCAAGGGCGACATCGACATGACCTTCGACCTGCCGCCGAAGGACTTCGCCGAACTCAGCGAGGACAAGGCTGGCATCAAGGTGTCATCGATGCCGATCGAGAACGCCATGCTCTACCTGGGCATGAACACCACCAAGCCACCCTTCGACAACGTCAAGGTGCGTCAGGCGGTGGCCTATGCGCTGCCCTACGACAAGATCTACGAGAACGCCTTCTACGGCCGCGCGGCCAAGCTCTACGGTGCCAGCGGGCCGGTGAAGACCATCGCCTGGCCGCAGCCCACCGCCTACCGCACCGACCTGGTCAAGGCCAAGGCGCTGATGGCCGAGGCCGGCGTGCCCAATGGCTTCGAGACCACGCTCAGCTTCGACCTGGGCGGCGCCACCGTCGGCGAGCCGGCCGCGGTGCTGACGCAGGAAGCGCTGGCCGCCATCGGCATCAAGGCGCAGATCAACAAGATCCCCGGCGCCACCTGGCGCGCGGCGCTGCTGAAGAAGGACATGCCGATGATCCTGAACCGCTTCGGCGGCTGGCTCGACTACCCCGAGTACTTCTTCTTCTGGTGCTACCACGGGCAGAACGCGGTGTTCAACACCATGAGCTACCAGAACCCGAAGCTCGACAAGCTGATCACCAACGCGCGCTTCGCCGAAAGCAAGCCGATCTACGAAGCCTCGGTGCGCGAAATGATCCAGCTGGCCTACGACGAGGTGCCGCGCGTGCCGCTGTTCCAGCCCTCGATGGACGTGGCCATGCAGAAGGACGTGATGGGGTATCAGTACTGGTTCCATCTGCAGCCCGACTACCGGCAGATCTACAAGGGCGAGGCCGCGCGATGAACGCTGCCTGCGCAGCGTTCATCGGCTGCCGAGCGGCCGCGGCGTGCTCGCCGCGGCGCGGGCTGCAGGCCTGAGGCGGCGCCATGGACTACGGCGCCTACATCGATGCCGCGGCCGCCACGCTCGGGCTGAACCTGACGCAGGAACAGCGCAAGGGCGTGAACCTGTACTTCGGCCTGGCCGCGTCCATGGCGGTGCTGGTGCAGGGCTTGCCGCTTCAGCCGGCCGACGAATCCGGAAACGTGTTCGTGCCGGTCGCGCCGCAGGTGCCGGAATGAGCGCCGCCGGCGTCGTGGGCATGGCAGCCGCCGTGCGCGAGGGTCGCGCCACGGCGGCTGCCAACGTGCAGCTCTGCCTGGACCGCATTGCCGCGACCGACGGCCGCGTCAACGCCTTCACCAGTGTGCTCGCCGAGCGGGCGCTGAAGCGCGCGCAGGCGGTGGATGCCAGTCCGCGCCGCCAGCGCATGAAGCTGGCCGGCGTGCCCTTCGCGGTGAAGAACCTGTTCGACGTGGCCGGGCTGCCCACCCTGGCCGGCTCGAAGATCGAGCGCGAGGCGCAACCCGCCGCACGCGATGCGCTGCTGGTGCGCCGCCTCGAGGCCGAAGGCGCGGTGCTGGTCGGCGCGCTGAACATGGACGAGTACGCCTACGGCTTCTCCACCGAGAACACGCACTACGGTGCCACGTGCAACCCGCACGACCTGGCGCGCATCAGCGGCGGCTCCTCCGGCGGATCGGCAGCGGCGGTGGCCGCCGGCCAGGTGCCGCTGACGCTGGGTTCCGACACGAACGGCTCGATCCGCGTGCCGGCGTCGCTGTGCGGCACCTTCGGCTTGAAGCCCACCTTCGGCCGGCTGCCGCGCACCGGCTCCTACCCCTTCGTCGCCAGTCTCGACCATCTCGGCCCGTTCGCGCGTGGAGCGGCCGATCTGGCGCTGGCCTACGACCTGATGCAGGGCCCCGATCCACAGGACCCGGCCTGCGCGCAGCGCGACATCGAACCGGTCGCGCCGTTGCTGGAACGCGGCGCCGCGGGGTTGCGCGTGGCGGTGCTCGACGGCTGGTTCCGCGAGATGGCGCTGCCCGAGGCGCTGGCCGCCGTCAACGTGGTGGCGCAGGCCCTGGGCACGACCCGGCTGGTCGAGCTGCCCGAGGTGGCGCGCGCCCGCGCCGCGGCGTTCCTGGTCACCTGCGCCGAGGGCGGCGCGCTGCACCTGGACGACCTGCGCCGGCGTGCAGAGGATTTCGACCCGATGACGCGCGACCGTTTCCTCGCCAACGCGCTGGTGCCTGCCGCATGGCTGGTGCAGGCGCAGCGCGTGCGCCACTGGTTCGCGCGGCGCGTGGCGCAGGTCTTCGAGACCGTCGACGTGCTGATCGCGCCGGCCACGCCCTGCACCGCGCCGGTCATCGGCACCGAGTGGCTGGAGATCAACGGCCAGCGCCTGCCGGCGCGCGCCAGCATGGGCCTCCTGACGCAGCCGATCTCCTGCGTCGGCCTGCCGGTGGCCACGGTGCCGCTGTGGGGCATGAACCCGGCGGCGCCGCATCTGCCGATCGGCGTGCAGCTGATCGCCGCACCCTGGCGCGAGGACCGCTGCCTGCGCGCGGCCGCCGCGCTCGAAGCCACGGGCCTGTGCAGCGCGCCGGTGGCAGCCCTGGAATCGGGAGCCTGAACCGTGGACTTCAACCGACCCGAAGTCCTCGCCGAACTCGCGGCCGCCTTTGCGCGCTACGAGAACGCCCTCGTCAACAACCGCATCGACGTGCTCGACGAGCTGTTCTGGGACAACGCGCAGACGGTGCGCTTCGGCATCAACGAGAACCTCTATGGCATCGACGCCATCCGCGAGTTCCGCAACGCACGTTCGGCCGTCGGACTGGCGCGCACGCTGCAGCGCACCGTCATCACCACCTATAGAGACGACTTCGGCACCGCGATGACCGAGTTCAGGCGCGAAGGCGGCACCCAGCTCGGCCGCCAGAGCCAGACCTGGGTGCGCCTGCCCGAAGGCTGGCGCGTCGTGGCGGCGCACGTGAGCCTCATCGATCCCCCGCCGATCCCGGCCTGAACCCACGCCGCGCTGCGGCCCGACCCTCAACCAAGGAGAGAGAAGCATGGACCCGAAGCACACAGCCCTGATGACCCAACGCCGCCAGCTGCTCGCCGCCGGCGCCCTGGGCGGCGCCGCGCTGGCGCTGCCCGGTTCGCTGCGCTCAGCCTGGGCGCAGGCCCCGATCACCGTGGGCGTCATCTACGTTGGTCCGCGCGACGACTTCGGCTACAACCAGGCGCACGCCGAGGCGGCCGCGCAGCTGAAGAAGGTCGCCGGCGTGAAGGTCGTCGAGGAGGAGAACGTTCCCGAGACCCAGGCCGTGCAGAAGACGATGCAGGGCATGATCTCGCAGGACGGCGCAACGCTGCTGTTCCCGACCTCGTTCGGCTACTTCGATCCGCACATGCTGGCGATCGCGGCGAAGAACGAGAAAGTGCGCTTCTCGCACTGCGGCGGTCTGTGGACGCAGGGCAAGCATCCGGCCAACACCGGCAGCTTCTTCGGCTACATCGACGAGGCGCAGTACCTCAACGGCGTCGTCGCCGGCCACATGAGCAAGAGCAAGAAGCTCGGCTTCGTGGCCGCCAAGCCGATCCCCCAGGTGCTGCGGAACATCAACGCCTTCACCCTGGGCGCGCGCTCGGTCGACCCGAAGATCACCACCAACGTCATCTTCACCGGCGACTGGGCGATGCCGGTGAAGGAGGCCGAGGCCACCAACGCGATGGCCGACCAGGGCATCGACGTGTTCACGATGCACGTCGACGGCCCCAAGGTCGTGGTCGAGACCGCCGCACGCCGCGGCCGCATGGTCTGCGGCTACCACGCCAGCCAGGCCAAGCTCGCGCCCAATGCCTATCTCACCGGCGCCGAGTGGAACTGGCTGACCGCCTACACGCTGATCGTCGATGCCGCGCGCACCGGCAAGCCGCATCCCAACTTCGTGCGCGGCGGGCTGAAGGAGGGCTTCGTCAAGAGCTCGCCTTACGGTGCGATGGTCGGCGAAGCCGCACGCAAGAACGCCGAGGACGTGCGCAAGAAGATGATGGCCGGCAGCTTCGACATCTTCGTCGGCGAGATGAAGGACAACACCGGCAAGGTCGTGATTCCCAAGGGCAAGGCGCTCAAGCAGACCGATCTCGAGCTGGAGAGCATGAACTACCTCGTCGAAGGGGTGGTCGGCAAGGCCTGAGCGTCGAGCGAGGCGTCCATGAACCTGCGCGACACCGCCGAATCGATCGCGTTGCCGATGCTGGCCCTGGCCGGCGGGCTGCTGCTGTTCGGCGCGTTCATCTGGGCCGACGGGCACGACCCGGTGCAGGCATGGACGCTGCTGTTCCGCGGGGCTTTCGGCGACGCGTTCTCGCTGCAGAACTCGCTGCAGCGCGCCGCCCCGCTGATGCTCACCGCGCTGTGCGTGGCGCTGCCGGCGCGTGCGGGGCTGACCATCATCGGTGGCGAGGGCGCGCTGGTGCTGGGCGGGCTGGCCTGTGCGGCGCTGCCGCTGGCGCTGCCGCTGCCCGGAGGCTCGATGGGCACGGCGATGCTGCTGGCGGCCGCGGCCATTGCCGGCGCCGCCTGGATCGCGCTGGCCGGCTGGCTGCGCCAGTGGCGCGGCGTGAACGAGACGATCTCCAGCCTGCTGCTGGGCTACATCGCCATCGCGCTGTTCAAGCACATCGTCGAAGGTGCGCTGCGCGACCCGGCCAGCCTCAACAAGCCCAGCACGCCGCCACTGGCCGAGGCCCTGCGCATCGGCTCCATCGGCGGCACCGACGTGCACTGGGGCCTGGTCTTCGGCGTGGCGGCCTGCCTGCTGGCCGCCTTCTGGCTGGGTGTCACCACCCACGGTTTCGCCACGCGCGTGGTGGGCGGCAATCCGCGCGCCGCCCAGCTGGTCGGTTTGCCGGCGACGCGGCTGATCGTGGTGGCCTGCGCGCTGGGCGGCGCCGCGGCCGGGGTGGCCGGCGGCATCGAGGTGGCCGCGGTGCATACCGCGGCCAATGCCTCGCTGATCGTGGGGCTGGGCTACACCGGCATCCTGGTGAGCTTCGTGGCGCGCCACCACCCGCTGGCGATCATCCCCGTGGCCATCCTGTTCGGCGGGTTCCTGGCCGCGGGCAGCCTGCTGCAGCGGCGCATGGGCCTGCCCGACGCGTCGGTGCAGGTGCTGATGGGATTCTGCTTCGTCGTCATCCTCGCCAGCGAGGCCGCACGCGGCCGGCTGCGCGAACTGTTCGTGCTGCGCAGGCCGCCGGTGGGGACTGCACCCGCGGCCGCGACGGCCTGAGACCAGGCCCGCTTCGTGGACTCGCCCCTCTTCGACGTCCTGCTCGCCGTGCTCGGCGGCGCGATCCGCGTGGGCACGCCCTTTCTCTTCGTGAGCCTGGGCGAGTGCCTGACCGAGAAGGCCGGCCGCATCAACCTGGGCCTCGAGGGCGTGCTCGTGTTCTCGGCGATGGCTGGCTTCGCGGGCTCGTACCTCAGCGGCCAGTGGTGGCTCGGCGTGCTTCTCGCGGGCGCGAGCGGGGCCCTGATCGCGCTGCTGCACGGCCTGGTGTGCAGCCTGCCGCGCGTCAACGACATCGCCGCCGGCATCGCCATCATGCTCTTCGGCGCCGGCCTGGCCTTCTATCTGGGCAAGCCGCTGATCCAGCCGCAGGCCGAGCAGATCCCGTCGCTGCCGATCGGCGCCTGGCTGGGCGCGGACCCCGCCGGCTCGGTCGCGCAGGCCCTCAACATCAATGCCCTGTTCCCGATCGGCGTGGCGATCGCGGTGCTGATGGCCTGGGGCCTGAGGAACACCGGCTGGGGCCTGAAGGTGCGCATGGTGGGCGACTCCGCGGACGCGGCGCGGGCACTCGGCAGCTCGGTCAACGGCCTGCGCGTGGCCGCCACCACCGCCGGCGGCTTCATCGCCGGCCTGGGCGGTGCGTCGCTGTCGCTGTACTTCCCAGGCAGCTGGAACGAGGCCCTGTCCAGCGGCCAGGGCCTGATCGCCGTGGCGCTGGTCATCTTCGCGCGCTGGCATCCGGTGCGCTGCCTGTGGGCGGCGCTGCTGTTCGGCGGTGCCGGCGCGCTCGGCCCGGCGCTGCAGTCCGTCGGCGTGACCGGCTACTACTACCTGTTCAACGCCGTGCCCTACGCGCTGACGCTGGCGATCCTGGTGTGGACCTGCTCGCCGCGGCAGGCGCTGCAGGGCGCACCGTCCGAACTCGGCGTCACGCGCTGAGGCCGCGCGGACCCCCCGACGGCAGCACGGCAGACCTCGACGCGACCCGGCACCCATCGAAAGGAGGCGGCATGAACGGACTCGGCGGACTCAACAAGTCACCCCACGGCGTCGTGATCGGCCTGGTGCAGCTGCAGCTGCCCGTGGTCGAGACGCCCGCGCAGCTCGCGGCGCAGGCCGCGCGCATCGCCTGGATGGTGGGCAAGGCGCGGCGCAACCTGGGCACGATGGACCTGGTCGTGTTCCCGGAGTACGCGTTGCA
>Ga0209391_10001044_pt1 | contig 14135 bp, 15 predicted proteins | sample PPLLak3March2015_FD_187246 | JGI IMG/M metagenome (GOLD analysis project Ga0209391, IMG submission 187246) | Freshwater sediment microbial communities from Prairie Pothole Lake near Jamestown, North Dakota, USA - PPLs Lake P7 Core (1) Depth... | ecosystem: Environmental > Aquatic > Freshwater >... | reverse complement strand
CAGTGGATAGTAGGCCTCGCCGCCCGGCCGGCCGCGCACGCCCGCCTCGTGGCTCGCGCGGGCGCGCTGCTCGGTCACGAGCGCAATCTGCGCGTCGAGCGCGGCGGCGATCGGCCCGTCGACGATCCGCGCGGCGCGCTTGCCCCACTCGCCCGCGATGCCCTTCGCGCCGGTGCGCTGCACCAGCGAAGCCGCGAGCCCCGCCTTCTCGCCCGACTGGCGGCGCAGCGCTTTCAGCTGCGCGAGCGTCTTGTCGCAGACGAAATCGGGCGGAATGGTGCCGCGCCCCAGGTCGTCGCGCGCCCGGGCGGTCTCGTGGCCCAGCTCGCGGGCGAAGGCATCGAGCCGCGCCAGGTACGCCTCGGCGTCGGCGGCGGACTCGACCGGGTGCTTCGTCGCGAGGAAGTCGGGCAAGGACTGATAGGCCCCCGTCAACTGGCTCACGACGTAAGGCACAGGGTAGGCATACGAGTCGATCCCGCCGAACGGATGGGCCACGATCTCGCGGCTGATCGCCGCGATCCACGCAACGGTCTCGAAGTCCGAGCGGTCGCGCCCGGCGAGGCGGCCGGCGTCGATGGCCTGCAGTTGCGGCCAGGCGCGGATGAGCGGGGCGAGCTCGCGCATGCGCCCCGCGGATGAGCGATCGTCGAGCAGCGAGCGGGCGGCGGCATGCGGGCCCGTATCGAGCCCGAGCGAGGTGGCGGTCTGCGGCAAGGCAACGAGCAGGTCGGCAAAGATCGCGTCGTAGACCGCCCGCGCACGGACCGCCTCTGTATTGGCCTCGGCCGCGACGGCGGGCGCTCGAAGGATTCCGCCAACAGCCAGCGCGACGACACCCGAGGCGAGGAATTCCCTGCGATGCATGAAGACGTATCTCCCGGTCGGCGAGGGCCGTGGCGAATCAGTGTGGAGACCGGCGGGTGGTCTGCCAAGCCGGGCCGGGCGCCCGCCCGACAAGAAGAAGACCCGGGAGTCGCCTCACTGGCCTCTTTCGTCCGGCGGAAACGTCTCACGACGTTTCTGCTGTTACCGAAACCGTAACACCGGCACTATGGAGACCATGTCCGTCGCCGCCAAGCGCAAACAGAGCTCCGTCCCCACGACCCGCATGGGCCGCATGCTGCGCTTCGGGCTGCTGAGCGGCGAGCTCGCGCTTTCGACCGCGATCGGCACGGCTCGGCAGTGGTCGGCTGGCAGGCCGCTCGACCTCGCCTCGGCGGTGCTCACGCCGGGCAACGCCGAGCTGCTGGCGCGCCGGCTCGCCTCGCTGCGTGGGCCGGCGATGAAGGTCGGCCAACTGCTGTCCCTGTCGGGCGATGAGGTCGTGCCGGAGGAATTCCGTGGCGCGCTCGCGATGCTCCGCTCGCAGGGCTATTCGATGCCGGACACCCAGCTGCGCCGCGTGCTCGGCCGCGAGTACGGCAAAGGCTGGCAGCAGAAGTTCGCGCGTTTCGACTTCGAGCCGGTGGCGGCAGCGTCGATCGGGCAGCTGCACCGCGCGCGCAAGCACGGCGGCCGCGAGCTGGCGCTGAAGATCCAGTATCCCGGCGTGGCGCGCAGCGTGGACAGCGACGTCGACAACCTCGCGGGGTTGCTGCGGCGCCTCGATTTCCTCCCGGTTCAGCTCGACGTTGCGGCCCTCACCGCGGAGGCGAAGCGACAGCTCAAGCTCGAGACCGACTACGAAGGCGAGGCCCGCAACCTCGAGCGCTATCGTCGGCTGGTGGCGGACATGCCGGACGTCGTCGTGCCGCGGGTGGACCGCACGCTCACCACGCGCCACGTGCTCGCGATGGACTGGATCGACGGCGAGCCGCTGGAGGCACTGGCGAGCGAGGTCGTGCCGCAGGCGCGTCGCAATGCCGCCGGGCGCACCCTCTACGAGCTGATGTTCCGCGAGCTGTTCGAGTTCCGCTTCATGCAGACGGACCCGAACATCGCCAACTACCTGTACCTGCCGGGCACGCAGCAGCTCGCGCTGCTCGACCTCGGCTCCGTCGGCGTATACCCGCAACCGCTCGTGGAGGGTTATCGCAAGGCCTGCCGCGCCGTGCTTGCCGGCGACGAGCCCGCGCTGCGCGAGGCGGTGTTCGAGATCGGCTATGCGCACCCGGACGACCCCGAGGCGATGACGCGCAACTCGCTCGACATCGTGCGCCTCGCCTGCGAGCCGATCGCACACCGCGGACCGTACGACTTCGCCGGTTCCGGGCTTATGGTGCGCGCGCGCGACCTCGGGCTCGCGGTGGCCTTCGGCAAGGGCCTGCGTTCGCCGCCGCCCGAGACGATCTTCCTGCACCGCAAGCTCATCGGCACGTTCCTGATCTGCGCCAAGCTGCACGCCCGGGTCAACGTGCACGCGGCGGTCGAGAAGTACCTCTAGTCCGCCGCCAGGGGCCTCGCCCCCGGACAGGCGTCCGGCGATCGCAGGCAGCATCAGCGCGGTGACTGCGCACGGCTTCGGAAGCTGGCCATACGGGGGTCCGTCCGGTATACGTGGCTCGCCCGAAACAGGGTTGCGGCCGCTGGACGGTCAAGAAGAATGCATTCATTCATGGAGGAACTGCGCCGGCGCAGCCAGGAAGGCCAGGCCTTGGTCGCTTCCTCATGAACATGCCATCCGAGCGTGACGCCGAGGCCCCCCTGTCGAAACTGCGCCGACGCAAGGTGGGGCAGTGGGGAATCCTCTACGCGGCGGGAGCGTGGGGCTTCCTGCAGGGCCTGCAATACGTCACGGGCACATTCCACTGGCCGGCCCAACTGCAGCAGGTCGCTACGCTGGCGTTGCTGATCGGCCTGCCGATCGTGCTCGTGATCGCGTGGTATCACGGCGACCGCGGCCAGCAGCGCGTCAGTGCGCCGGAACTGGTGATCATCACTTTGTTGTTTCTGGTCGGCGGCGGGATTTTCTGGCGCTACGACCGTGCGGGCGATGTCAGCCCGCCCCCCGTGGCAGCGGCAGGGTCCGTGGCGCCGTCCACCGCGGCATTTCCGGAAGTCGCAGACAAGTCGATCGCCGTGCTGCCGTTCGTCAACATGTCGGGCGACCCGAACAACGAGTATTTCTCCGACGGCATCTCGGAGGAGATCCTCAACGTGCTTGCGCGCGAACCCGAGCTCAGCGTGGCGGCGCGTACCTCGTCGTTCCAGTTCAAGGGCGAGAAGCGCGACGTGGCCGAGATTGCGGCCGAGCTCAAGGTGCGCATGGTGCTCGAAGGCAGCGTACGCAGGCAGGCCGACCGCGTGCGCATCACGGCGCAGCTCATCGATGCGAAATCCGGATTCCACCTGTGGTCACAGACCTATGATCGCGACCTCAAGGACATCTTCGCCATCCAGGACGAAATCGCCCGGGCGATCGGCGACGAACTCAAGGTGAGGATGGTCGGCACCGGAGGCAACGGTACGTCGGTCAGCGGCACCCGGAACCTGAAAGCGCACGATCTCTACCTGCGCGGTCTGGCGCAGTGGCAGACTCGTCGCGAAGACGAGTTGTTTGCGGCGAAAACCTCTTTCGAGCAGGCCATCGAGGCCGACCCGGGATTTGCGGCGGCGTGGGGTGGCCTGGCCCTCTCCCATGCGGTGCTGCCTGATTACACCGCGCGCATCTCATTCGCGGACTCATTCGCCCGCGGCAACGAGGTCGCGCTCAGGGCCTTGAGCATCGACCCGCTGCTGCCCGAAGCGTATGCGGCGCTGGGCAGCATGGAACAGATGCAAGGACGCTACGAGACCGGCAATGCCCTGCTCAAGCGCGCTATCGCGCTGCGGCCATCGTTTGCCACTGCGCACCAGTGGCTCGGAAGGAACCTGGCGCTCTCCGGCAAGCTCGAGGAAGGCATCGCGTCGCTCGAGCGCGCCTCGGCGCTCGATCCGCGATCACTGATCGTGGCGGAAAATCACGCGTCGGCGCTCTCTTTGGCGGGTCGCAGTGCGGACGCTATCGCCGTTTGCGCCCCGACGCTCGAATACGCGCCGGACTCTGTTCTATGCACGGCCGCGATCGCCTGGACTTACCTGATGGACAGAAAGCCCGAGGAGGCGCGGCCGTTCCTGGACCGCTGGGCCAAGAGCCGGGGTGGCGGCACAGAGCGGCAGGTGGTGGCGCTGTTCGAAGCGCTCGAAGGCAGAGGTGATCCGCACGCGTTTGCGGTGAAGCTCGCCTCGACGCCGGACCGCAGCTGGGACGACCCCGCGAGCGGCTATCTGCTGGCGCCCGCCGATATCGCGGCGGTGCTGATGCTGCTCGACGAAGAAGAGCTGGCACTGCGCTACATCGATGCGCAGAACACCAGCGACGTCGCCTGGTCGATCCTGGCACCCATGTTCGACCCGATTCGCTGCGACAGCCGTTTCCAGGCGACGATTGACCGGATCAAAGTGAAGGACTCACGGGCCGCGACCGTCTGCAGGAAGATCTAGACGATTCGGACGGCACCTCCCGATCCGCGCCTCCCTGCCCCGCACCGGAACCCCGGCCCGAACCGACCCACGCTCGCCGCCTCAGCGGCCAACACATTGGGCTGTAAGTTCACAGCAAGCGCGCTTACACCGACCGCGCCCGCGGCACGGGCGGTGCGGATCGACGCCGCGCAGTTCCGCGCCGACCTCGATGCAGTCGCGGACCCACGCGCCCATGGCTGAACCCACGCAGGGCGTCCTGGACACCTCGGTCTTGATCGACCACGACCTCATCGATCGCGCATTGCTCCCCGATGAGTCTGCAATTACGGCGATCACCCTGGCGGAACTCGCCGCGGGCCCGCACGCCACCGAGAATAGGGAAGAACGCGCCCGTCGGCAGGATCGATTGCTGTGGGCGACCGCCACCTGGGACCCGTAGCCCTTCGATGCAGAGTCAGTGCGCATGTACGGCCGGGTGTTCGCCGCGGCACGCGCCGCCGGGCAATCGAGCCGCGCGCGTCTCGCCGACCTGCTCATCGCCTCGACGGCCACGACCAGCGGCCTGCCGCTCTACACCCGCAACCGCGCCGACTTCAGCCCGCTGAAGCGTATCCTCAAGGCCGTCAAGATCTAGTGCAACGATCCGACGGCGCCCGTCACTCCCACTCGATCATCGCGGGCATCGTGCAGGTGCGTGGGGACCTTCAGACCCCCCAGTCGCCGAGGGCGCCCTTGTGCCGTGCCCGGGTGCACACGAACGAGGCCCGGGAGTCGCCTCCCGGGCCTCGTTCGTCGAGCGGAAGAGTCTTGCGACCTTTCTGGTGTTACCGAAACCGTAACACCGGCGCCTAGGGAATCTGGTGGATGACCTGGCCGGGGAAGGCGATGCTGATCACGCCGGCCCAGGCGCACATGAGCTTCGAGGTGTTGTTCAACGCCGGTATGTTGCCGACGAGGACGGTCGGCGCGCCCGGCACCCACGGCGCCGGCAGCACCGGCACGCAGGGCATGGGGGTCAGGACACCCATGGCGGCGGCCGTTGCGGCGGCCACCTGCGGGTTGGCGAGCGAGGTGCAGACGCCGAAGGGCGGTACGTTCATCATCGGTACGTTGTCGGTGATGACGCCGGCCGGCATGTTGCTGGTAAGCACGGGCCGGGGCGTGGCGTTGAAGGTGGACGGCGCCACGCCGAAGGTGCACATCATCATGGCGCCGGTGCAGACTTGTTGGGGCATGGCAGGCTCGTCAGGTTGAGTTGCGGGGTCGGGTGTTGCGGCGGGAAACTCGAGCCACCTTTCCGGCCGAGCCTAGTCGCGTGCCGGGCCTGTGTCGAGCCCGACCCTGCGGCGACGCGTGCTCGAGTGACACGTGCTTCCTCGGCACCCCTTGCCAAGCCCCGTGCCGTGCAAGAACACTCGCGCTCCGCCGCCCTGGCCAGCCCAGGAGATCCACATGCGCCTGGTCCTGCCTGCCCTGCTCGCGGTACTGGCATTGCCAGTGCCCCTGCCCGCCCAGACATCGCCGACCGCAGGCAAGGGGTTGCATACGCTCTTCGAGGCCGAGTGGGAGCGCGGCCTGCGCGAGAACCCGGTGCTGGCGACTTACCCCGGCGACACGCGCTACAACGACCGCTAGGGCGACCGGTCGCTGGCCGCGATCGAGCCGCTCGCACGCGGCCGACCGCGCGGCCCTGGCCCGGCTCGAGGCGTACGAGGCCATGTCGAAGCGCGTCGACCCGAAGCTGCCGCAGTTCTTCGGTCGGCCGTCGCGCATGCCGTACGGCGTGCGACCGGTCGCCGAGCAGATCGCACCCGACACGACGACGGCCTACTACCAGTCGCCCGTGATGGACGGGACGCGCGACGGCTACTACTGCGTGAACCTGTACAAGCCCGAGGAGCGGCCGAAATACGAGATCCCGGTGCTCACCATCCACGAGGCCGTGCCCGGGCACCACCTGCAGATCGCGCTGGCGCAGGAACTCGGCGAGGAGATGGGCCTCTACGACGACCCGTACGACAAGTTCGGCCAGCTCACCTACGAGATGTGGCGTGCCGTGCGGCTCGTCGTCGACACCGGTCTGCACCACAGGCGCTGGACGTGGCAGCAGGCGATCGATTACTTCAAGGCCAATGCCGCGCTCGGCGACCGCTTCGACCTGCGCGCCTTCCACGACGTGGCGCTCGGCAGCGGCGCACTGCCGCTCGACGTGTTGGCTGCGAACGTTCGCCGCTGGATCGGCGAGACGCAGCAGCAGTGAGCGCGTCAGAAACTGGAGCCGGGTTGCTTCAGGAAATCGATCTCCGCTGCGGTGGACGCGCGGCCCAGGATCGCGTTGCGGTGCGGGTATCGCCCGAAGCGATCGATGATCTCCTTGTGCCGCAGCTCGAACTCGTAGTTCTCACTCGGTGCGAACTGCTTGAAGAGGATTTCGGCCTCGGCATGGATCAGGCGGGACTCGCTGTGCATGTACGGCAGGAGCAGGAACGCCCGCTCGATGTCGCTCAACGCCTGCAGGGCTCCGCTGCGGACCGCTTCCTGCGCGAGAGCCAGGGCCTGCGGATCCTGCGCGAACGCCTGCGGCGTGCCGCGATGGACGTTGCGCGAGAACTGGTCTAGCACGATCACCTCGGCCAGGCGGCCTGTCGCGCTGGACCTCCACGCAGCGAGCTCCCCGGCGATCGCGTCCTGCAGCAGCGTGCCGAACCGCGAACGGATCGATTCGTCCAGTTCGGCGTCGACGGTCCACCACTGTCGCGGTTCGATCTCCTCGAACCAGAAGGCCAGCACTCCGTCACCGAGCATTCCGTCGTCCATCGTTCATCCTTGCCACGCGTGATTGCCGTCGCGGGCCGTTCGGGGGGAAGCGATCTCGTCATAGCCTCTGCCGACGAATTCGATCCTGCGCTGCCGATCGTCGACGTCGATGTTGACGAGCAGGCCGGTCACCGCGCGGGACGCTTCACTTAAGCGAATCGGCCGGCGCCGTGTGTGCAGTCCTGCTGCGCTTGTCGAACAGGCACAGCCTCCTGCCCGGCTGGTTGCGCATGTGTGGCTGGGGATAGGTGCCTGCGAACAGGGCCGCGGTGAACCCGACGCTGTCGTCGTACTCGACCAGCTCGCCGACCAGCTTCACGTCCTTCAGGCCGCTCGCCCGGGTGCACTTGGCGACCATTTCGGCCTCGTGCGACGACCATGCCTCGGGAGTCGTGGAGAATGCAGGCGATGCGGAGGCGAGGCCTGCAGCGCAGGCGAGCGTCATCAGGGAAACTCGAATCGTCGACATCGAAGTGGGCTCCATGGGAATTTCGAACATCCTGTTCGTGCCAAGGCTATTCGCGTGACGGGCGATGTGTCGAGCCGGACCCTGCGGCCGGCGTCATCGCCCCTTCTCTGTCGGTACTCCACGCCGGGCGCCGCGTCAGCTTATGCGGATTCCCGGCCAGCAGAAATCGCAGCGCGTGTGGTCTTTCTGGCGTTGCCGCAACCGTAACACCGGCACCGTCACACGATGGTCCGAGGCCCGCGCATGGACAACGCCAACAAAGCGTCCCATGATCCGCGGGCTCCTGCGCAGGGGGCACGGCTGCTACGGCACGAATACTAATTTCGATCGTCTGCGGAGGCGCGAGATGTCGACCAACTTCACCTCCCGCACCGGCCTTCGGCCGTTCGTGACCAAACGCGAGCCAGGCCAGGCGAGGGTCTACACCAAGGCCGACGTCGCCGAGTTCGAGGCCCTGATGCGCATCATGCAGGAGGCGCATTTCGACGCGCTGGGGAAGTTCTACGGCGGCGCGAAGCTGACGTACGACAAGTCCGTCACGCAGAAGATCCTGGTCGCCGCGGTCCGCGAGGTCGGGGACAAACTCGGCGCGGGAGTGAAGAATCCCCAGTCGCCCGGCGCCAACTGGGTGCTCGAGCGCGCCAAGGGGCTTGCGCGCCTCGTGATGAAGCACGAGTCCGCATACATCATCGACAACGTCGGGGCGGCGCTCTACGACAAGGCGGCGAGCGCGATGCAGGACCAGCTCCAGGAGGTCGTTCTGAAAGGCGTGCCCGTCGTAGGCCTGCTGAAGACGGGATGGGACGCCCTGGCTACGACCGGTGATGCCCTCGACAAGCTGGTACGCACGGGCATCGCACATCGTCACGCGATCGAACTCAAGGCGGGGGAGCCTCGTGCGGCAGCCGATGCGGTGCAGAAGCTGCTGGCGCGCAAGGCCGGCATGCTGGCGGTGTCGGGCGCCTCGTCGACCGCCGCGTTCGCCGTCGGAGTAGCGGCGGAGGCCGGCAGCCTCGGCGCCGCGGTGGGCACCGCCGAACTGGCCACGTCCGCGATGCAGGCGGTGGTAGACGTCGTGCTCAAGCTGACGCAGATCATCATCGACATCATCGACTTCGAGCGCGGCAACATGCTGCTCAACAACCTGCCGGAGATCGTCAATCCGAGCCAGGACACGGTCGTCAAGATGTTCAAGGGATGCCCGGTGCTCGGCTGCTACATGCTGGCGACTCCCATCTTCCCGACGAGCGCCTTCGTCTACCTCATGTCGAAGCCGGGCGCTATCGCGTCGGTCGATGAGGTCGAGCGCGTGGCGATCGGTCACGTGAATCCGCTGCGTCTCGAGGCGTCGTGGCTGATCCGGCAGTCGGCATTCACGATGAGCAATCCCGAGAGCAAGGAGGCCAACGACCAGATCCGGCTCGTCATGAAGGGAAAGAGCGAAGACGAGATCCAGCAGGCGCTCGAGTTTCGCAACCTGCATCGGGAAGCCGCGGGCGACGCCGCGACGCGCAGCGAATACCTCGACCGCAGCCTCGTCGAACGGGGACTCGAATACGCGACACGGGCCGGCCCCAGCCAGTACGCGAACAACGCGGCCCACGGCATCGGCTCCGACGGGAAGACGCACCTCTACACCCGTCACGAGGGCAAGTTGCGCGGGCTGTCGGAGAAGCTCAGGAAGTTCAAGAAGACGGCCATCACGACCTTCACGACCAATACGCGCCTCGGACGCTTTGCCAACGAGTTCGGGAAGGACGCAGGCCTCGTGGATGAGACGGAGGCCGAGCTCGAACTCAAGAAGCAGGCCATGCGGGCGCCGCCTGCGGGCGGGCCGAAGCCAGTGGCGCCGGCGCCGATGGTCGCGCCGGGGAAGCCGTTGCCGAAGCCGCCGGGTGCAGCGCACGCGAAGCCACTGCCGAAGCCGCCTGGCAGGCCGTAGCCGTCATGCGCCAGGGTGCGCGTCACCAGCGATTGCGGTCGTTGCGCGTCTGCGCACCGGATTGCCGAGGGCGTCTGTCACGATCGCCCCGCGGATAGGAATTTCAACCCACCTTCCCGGCCGAGCCGATTCGCTTGACGGGCCTAATGGCGAGCCCGAGCCTGCCGTCTGCAACCTGCGTCTGGCAATTTCCCCTGCCCGGGCCGGTTGGCGTACGGAATCACGGTGTAGGCCCGCGCTGGCCGATCGCGGGCCTTGGCCCCGCCAGCCCAGGCAACGGCGGTGGCCCGGTTCAGCTTCCGAGGTGGAACACCGTGTAGACGTCGCCGTCGCCGCTCTTCGAAGCCGTGAAGGTCACCGAGGTGCCGGCGAGTCGACGGGTGTTGCCGTCCGCATTGGTGAAGATCAGGCAGCGCGCGACGCCGAGGTCTACGGTCAGCGTGCGCTTTTCGTCCTTCTTCCACCGGTCCTTGGTCGAAGCCTTGGACGAGAGCAGTGCCGTGGCGAACTTCTGGACGACCGTGTGCAGGTCGACCGCCGAGAGGTCGATCACGGTGTTGACCTTGGTCGCCGCGCCGTACTTCAGCCTGTGGTGGGCTTTCAGGTCCTCGCCGCTGCGGGAGCGCTTGCTCCAGAGCTTATTGGCCTTCTGCGCAGGCGTCAGGCCCTTGCGCGAGGGCTTCAGGAAATGCTTGTTCGCGAACTGCGCGAACGTGATCGTCACGGTCTTGCCGCCGGTGGCGGTGACCTGCCACTTCTGGTTCTCGGCGGAGTGGATCTCCGCGCCCTCGCCGAAACCATACTGGCGTTCGCTCCACTCGAGTTCCGTCATCGGGTGCTCCCGTAGCCGCGGCGGTTAGGAATATCAGGCATCCCGCCCGCGCCAAGGCTATTCGCGTGATGGGCCGTATGTCGAGCCAGAACCGGCGGCCCTCGCCCGCTCCCTCTGGCCACCACGAGACCCGATCAGCGCGACGCCACCGGCGGCGCCCGGACCCCCGAGCGGCAACCCCGCCTGATGCCGCTGCGGCGACGTGCGCTCGAGGTGCGCGAGGCTCTTTGCAGTGACCTCGGGCTGCTCGATGCTCGCGACGATCCTGGGCGTACCGCCGCAGCGCTGGCACGTGTCGATCTCTATGCCGAACACGCGCTTCAAGCGCTTTGCCCGGCTCATCGTCACGTCCCGCGGTGGCGGCACCACCTGCAGCGTGAACAGCTTCTGCCCCGCCCGCGGGCCCACCGCGATCCGATAGGTGATGGAGTGACCGATCAGATCATCGAGCGGGCCGGCCTCGTTGTCGGACGCCAGCCACGCGTTCTCGAGGGCGCGCTCGATCAGGCCACGACGTTCCAGCACCTGGCCGACACCCTCGGCGATCTGCTTGACCAGCCGCTGCAGCTCGTTCTGGCTGTTGAGGTGTCTCGCGATCGATCGGTACACCACGCCGAGCACCTGCGCGAGTGCGGCGCTCTCCGCCATGCGCTGCGCGCCACACGAGGGGCAGAAACCGCGCTTCTTGCAGCTGAACGCGAGGAGCTTCTCGGCGTGGCGCTGCTCGAAGCGCTCGCGAGGAAGCCCTCTTCCAGGCGGCCGCACGTCAGGTAGGCCTCGAACTCCTCCTGCGCATGGCCCGGCAGCGGCCGTCCGGTCTCGGCCGACGGGCGGGGACGGAATAGGCTATGCGGCGAGCCGAGACGGCCGGCCGCGCGGATCGGTTCCCTTCGAGCAGAAATCCCTGACGGCGCACCGGCCACTCTCGGCCACCGCGACCCTGCGGCACGCCCTCAGGAAAAGAAAAGCCCGGGAGTTGCCTCCCGGGCCCTTCGTATCGAGCCGCAAGCCGGCTCGAAAAGGTTGCGTCCCCTTTTTCCGGCCTCGCGGCGTGGCCTGAGGCCTCACATGCCCATGTCGCCCTGCCGTCCATGTCCGGCATGCCGCCATGCTTGTGGTCGTCATCCTTCCCTGTCTGACGTGGTGGATGACGCTTCGGAGGATCTCTAGCGCTGTTCGGCGCCAGCGATGAACTCGACGATGGCCTCGTTGAAGGCCTGGGGCTGGTCTCGCTGGATGCCATGCCCTGCATCCGGGACCACCCGCAGGATCGAGCCAGGCACTCGAACCTGGAAGTCCCGCGCCGTCTCCACTCGCACTTCGTCGTACTGCCCCACCAGGAACAGCGTCGGCAACTTCAACTCGCTCAACTGCTCCAGCCGGTCGTGGTCCCGCAGGGTTCCGGTGGAGACGAACTCTGACGGACCCCACATGTACTCGTACAGCCGTGCATTGAATGGAACCGCCACCGACTCGCAGGCCGGGAAGCTATTGCGCGGCGCTCGCGACCCGAAGTGCTTTTCGAACACTGCGTTGGCCGCCTCGAAATCGGGGGTGTCGTACCTGCCGCTGGCCTTCGCGGCGCGAACGGCCACTTGCGCATCTTCGGGGAGCTGCCCGACGAGTTCGTTCGCATCCGCGATCCAGCGCGGCGTCGATATCAGGGGCCCGACGAAGCTGACCGAACGTACGCCCGTCGGGCGTGCGGTCAGCAGGTATTCCAGGGCGATCGTTGCGCCCCAGGAGTGCCCGACGAGGTGGATCTCCTCGAGTCCCAGCTGTTGCCGAATCGCTGCGACCTCCGCGACGAACCTGGGCAGCGTGGCGTCACGCACCATGTCCAGCATGCGGTCCGAGTTTCCGGAACCCAGCTGGTCATAGACGACGACGGCACGCGACGACGCGATGCCATCCACCGTGCTGACATACGAGCAGCTCGTCGCACCGGGTCCGCCATGGATGAGGAGCACGGGCACTCCGTCTCCACCGCCGATGACACGGAAGGCGATGCGACCACCCGGCGCGTCCACGAAGCCATCGTCCGGCAGCAGCGGCCGTGACGCACATGCGAACAGACCGGATGCCGCAACGGCGAGAACCAGGACCGCACACAGACTTTCTCTTCGCATTTCGTCGTTCCATCGCTCGTGACCGGACGTGTCGCGGGCCGGGGACCTGCCCCCTGCTTTCCCCGATGCGGGGTCTGACATTCCCTGGACTCCCGACCGCAGTGCGATGCAGGCGGTGCTGTGTCAGGACTGGTCGCTATGGGCGGTCCCGGGAGATCCTCGCAGTACCCAACGCTGTCGGGCAGCGTCAGGCGGCGGCGTTCGATTCGAGACGGGCGCGAAGGAATTCGGGCGCGAGATCAAATCCGTTGCCCCAGACAACGGTGTCCGCCTCGACCCGAATATCGGCAAAGGTAGTCGGGTCACGCAACTGCCGCACGATGGGGCGGTCGTCCCTTTCGACGAAGTCCCGCAGGTTGACCTCGCCAAAGGCAGCATCCGAAAAGCGCAGCCACAATCTGAAGCCTGGCAGTGCTCTCGCTTCGGTCACCCAGACCACCATGGCCGGCGCCTCTTTCAGACCAACGGATCGATGGGTCGGAACTTACCCTCCGTAGCAAGCAGCGTCCAGTTCCGGCGGAGCTCGAACCGGTGCAGCGACGCCCACTCGGCGACCAGCCCAACGACTCGCGGAGGCAGCTGACCATCGAGCACCTGCAGCGCATCGATCGAGAAGGTCGCCCGATGCTCCCCGTATCGCACGTGAAAATGCGGCGGTTCGTGATCGTTGAAGTACATCGTGATCACGATCCCCAGGAAGCGGCTGATTTCCGGCATGGACGGCTCCTCGGGCGGAACCGTATCGGCCTGACAACGACTGAACCGTTCGAGAATTCGACGCATACGCGGAGATTCCCGAACGGCGCGTCCGCGCCCCGGCGCTACCGCTCCGGCGACAAGGCCTCGAGCTCCACGAAGGACCGCTGCGCGCGGATCAGCGCCACGCCACCGTCGGTTCGCAGGCCTGCTGCGGTCGGGGCCGCCGAGTCCTCAGGCAGGGTCCGCCGGCAGGCGCGCGACGTACTCGAGTCGCGCTGCGCAGGTTCAGCAGCTCCTCGGCGAGGCCGTCGCCGGAGAACTCGTTGTCCTTGTCGTCGCTCATGTTGACGAGCGGCAGGACCGCGATCGACTTGCGCGACGCGGCGGGCGCCGGCGCGCTGGCCGCCGATGCGGTGGCCTCGGCCGCGTCCGTGCCCGGCGCAGCCGCGCGCCCGCCGCCCGGCACGAAGCGATCGAAGGCGAACAGCCCGATCGCCAGCGCGAACGGCAGCCCGACCACGCCGATCCAGACCAGCAGCGTCGTGGTCCACTCCGGCAGCCGGAGCAGCGGCATGACCGTCTGGCTGACCTGCACTACGACCCAGCCGAGAGCGAGGTACGCGATGGCGACGCGCACGACGTTGAGACACTTGAGTTCCGCGATCAGGGACCGTGCCACGCGACCACTCCTTCCGACCGGCCGCGCGGAGCGTAGCATCGCGGGAATGACCGCATGCGGCAGCCGGACGTCCCGGCCCCCCAACGAAAAAGGCCCGGGAGTCGCCTCCCGGGCCTCGTTCATCGAGCCGTAAAGTCTCTCGACCTTACATGCCCATGCCG
>Ga0209391_10001043_pt1 | contig 14150 bp, 12 predicted proteins | sample PPLLak3March2015_FD_187246 | JGI IMG/M metagenome (GOLD analysis project Ga0209391, IMG submission 187246) | Freshwater sediment microbial communities from Prairie Pothole Lake near Jamestown, North Dakota, USA - PPLs Lake P7 Core (1) Depth... | ecosystem: Environmental > Aquatic > Freshwater >... | reverse complement strand
AACTCGGCAAACCCGGCGCCGATGAAACGCGCCGCGGTCAGCCGCAAGGGCGGAAAGGCGATCCGGCGCGGCAGCAGCGGACGGCCCGTGCCCAGCGTCACCGAACCGACCTGGACGATCAGCTCGTCGAGCAGGCCGACGTCATGGAACTGGCCGACGAGGTCGCCGCCGCCGACAAGCCAGATATTGCGTTCGCCCGCCGCTGCGCGCATCTGCTGGTGGATCGGACGCACGTCGCCGCCGACGAAACGGATGTCGGCACCGGCGACGGCGTCGAGCTTGCGGCTGCTGAAGACCCAGGCCGGCTGCGCATACGGCCAGCCCTGGCCCGGGCCCGCATCCGGCGTCACGACGTGGCGCAGCATCCAGGCGTAGGTGGACGACCCCATCGCCAGCGCACCGACGTCGCGGATGAAGTCGGGATAGCCGGTGTCGTTGACGTCGCCGAGCTGGAAGAGCCAGTCGAGCGAGTGATCCTCGGTGGCGATGAAGCCGTCGAGGCTGGCCGCGGTGCAGTACTGCGTCTTCATGCCGCCTCCGCGGCCCCGGCCGCAGCCGCGTCGACCTCGACGACGCCGACGAAGCCCTCGGCGAGGGCTGGCGGCTGCAAGGCCGCGAAGACATTGCGCAGCCCCTGCTCGTCGGCGACCTCGTCGGGCGGACGTGCGGCATTGCGCGCGAGGCAGACCGCCAGCGGGGTGCGGCACCATACCGCCATGGCCGGCACGCCGAAGCGCCGGGCCTGCGCCAGCAGGGGTTCGCGCTCGGCGCGCTGGACCAGGATGGCGTCGAAGACGATGGCGCCCGGGTCGTCTGCGACCACCCGGCGCGCCCACGTGCTCTTGCCCGAACCCTGCGCGCCGACCATGAGGTACAGCCGCGACCGCGGCCCGGCACTACGCAGGGCCTGTTCGAGCGCGGCATGGCAGGCCTGCCACGCCCAGGCATTGCGCTCGGGGGTGATCACGCGGCCTTGGGGCGTCTCGAGAAAGTGGTCGGGGTTGATGTGCACGGGAGCGGAAGGTTCCAGGAACCGCCTCGGGTGTCCTTGGCCGATCGGCTCGCGGCCGGCTGCTCGCGTGACAAGTTATCACAGCATCGGGCCAGGCCTGCCGGATCGTCCGTCCGCCAGCCGCCCGACCTAGCCGATGCTCTCGACCTGCCGGCTCTGCTGGTAGGCGCTGCCGAAGCGGTTGGCCAGGAAATCGGGCAGCGCCACCTGCTCCTGGCGCACGAAACCGCGCTGTGGCAACCTGCCCTCGCGGAACAGGTCGACCGCGGCGCAGATGCCGGCGGCGGTGGTGATCTGGATCGCCGACAGCGGACCGGTCTCGCTGCGGTCGGCGAAGATCTTGCGCGCGAACACCTCCTGCACCAGCGAGCCGCCGCGCTGGCCGCTCACGGTGACGAAGACCAGCACCACATCCTGCATCGTGCTGGGGATGCTCTTGCGCATGATCTCCTTCAGCGTCTCGGTGTCCTGGTTCAGTTGCAGCTCCTCGAGCAGCATCTTCATCAGGTCGCGGTGGCCCGGGTAGCGCACGCTCTTGTAGTCCAGCGTCATGACGCGGCCGGCGAGCGTCTCGCACAGCGTGCCCAGGCCGCCGCTGGTGTTGAAGGCCTCGTATTCGGTGCCGTCGAGGCTGAAGTGCTCCATCCCTTCCAGCGGCAGCACCTCGATGTTGCGGCCGCCGCGGATCGCCTCGCAGGGGTGGCAGTACTCGTTGATGAGGCCGTCGACGCTCCAGGTCAGGTTGTATTTGAGCGAGTTGGTGGGAAAGGCGGGGAGCGCGCCGACACGCATCTTCACCTCCTGCAGGCTGTCGAAGCCCTGTGCCAGGTGGTGAGCGACGATGCCGATGAATCCCGGCGCGAGACCGCACTGCGGCATGAAGACCGTGCCGGCGCCCTCGGCCAGTTGCTTGATGGCGCGCGTGGCGGCAACATCCTCGGTGAGGTCGAAATAGTGGCAGCCGGCCTCGCGCGCCTGCGTTGCCGCCAGCGTGGCCAGGTGGTAGGGCAGGGCGTTGATGACGGCGTCCTGTCCGCGCATCACCTCCAGCAGCGCCGCCGCGTCCGCGGTCTCCGCCTGCCGTGTCAACACCGGCTCGTGGGCCAGCCTGGCCAGCGCGGCGGCGCTGCGGTCGACCACGGTGAGGTCGAAGTCGCCGCTGGTTCCCAGCAGGTGGGCGATGGTCTGGCCGATGTGCCCGGCGCCGAGCAAGGTGATGCGCATGAGGTGTCTCCCGGGGAGGTGTCCGATGGCCGGGAAGTCTAGGCACGGTCGGTGACGAACAAAAGCCTCGTTTCGTCGAAGAGATTAGATCCATTGACGATATGTCTAGCAGCGCAGACGGAATGCCTGAGACAGGGGTGGCGTGGGGACGCCAGCCCGTCATCGTCGCTGTCGGTGCGCCAGCGCAGGGCGGCCGGTCGCGCGTCAGCGCGCCTTGCGCGCCGCCCTGAGCCCCTATCGCGCGACCTACTGCAGGCGTTGCGATGCGCGCGCGCCGCGTGTGCTGCTGCCGCGACAATGCCGCTTTGCACAGGCCCGCCGGGCCACCCCGACCATGCCCCTGGACACCCTGGACCGCCGCCTGCTCGCCCTGCTGCAGGCCGATGCCCGCGCCAGCACGGCCGAGCTGGCGCGCCGGCTCGGCGTCGCGCGCACCACCGTGCTGGCGCGGCTCACCCGGCTCGAGCGCACCGGTGTCATCGTCGGCTACACGGTGCGGCTGGGGCAGGAAGAAGCCGACCGCGGCGTGGAGGCCTTCGTGGGCATCAGCACCGAGCCGAAGTCGGCGCGCGACGTGACGCTGCGCCTGGCCTCGTTTCCCGAACTGCGCCAGCTCTGCAGCGTGAGCGGCGAATTCGACTACATGGCGCTGCTGCGCGCCGACACCACGGCGCGGCTGGACACACTGCTCGACGAGATCGGCGCCATCGACGGCGTGCGCAAGACCACCACCTCGGTGCTCCTGGCGCGGCGCATCGACCGCACCTCGCCATGACGCCATGACCCCATGACCCCATGACCAATAACGACGGCTTCGACACCCTGCCCCTCGGCCCCGCCGTGCTGGCCAACCTGCAGCAACTGGGCTATGCGCGCATGACGCCGATCCAGGCCGCGGCGCTGCCGCTGGCGCTGGCCGGGCACGACCTCATCGCACAGGCCAAGACCGGCAGCGGCAAGACGGCGGCCTTCGCGCTGGCACTCCTGCAGTGCCTGGAACCGCGGCGCTTCGATGTGCAGGCGCTGGTGCTGTGCCCGACGCGCGAACTGGCCGAGCAGGTGACGCAGGAGATCCGCCGCCTGGCGCGCGCCGAGGACAACGTCAAGGTGCTCACGCTGTGCGGCGGCACGCCGATCCGGCCGCAGGCCGACAGCCTGGCGCACGGCGCGCACGTGGTGGTGGGCACGCCGGGCCGCATCATCGACCACCTCGACCGCGGCGGCCTGCAACTCGGCGCGCTGCGCACGCTGGTGCTCGACGAAGCCGACCGCATGCTCGACATGGGCTTCATGGACGATATCGCCGCCATCGCCAGCCGGGCGCCGAAGACGCGCCAGACGCTGCTCTTCTCGGCCACCTACCCCGAGAGCATCCAGCAACTGGCGAAGAGGTTCCTGCGCGAGCCGCGAGAGGTGATGCTCGCGCAACGGCCCGCTGACAGCCAGATCCGCCAGCGCTTCTATGAAGTGAAGGAGGAAGAGCGGCTACACGCCGTAGGCTTGCTGCTGAACCACTTCCGCCCCGTCAGCACGCTGGCCTTCTGCAATACGAAGCAGCAGTGCCGCGATCTGGTGGACGTGCTGCAGGCGCAGGGCATTGACGCGCTCGCCCTGCACGGCGACCTGGAACAGCGCGACCGCGACCAGGTGCTGGTGCGTTTTGCCAACCGCAGCTGCTCGGTGCTGGTGGCCACCGACGTGGCGGCGCGCGGGCTGGACATCGCGCAACTCGAGGCCGTGATCAACGTCGACATCACCCCCGACGTGGAGGTGCACACCCACCGCATCGGCCGCACCGGGCGCATGGGCCACGAAGGCGGGGCAGGCTGGGCCTTCAGCCTGGCCAGCGTCGACGAGATGGGCCGCGTCGGCCGCATCGATGCCATGCAGGGCCGCGAAAGCGAGTGGCACCCGCTGAGCGAACTCACGCCGGCCGGCAGCGAGCCGCTGCGCCCGCCGATGGTGACGCTGCAGATCATGGGCGGCCGCAAGGAGAAGATCCGTGCCGGCGACGTGCTGGGCGCGCTGACCAAGGACGCCGGGCTGGCGGCGGACGAGGTCGGCCGCATCAACGTCAACGACTTCTCCTCTTACGTCGCAGTGGCGCGTGCGGTGGCACCGCAGGCGCTGCGCGCGCTCAACGAGCGTCCGGTGAAGGGCAAGCGCGTGAAGGCGAGGCTGCTGGAGTGAAACGATCAGGCGGCGCGGCGCGGCGCACGGCTTCCAAGGTCGACCCCCGTGACGACCGAATCACTGCCTAGAATCGTTGCGATGTCCCGCCCCGAATTCACCTGCGACGTTCGCGTGCAGTACCTGCCCGAGCAATCCCACCCGCCCGAGGGGCCCTACGCCTTCGCCTACACGGTGACGATCCGCAATACCGGCGACATCACCGGCCAGCTGGTGGCCAGGCACTGGATCATCACCGATGCCAGCGGCAACGGCGAGGAAGTGCGCGGACTGGCGGTGGTCGGCCACCAGCCGCTGCTCAAGCCCGGCGAGCAGTTCGAGTACACGAGCTGGACCCGCATCGCCACGCCGCACGGCCAGATGCGGGGCACCTATTTCTGCATGACCGAGGACGCGCACCCGTTCGAAGCGACGGTGGCCGAATTCGAACTCGTCTTTCCCGGCATCCTGCACTGAAGGCGCGGAGGCGATGTCCGCCTGGGACCTGACCGCGCTGGTCAACGCGGCCAACGCCAAGGCGGGTCAGGCCGACCGGCACCTCTGGCTGGTGCGGCTGATGGAGTGGCTGCGCCACGCGCCGCGGGGCAGCATCGGCGCGGTTCCGGACGGGGCCCGGACGCCGCTGCCGGTGCTGCGCCTGCGCCACCTGCTGAACCAGCTGGAGAAGAACGAGAAGATGCGCGGCGCGGTGCAGGGCATGATGCGCAGCTTCTGGAGCGAGATCGACGCCGCTTCGCTGTACGCCGACTTCGGCTTCGGCTCGCGCGTCTCGCTGTTCAGCGAACTGCTGACGCGCATCCAGACGCGGCTGCTGCCGGCCACGCCCGACACGCGCGACCTCGCGGCGCTGTTCCGGCTGCTGTTCGAGCCCGAGGACGCGGCCTGGATCGAGGCCCTGGACGCACCGACCCTGCAGCGTGCGGCAGCCGTCGTGATGCCGGGCGCCGAAGACTGGCGCACGACGCTGCTCAACGCCATCACGATCCTCGTCAGCGCCGTGCACGCCGCCGGCTACACGCCGGCGCTGCGCCAGCGCATGGACGCCGCAACGCTGCAGGGCGAGCCCTTCCGCCAGCTCACGGTGTCGGCCGGCGCGCTGCGCAGCGCGGTGCTCGATGGCCGCCATGCCGAGGCGCTGCACGAGGCGGCCTACCTGCGGGCGCTGCTCGACCGCTGCCGGTCGGCGGCGGCGAGTGTCACCACGCACCTGGAGCAGTTCGGCGTCTCGGTGGACATCGTCTTCGACCTCGACCAGTTGCTGGGTCGGGCCCACCGCATCGAGCAGCTGCTGGAGTGCGTGATCGCGCCCGACCCGGCGCCGCAGTGGCGGCGGCTGCTGATGGAACTGGTGCGCGAGATCGCCGAGGTGCGCGGCGTGGGCCGCCTGCTGGCGCGCCACTATTCGCTGCTGGCGCGCCAGGTCACCGAGCGCAGCGCCGAAACGGGAGAGAACTACATCACGCGCACCGGCGGCGAATACCGCGACATGCTGCGCCGTGCCGCAGGCGGCGGCGTGGTGATCGCCGGCACGACCTTCGTCAAGTTCGCCATCGCCGCGATCGGCCTCTCGGCCTTCTGGGGCGGCTTCTGGGCCGGCGTCAACTACGCGGCCAGCTTCGTCGTCGTCATGCTGCTGCACTGGACGGTGGCGACCAAGCAGCCGGCGATGACGGCGCCGGCGCTTGCCGCTTCGCTGCCGACGTCCGGCGACAGCGCCAGCGACGAGCAGATCGAGACCTTCGTCGACCGCGTCGCGCAGCTGATCCGCTCGCAGTCCGCAGGCATCGTCGGCAACGTGGCGCTGTGCGCGCCGCTGGTGTGGGCGGCGCAGTGGCTGGCGGTCACGGCATTCGGCGCCCCGCTGGTGGGGGCCGAGGAGGCCGCCAAGGTGCTCGACAGCCTGACGCTGCTCGGCCCGACGGCGCTGTTCGCCGCCTTCACCGGCGTGCTGCTGTTCGCCAGTTCGCTGATCGCCGGCTGGGCCGAGAACTGGTTCGTGCTGCACCGCCTGGACAGCGCCGTCGCCTGGAACCCGCGCATCGTCGCCGCCCTGGGCGGCGCGCGTGCGCGGCGATGGTCGAGATGGGCGCGCGCCAACGTTTCCGGCCTGGCGGCCAATATCTCGCTGGGCATGATGCTCGGGCTGGCGCCGGCGCTCGTCGACTTCCTGGGCCCGCCGATGGAGGTGCGTCACGTCACGCTCTCCGCCGGCCAGCTCGGCGCCGCGCTCGGTGCCCTGGGCGCACCGCTGTTGACCCAGGCCGTCTTCTGGTGGTGCCTGGCCGGCCTCGCCGTCACCGGCGTGCTGAACGTGGCGGTGAGCTTCGGGCTCGCCTTCAAGGTGGCGCTGCGCTCGCGCGGCGTGCGCCTCCGCGACCGCAGCCGAATCGCCGTGGCGCTGCGGCGCCGGCTCCTGACGCGGCCGCTCTCCTTCCTGTGGCCGCCGCGCGGCTGAAGTGGATCCCCCCGTAGCGCCTTCGGCGCTCCCCCCAAGGGGGCGACGCCAGCGGACCGGCCAAGCCGGATCCGCGGCGTCCGCATGGCTGCCCCCGATTCACTCGCCGCGGGTGGCGCTTTGGCGCCATGGACCGCTGAGGTTCCGGGTCAAGGCCCGTCGTCCGGCGGTGCATCGTCCTTGCGCCGGCCCGAGAACATCGTCCACCAGACGATGAAGACCAGCAGCCCGAGGGCGGCCAGCGCTTCGACGATCAGCAGCCACATCGTCAGGCCCGCCTGCCGTGAAGGCGCGGCCACAGCATGTTGATCGCCAGCCCGGCCAGCACCAGCGCCGCGGCGCCGAGCTTCCATGCCGGCAGCGCCTCGTGCAGCCACAGCGCCGAGGCGAGCATGCCGAAGACCGGCACGCCCAGTGCCATCGGCGCCACCGTGGCCGCGGGGTGGCGCGCCAGCAGCCAGCCCCAGGCAGCGTAGCCGAACAGCGTATTGCCCAGCGACTGCCACAGAACGGCCGCCCACACCGCGGCGTCGGCGTCGGCCAGCGCCTGCCCGATGCGCGCCGGCCCCTCGAACCACATCGAGAGCGCCAGCAACGGCGGCACCGCGAAGGCGCTGGACCAGACGACATAGCCCAGCATGTCGACACGGCCGCTGGCGCGCGCCACCATGTTGCCGCCGGCCCAGGCCAGGGCGGCGGCGATGACCAGCACGAGCCCGGCCACCGTGGTGTCGCCGCCGGTATTCCAGCCGATGACGGCGATGCCGCCGGCGGCCAGCGCCAGTGCCAGCCACTGGTAGGGGCGCACGCGCTCGCCGGCCAGGGAGATGGCCAGGCCGATCGTGAAGAAGACCTGGGTCTGCACCACCAGCGAGGCCAGCCCGGGCGAGATGCGGCCGTCGATGGCCAGGTACAGCAGCCCGAACTGGCCGACACCGATCAGCACGCCGTAGGCCGCCAGTTGCCGCCACGGCACCGCCGGACGGCGGATGAAAAGCACCGCCGGCAGCACCGCAAAGCCAAACCGCAGCACCGCCAGCAGCAGCGGCGGCACGGTGCCGAGCGCGATCTTGATGATCACGAAATTGGTGCCCCAGACTGCCACCACGGCCAGCCCCAGCAGCGCATGCCAGGGCGGAAAGCGCGCGCCGGCCGCTGCCTTCACGCCGCCGCCACCACGCGGTCGCCGCCCTGCGACCTGGCCTCGGCGAGCGCTCGTTCGGCGCGCTCCAGCGTCTGCGTCACCGCTTCGCCGGCGTGGTGTTCGGCCAGGCCGGCCGACAGCGTGACAGCCACCGCAGCGCCGGCTTCGTGCACGGTGCGCAGCGCCGACAGTCGACGGAGCAGCCGCTCGAGCCCGCCGCGCGCCAGTGCCCCGTGGGTGTCGCACATCATGAGCAGGAAACTGCCGCCGCTCCAGCGCGACAACCTGTCCGACACGCGCACGTGTCGCAACGCTTCCTGCGACAGCGCCCGCAGCACGGCGTCGCCGCAGGCATAACCGTGGCGCTCGTTGACCGCCTTGAAGCGATCGATGTCCAGCAGCGCCAGGCAGAAGGTCTGGCCCGAACGCGTGCAGCGCTGGTGCTCCTGCGTGATCAGCGACTCCATGCGGCGGCGGTTGGCCAGGCCGGTGAGCTCGTCGCGCGTATTCTGTTCGCGCAGCCGCGCCAGCGCCTGCGCCAGTTCGGTGCGTTGCAGCCGGGCGCGGTGGCGCAGCCGCGACAGCCGTCCGGCCAGGATCGACACCGCCGGCAACATCGTCGCCACGAGCAGGAAGTGCCCCAGCTCGACGGCGGCGGGATAGCCCTGCCGGTCGACCACCTACATGACCGCCATCACGGCGCCGAACAGGCCCACCGCATAGACGCTGATCCAGCGCATCTGCCGCGGCGAGGCGACGAACATGCCGAACATCAGGATCACCATCACCACCGGGAAGACCGCGCCGCGCCCGGCGCCCAGCAGCGCATAGGCCAGCGCCCCGCTGGCCAGCGCGAACACCATCAGCGGCATCGTCAGCGAAGGGTCGCCGCGGCGGCGCGACCAGCCGCTGCGGATGAGGCCGTAGAAGACCGCCATGCCGACCAGCGTGGCCAGCGACCACCAGCGCACCGGCAGCGCCCGCGCGACGCCGATCCAGGCGAAATAGTTCATCGCCACCACCGCCGCCGCCAGCAGCAGCATCGCCAGCCCGGCCTGCGAGAGCCGCGCGCGCTGCAGGGGCTCGGTGGTCAGCAGCGCGTCGAGCAGGCGGTGGATCAGGGGCGTGTCCAAGACCCGGAAGCGTAGCACCGCCAGGCTGTCGATCAGACCCCGTGTCCGAGGTGTCGCAGGGGCAGTGCCGCGCCGGCCTTGACCTCGCCGAGCGAGAAGCTGGTGTGCAGGTCCTTGACGTAGGGCAGCTTGAACAGCGTGCTCATCGACCAGCGCGAGAAGGCGTCGAGGTCGGTCGCCACGACCTGCAACTCGAAGGTGCCGGCGCCGCTGATGTAGTGGCAGGCAATCACCTCGGGCAGGGCACGGATCGCGTCCTCCAGCGCGCGCGTGGCCTCCGCGTTGTTGCGCTCGGCGTCGACGCGGACGAAGGCCAGCACGCCGAGGCCGATGCGGCGGCGGTCGATCTCGGCGCGGTAGCCGGTGATGTAGCCCTGCTCCTCCAGCCACTTCACGCGCCGCCAGGTCGGCGCCGCCGACAGTCCGATGCGCACCGCCAGTTCGGTGTTGGACAGCCGCGCATCGGCCTGCAGTTCGTTCAGGATCGCCACGTCGTAACGGTCGAGCGCCGCGTCGTGGCGCTCCGCGGCGGTGGCCGGGGGGCCGGTGGTTTTCCCCAATGTCGGTTTCTTGAGCGCCATTCTTCGTAATCCTGGTTCATTTGAGCAAGAAGCTTGCGTAGAGCATGCCCCAGCGGGCATCAAAAGAAAAGACATACGTGGCGTGTTTGCCTACACTGCCGCGCAGCCGGGAGCCTTTTCCCAGGAGTCGTCGCCATGAATGCACCGCTGCCCGAGTCGATCCGCAAGGCGCTCGAATCCGTCACCCTCGACGACAAGTACGCGCTCGAATCGGGTCGCGCCTTCATGAGCGGCGTGCAGGCCCTGGTGCGGCTGCCGATGCTGCAGCGCCAGCGCGATGCGATGGCGGGACTGAATACCGCCGGTTTCATCAGCGGCTACCGCGGCAGCCCGCTCGGCGGCTACGACCAGGCGCTGTGGGCGGCCAAGAAGCACCTGGCGGCGCAGCACATCGTCTTCCAGCCGGGCGTCAACGAGGAACTCGCCGCCACCGCAGTCTGGGGCACGCAGCAACTGGCGCTGTACCCGAAGGAGGCCCGCTACGACGGCGTCTTCGGCATCTGGTACGGCAAGGGCCCGGGCGTGGACCGCTGCAGCGACGTCTTCAAGCACGCCAATATGGCGGGGACGTCGCGCCACGGCGGCGTGATCGCGATCGCCGGCGACGACCATGTCTCCAAGAGCAGCACGGCGCCCCACCAGAGCGACCACATCTTCAAGGCCTGCGGGCTGCCGGTCTTCTTTCCGGCCGGCGTGCAGGACATCCTCGACATGGGCCTGCACGCCTTCGCGATGAGCCGCTTCTCCGGCGTGTGGAGCGGCATGAAGACGATCCAGGAGGTGGTCGAGTCGTCGTCGTCGGTCGTGGTCGACCCCGGCCGCGTGAAGACCGTGCTGCCCGAGGACTTCCTCATGCCGCCCGGCGGCCTGCACATCCGCTGGCCGGACGCGCCGCTGGAGCAGGAAGCGCGGCTGATGGACTACAAGTGGTACGCGGCACTGGCCTACGTGCGCGCCAACAAGCTCAACCACAACGTCATCCAGGGGCCGAACGACCGCTACGGCATCATCGCCAGCGGCAAGGCCTACAACGATACCCGCCAGGCACTCAACGACCTGGGGCTCGACGACGACACCTGCCGCCGCCTCGGCATCCGGCTGCACAAGGTCAATGTCGTGTGGCCGCTGGAAGCCACCATCACGCGCGATTTCGCGCAGGGGCTGCAGGAGATCCTGGTCGTCGAGGAAAAGCGCCAGGTCATCGAATACCAGCTCAAGGAAGAGCTCTACAACTGGCGTCCCGACGTGCGGCCGCACGTGCTGGGCAAGTTCGACGACGAGGCCGGCAATGCCAGCGGCGGCGAGTGGAGCATGCCCAACCCGAGCGAGAACTGGCTGCTGCGCGCCAAGGCCGACCTGACGCCGGCGATCATCGCCAAGGCCATCGCCAGGCGGCTGAAGAAGATGGGCGTCGACCGCGACATCGCCGCGCGCATGGACGAGCGCATCGCCGTCATCGAGGCACGCGAGCGCCAGTTGTCCGAACTGAAGGTGAATACCGGCGAGCGCGCGCCCTGGTTCTGCAGCGGCTGCCCGCACAACACCAGCACGCGCGTGCCCGAGGGCAGCCGCGCCGTGGCCGGCATCGGCTGCCACTTCATGGCGGTGTGGATGGACCGCAGCACCAGCACCTTCACGCAGATGGGCGGCGAAGGCGTGCCCTGGGTCGGCCAGGCGCCGTTCACCAACGAGCAGCACATCTTCGCCAACCTCGGCGACGGCACGTATTTCCACAGCGGGCTGCTGGCGATCCGCCAGAGCATCGCCGCCGGCGTCAACATCACCTACAAGGTGCTCTACAACGACGCCGTGGCCATGACCGGCGGCCAGCCGGTCGGTGAACGCCCCGAGGGCCACTCGGTGACGCAGATCATGAAGAGCCTGCTCGCCGAAGGCGTGAGCCGGCTCGTCATCGTCACCGACGAGCCCGCCAAGTACGACGGCGCGGTGCTTGGCGACGGTGTCCACGTTCACCATCGCGACGAACTCGACCGCCTCCAGCGCGAGCTGCGCGAGGTCAAGGGCACCAGCGCCATCATCTACGACCAGACCTGCGCCACCGAGAAGCGGCGCCGCCGCAAGCGCGGCAAGATGGTCGACCCGGCCCGGCGCGTCGTCATCAACGAGCTGGTCTGCGAAGGCTGCGGCGACTGCAGCGTGCAGAGCAACTGCCTGAGCGTGGAGCCGGTGGAAACCGAGTTCGGCCGCAAGCGGCGCATCAACCAGAACACCTGCAACAAGGATTTCTCCTGCGTCAAGGGCTTCTGCCCGAGCTTCGTCACCGTCGAGGGCGGGCAGCTGAAGAAGCCGAAGAAGGAGAAACAGGGCTCGCTCGACGGCCTGCCGCCGCTGCCCGAACCTGCGCTGCCGCTGGCCGAGAAGGCCTGGGGCATCGTCGTCGGCGGCGTCGGCGGCACCGGCGTCATCACCATCGGCCAGCTGCTCGGCATGGCCGCGCACCTGGAAGGCAAGGGTGTCGTCACGCAGGACGCCGGCGGCCTGGCGCAGAAGGGCGGCGCGACCTGGAGCCACATCCAGATCGCCAACCGCCCCGAGGCCATCCACACCACCAAGGTCGACACCGCGCAGGCCGACCTCGTCATCGCCTGCGACAGCATCGTCGGTGCCAACAAGTACACGCTGACGGTGATGCAGCAGGGCCGCACCTACGTGGCGCTGAACACCCACGGCACGCCGACCGCCGGCTTCGTGAAGGACGCCAACTGGCAGTTTCCGGGCGGCAACTGCGAGGCCGCCATCCGCGCCAGCGTCGGCGAGAAGGGGGTCGGCGCCTTCGACGCCGAGCAGGTGGCCGTGGCGATGCTCGGCGACAGCATCTACACCAACCCGCTGATGCTGGGCTATGCCTGGCAGCAGGGTCGTGTGCCGGTCAGCCACGCCGCGTTGATGCGCGCCATCGAACTCAACGGCGTGCAGGTCGACAACAACAAGGCCGCATTCGAGTGGGGTCGACGCTGCGCGCACGACCTGCCCTCCGTGCAGGCGCTGTTCCAGGCGCGGCAGGTGATCAACTTCGTGAAGAAGCCGTCGCTGGACGAGCTGGTGGTCACGCGCGTGGAGTTCCTCACTGGCTACCAGGACGCGGCCTACGCCGCACGCTACAAGGCCTTCGTCGACAAGGTGCGCGCCGCCGAGGCGCCGCTGGGCAGCACGAAACTCAGCGAGGCTGTGGCGCGTTACCTTTTCAAGCTGATGGCCTACAAGGATGAATACGAAGTGGCGCGGCTGCACACCGACCGTCGCTTCACCGACAAGATCGAAGCCATGTTCGAAGGCGACTACAAGCTGGTGCACCACCTCGCGCCGCCGGCGATCGCGAAGAAGAACGAGAAGGGTGAGCTCATCAAGCAGCCCTTCGGACCCTGGATGCGCACCGCCTTCGGCGTGCTGGCCCGGCTCAAGGGCCTGCGCGGCTCCGCGCTCGACCCCTTCGGCCGCAGCGAGGAGCGCCGGATCGAGCGCGCGCTGATCGACGAATACCTGGCCTCGATCGACGAACTGCTGCAGAAGCTGGGCCCGGAGAACCTCGCGCTGGCGGTGGAGATCGCCCGCATTCCGGAAGACATCCGCGGCTACGGGCATGTCAAGGCGAGGCACCTGGCCGCGGCGCGCGGCAAGTGGGACGTGCTGATGCAGCGCTGGCGCGGCGCGGAGATGCCGGCGCGGCGCGCGGCCTGAGGCGCAACCGGCCCGGCCTGTGCAAGACTTCGCTGCGTGTCACGCCATCACCACGACGGCGGCGCTCAGCCGGCGCCGCTGAACGCCGCCACGGCACGCCGACCCGACACCCGGGTGCCGTTCTTCGTCGACGGCGTCGAGGTCGGATCGGTGGCGCGTGCCCACCTGCCTCTGCTGGCGCAATGTGCCGACGCGCCGCATGTCGGCGAGGATCGTGTCGTATGGCACGACGGCGCCGGCGGGCTTGATGCCCGTGATGCACGCCTGGCCCGCATGAACCAGGAACTGCGATCGCTCGGCCTGATCAGGGGCTGGCGCGATGAAGCCTTTGCGCTCGTCGACCCGGCCAGCCTGCGCGTGCTGGCGCGCATCGAGCGCGCCGCGGCTCGCTTCTGGGGCACGCTGACCTTCGGCGCGCATGCCAACGGCTATGTCCGTGATCCGGGACGGACGGGGGGCCCGCCCATGCACCTGTGGATCGCGCAGCGCTCGCCGACCAAGGCCACCGACCCGGGCTGCTACGACAACCTTGTCGGCGGCGGCGTGCCGCACGGCCAGACGCCCGCCGAGACCCTGGTGCGCGAAGGCTGGGAGGAAGCCGGGCTGACGCCGGCGCAGATGACGGGGCACGCGCCCGGCAGCGTGCTGCGGCTGCAGCGCGACATCCCCGAAGGCCTGCAGCACGAGTGGCTGTACGGCTTCGACCTCGAAT
>Ga0209391_10001042_pt1 | contig 14153 bp, 9 predicted proteins | sample PPLLak3March2015_FD_187246 | JGI IMG/M metagenome (GOLD analysis project Ga0209391, IMG submission 187246) | Freshwater sediment microbial communities from Prairie Pothole Lake near Jamestown, North Dakota, USA - PPLs Lake P7 Core (1) Depth... | ecosystem: Environmental > Aquatic > Freshwater >... | reverse complement strand
CTTTCATGTAATTTCGCCAGCATTCTGATCTTTGTCTAAGATATTCAATTGAATAGGATTTAGCTCCTTGAAATTTTGATTAGTTGGGTTTTTAAAAGTACTCTCATGGTCACTTTATCCAAAACAGATATACAGAATGTTTTTCAGATAATGATTGTTTAAGTTAAATCTTTTCTTGCTTTAGCACATGTATGTATACCAATAAACCTGGCCAAAATTCAACCTTTACTGCAGTTGCACTTGTAAGCTAAAAGTAATTAATTTTTAAGAATGGTTTAAACCATTTAAAGAACTGTTCAATTTACTTCTGCGTTTATACAAATCAGAAAAATTTAAAAGGTGCTAAAAAACTGCTCATAGTTTCTTATCCAAATATAACTTATTACAAAACAAGGTAATTAATAAACAAGTATCGCCTGCAAATTGAAGGGAAATTTTTGCAGTTCTGAATAGTGGGGACTTTAGTTGCAACTATTCAATTGAGATGATTTTATGAATTAGTGCCAGGCGTATTAGATCGGCGGTGTTTTTTGCTTTGAATTTAGATAATAGACTTTTCCGGTATGTATCAACCGTATTTATACTGATACCAAGTTTAGATGCCATTTCATTATTTGTAAATCCGTATTTTATCAATTCGAGAATTTCCTTTTCACGTCTTCCGAGTATGATATCACTTTGTTTTTGCTGCTCGGCAGTGTGAAGTGTTTTAGCTACCTCAAAAGCCATATATGTTTTCCCGGCTGAAGCAAGATGAATTGCTTCAATGAGTTCTTTCTGTGTAGCATTCTTTAATACATAACCTGAAGCCCCGTTACTCATCATTTCCTGTATATAACTTGCCTGGTTGAAAGTGCTTAGTCCCAAAATAAAAATACTTGGGTATTTCAGCCTGATCTCTTTGCAAAGATCAATTCCATTTCTATCCGGCAGGTTGATATCCAGTAACAAAACATCAGGTTGCCTGTTTTTAAGAAAAGCCAGGCATGACCCGGCATTTGAAGCTGACCCGATTAGTTCAATATCTTTTTCATTCATCAGTAATGAACGGATACCTTCCACTACCATATAATGATCATCTGTAATAAAAACCTTTATCATTTAAATATGTATAAATTCAATATTTATAGCTGTTCCTTTATCCGGCGCCGACTGAATATCGAGATTTCCTTTCAGCAATTCAACTCTTGATCGGATATTCTTCCAGCCAATACCCTCTGCCTTTTCAAGCACAGAAACATCAAAGCCTTTTCCATTATCCTCTACATTAACCACTAACTTTCCGTTCTCCCAAAAAACCTGCACCAGTACTTCAGAAGCAGCAGCATGTTTAATAGCATTATTGATCAGTTCCTGAATAATACGGTATAAACCCAATAAAGTAGATTGTTCCAGGTTAGCTTTCTCTTTTCCCATTGACTGGTAAATGACTTTTATAATGCCACTGTTATTTATTTCAGCAGTATAGTCTTTTAATGCAGCATCTAATCCATACCGCAGTAGCACGTCAGGCATCATGTTATGTGCCACCCGGCGCATTTCTTTTATTGAACTGTCAAGCATATCAATACTGCGTTCAAAGGCCTTTGCATTATCAGGCGTCATAATAAGGTTTCCTTTCATAGTATTTAAAGAGTATTTTATGCCAGACAACATTCCTCCCAATCCATCATGAAGGTCTTTTGCCAGGCGGGTTCGCTCCTGTTCCTCACCTTTCAATACAGCCTCGGTAGCCATTAGTTTTTTTTCTGTTTCCAATTCACTTATCCGGTGCTGCTGTAATTTTTGTTTTTGCTTATAACTGCGATAAGAGAATAGCAGAAGTATAATCAATGTAATGGCTCCTATGATCAGTCCATATTTCTGAATTCTCCCTCGTTTGATCTCTGCCTGTTGCAGTTGCAACTGAACATCCTTTTTCTCAGATTCATATTTTTCTTCCAGGTCAAGAACATACTTTCTTCTTTCCTCATTCAGTAAAGTATCATTTATGTCTGTAAACTTTTTAAACGATTCCAAAGCTTCTTTGTGTCTCTCGGTTAAAGTATACAAGTCGCTTAAATATTTAAGACCGTCTTTAAGGTACGTTTTTGCTGAATCCTGTTCAGCATATCCGATCCCCTGTTTAAGGTATTTTTCCGCATTAGTAAAATCCTTTTGTTTAGCTTTTATATTTCCCATTTGCAAAAGCGGTTCAATCATATTCCAACGGGAATTTCTTAGCCTGGCCTGTTCATAAGCCTTTTGGTAAAAATAAACTGCACTGTCATACAGCTTCAGGTTTTGAAAAGTAACTGCAGAAAAAAGATAATAGGTTTGCTTGCGTGAAAAATCAATATTCTCTTTAAAGTAAAACCGCGCGGTATCAATATACTCTTTAGCTTTTATATACTCCCCCACTTCTGTGTAATAATGTGTTGCCTGCATGTAAGCAAGAAAAAGTGCAGGTGATTCGTTTATTTTTTTTGCAAGCGTCAGTGCCTTATCAAGGTATTCCTTCTGCTTATCCTTCAGCTTTATTTGCTGATAGATCATTGAGATATTGATATAAGAAATAAGAAGTTTACCATAAAACTTATTTTCTTCCTGGATGCGGATTGCATAAAGACTAAAATAAACAGCAGAATCAAATTTTTCTATTGCACGGTAATAATTCGACAAGTTACCATAAGTGGCAGCCAATTCGTTTTTGGCATTTTTATGAGTGGACTGCAAAAAAAACACTTCCGCTCTTTTAATATTCTCCAATTCCTTCTGTCGCTGTCCTTGCATATAATATGGTGTCGCTTCATAACGCAGGGCAACCCCAGCATGGTACCATAGTTTTTTTGACAATGAAAAATTAACTGCTTCCCGGTAAAGCTGATGAGCCTTATCCAAATTCAACGGTTCTGTGTACATGGCATAATTTATCATGTCCATTGCTCTTGTAGAATCAGGCATGGTCATTTGAAGCTTTTTTTCCATACTGTCAACAAGTGCCTGCTGTCCCTTCAACAATGTATTGTTTATAAACAGGACAGCCATTAACCATAGAATCAGTTTATGCTTCTTCATGCATTAAATTTAATCATAATTCTAATTATTATTTATTGCATTAGATTGTCTGTTTATTTAAGATATTTGATTTTTTCGTACTATTGATCTTTGGTGCCAAAAGTATTATTTAAGGGCCATAGACATTATCACCGAAAAAGGGGTATGGCTTTTATTTCTAAAATATATTTACTGACCCCCTTTTTACGGGATTGCCTGCCAGTAAAGAATGAAGGAAGTTTGTTGTATTAAAAAGGGAAAATGAAGAAGATTTTCCATCAGGTTCTCAGTCTTTTGTGTTGCATAAATATAATTATCGCTCAAACAAATCCACCAGAACTTCCTTGGAATCCACTGGACATTGTAATTGATTCAAAGGACAACCTGTATATAGAGTTTGAACGAATATTGAAGAAAATTAAAACCGATGGAAGTTTAAGTTACGAATCAGAAGATTTTGCCAAAGGTTTCAGGGATTCAGTGGCTCAGGATGCAGAATTGATGGTAATTGATTCAATTGAAAGTTTATTCATGACTCATCCGCAATGGAACAGCCTCTTGAAGCTGGCGCCAGATGGAACGGATACTACTTTTTCAATAACAAAGAAATAAAAACCATGAAAAGTTTCTTATTGATTATTGGATTTATCATCAGCAGCAAATACTTAAATGCGCAAACCTGTACTGAGGACAATGTTCTGAATTACCCGGGCAAGTGGAAGCAGGGAATACAGGGAAGCATAAATGGTGTAGCCCCTGCCAGTCTGGTTAAGCAAAATGAGAATATTGCCAATTTTGTGAAACGGTTGCAACAAAACCTGGAGTTGAAGGGATTTGATATTCATTACAGTGGTGTTTATGGTTATCCTAATCCGGCATTGGTGAAAAACCGTAAAACAGATACATATGAATTAAGTATGGCACTAATGGAACTTTATTGTGAAAACGGAAAAGTGCATGCTCCGCATGAGACTCCATTTTGGATCAATATATGCATCAATAAAATGCCCGTTGAAATGGTACAAAGTTTTTTTGTGCAGACAACCCCGTACGAAGAAGATCTTTCTACAGACAAGTGGGCTACGATAGAGTCTAAACCAGTGAAACAAAACGGAATTTGGGTGTTGAAAGAAAACTTTATAGGCGGCTTTGGAAAAAGCCTTTACCGTTATAAATGGATTTTCAGTTACAATGACGAGTTACCATTCCGGTATGTTACCCAAAAAGAAGTGCTCAACAGGCTGGTCAGTTATTTCGAAAAAAAGATCCTGTATACAAAAATTAAAATGGAAATTGATTATACAACAAAAATGCTGGGTTATGCAACGGAATATCTCGCCAATCATTCTGATCAAGAACTAAATCAGCCTGCCATCATCAGAGGCGGAATCATTTCAATTTTTTCCCAATATGAAGACAGTAGAAAAGCTTTTTATGCCGAAACTGATCCTTTTACAAGCTGGGTGGTAGATAATAAACCCGACTATTTTAAGTCATCACTCCCGCTGCATACGCCGCAACTCATTACAGTGGACTTTACAGTTGATGAAAGGGATGAAGCAGTGATGAATCTTATGGATAAAGTAATTGCTGCACTTGATCCAAACACTCTCAAGAGTATGCTCGGCAAGCAAAACCCTTTTCTCAATTCAAATCAAGCCGTAAAAAATACTACAGGAGGAACTCCGTCACCGGTTCCGACAAACAAGAACAATATCACCAAACAACTTTCAAGTTCTGAAAAGCCAGAAACTAAAACAGCAACTCCGGTGACAAAAAGTAACCCCGTATCAATTGTCCATAAAGAAGATAAGGTTGAATTTGATCCATCCAGTCCCGTATACGACCTGGATGGGAATAAGTATACTGTCATAAAAATCGGCAACCAGTTCTGGCTGAAAGAAAACCTGCGTACTTCCCTTTATAACGACACAACAGCCATTGCAACCGGCTTCAGCGATAATGAATGGAAGCAAACAAAGAACGGTGCCTATGCTGTTTATGAAAACAAAACAGTTTACGAATCCACTTATGGAAAATTGTATAATGGATTTGCTGTAAGAACCGGCAAACTTTGTCCTAAAGGCTGGCGTGTGGCTACGGATAAAGACTGGAATGAAATGGAATTATTTTTAGGTATGCCTGCTGCCGAACTTGAACGCACCGGGGAAAGGGGAAATATCGCTGAGAAATTAAAGGCAGCAGGCAACTGGAAAGCATCTGCCTTTTCTGCAACCAACTCCAGCGGATTTACCTTGGAACCAGGAGGAGCCAGATTGGAAAACGGCGAATTCTCCACCCTTTACCAGTACGGGAATTACTGGACATCTACAGTGTATGATGACCGTTATGGACTGCTTTACCTCTGGAATCATCATACACATTATAATACAAATGCATTGGGAAGAATTTATACAATGGCAAATAATGGCTATTCCTGCAGGTGTATCAAAGAAAATGTCGATGCAACAAAAAACAAAATACCTTAATTAATCAAAAGCCAAAAAAATCATGCGATTATTCTGTCTGTTATTATTTTTCATCCCTCTATCCGGATGGACTCAAAAAGATGAAAGTTTTGCAAAATTTATTAACGAAGACGGCACGATGATCAAAGGTTCTTCGGTAACAAAAATTTATGAAAGACAAATTCCTGTATTTAACGTCGAAACTAATTCGGCTATAAACAGTACTATTTTGCGTTTCACCATGAACACCGAAAGCGCCGCAGGCATACTGCGTAATTTGCTGCAGGCAAATAAAGCAATGCGTTCCGGTGAAATTGCTGTAACCTATATCAGTTACAACCGCCGCCAGGTAAGGGTTAAAATCAATATGGAAAATATTGCTGTGGAAGAATGTACAGATGTGGATGGTATTACTACCGTTCAATTACATGCTGCCCGTATTGGATGGACCTACTATTCTTATACGAAAAGCGGTGTACAGTCCATCATAAGTAAAAGTGGATGGGATGAAGAAAAAAGAAAAGAATGGTCTAATTTCTGAATTATGTTCAATTACACTCACTTATCGCATTAATAAGACAGAAATATTTAAACATACTGCGTACCTGTGAAAATTATTGTATGCATAATTTGATCAATGCAACGGGATCTCTTTCCAAATAATAAAAATAACTGAATATGAAAAAACAGTTTTTATCTTTTCTTTTGCTCCCGTTCTTTACGTTAGCTCAAAAGAACCAGCCCTGCGATATAAATAATTTTACACCCAAATGGGTGGCGCTAGGGGATGAACGTACATACTACGGCCCCAATGAAAAATACAGAACAAAAAATTTTGATGAGGCTAAAATGAAACCATATTTGCAGGTTGCATTAAACTGGACGAAGCAACAGGCTAAAAATGTAAAAGGTTCCAAAGAAGCCCGGTATTATAACTACTTTAATTGGGGTTTTCCCGATCCGGAAATAATGTCCCATAACATTTGGTACCAGGCAACCGGCCGCATCAGTTCTTATCATCTGAAAGTCTTTAATAATGGACTTTTTTGCAGGGAAAACCAATTGGGCACATTGGTTGGACCTTCAGAAATTTACATCTATTTTAACGATGCAAATGAAATTGCCCTGCCAATGACCCGGCCTGGTGAAAAGGGTTCCAGTCTTCCTCTCCGCATCAATGGGAAAGTTGTATTTGAGGTCCCCGATATAAAGCGTTCGGATGGGAGGGTGGATTATTATGAATACCCAGGCCCGCCACCCCCCTCTACGGTTAATTATGCCAAATGGAACTTCATCAACGGTTATATCATCCGAAACAGCGATAAACCATTGCTCATTCCTTTTACCAGAAAAGAATACCTGCAGCAATACCTGCTGGAGATGGGAAGTACTTATAAACAACGGCGGGAAGTCATACTGAAGGAAACTAACGTTAAATCGCCGGATGACATTGATAAAGAACTAAAAGAGCGGATTGCAGAAATAAAAAAATTTACAGAACAGGGTGCATGGGGATACAGTAAAGAAGATTTGGAAAACCGGATAAAAAAAGCAGAAGAGTTTTTTCAAAATAAGAAAGTAGAAGAAGCCAATAAAATTAAATCCCTCATTAAAGATGCAGATGATAATTACTTAGAAAGTGTAACGCTTATAAAAGAACACCTGCAAAATAAGCCCGACTCTGAACTTAAAAAACCTGTAACCTACAGGCTTGGACAGAAACTCGTAAATACATTGTATGAGTCAACCTACACCCGCAGAACCCTTGAAGAACTTGATGCAGGGCACGGTCGATTTCTCTGGGGCAACACCAAAATACTTTGCTATTATAATAAGGATTACTTCAATAATTCTTTACCGGCAGATGCGCCACAGTTCATTTCCATTGAATTTGTAAACCTTGAAAATATACATAAAAACCTGAATGATATTGTAGAAAATATCAACAGAGAATTTGATTTTAAGGCTTTGGAAGTTTTGTTAAAAAAATGATTATGTGACTAAATATTCTTTTTGGGAACAGTCCAGTAATTAAGAAAAGAAAATATCTGTAAACATAGAATAATGAAAAAAATAGTAATCTGCTGTTTCATTTTATTAGGATTGAATAGCTACAGCCAAACAACCGATAGTTTTGATATCGTCACATATACAGTTCCTAAGAACTGGAAAAAGGAAACCAAGAATGATGTAGTCACCTATACATTCACTAACCAATCCCAAAAGGGTTACCTGGTCATGGCTGTTTATAAAAGTATTTCCGGCTTTGGTCTTCTTGAAAAAGATTATGATAAGGAGTGGCAGGATCTGGTGGCTAAGCGCTTTACAATTACGAGCAAACCGGAGTCTGAATCCGGAAAAGTAGATGGTTGGAATTTTAAAACAGGCGCAGCAGCAGTTAATATCAGTCATGACACAGCAATCGTTGTTCTCTGTGTTTTTCAAAAGGAGGGGACTGTATTGAGTGTAATGACTTTAATGAACGAAAAAGAATTTATTCCGGATATGGAAAAATTTATAAGTTCTTTGAAATTTGATCATAAAAAAGATACTCATACAGCAGGAAATACGAATACTTCCCTTCAGGTTACTACATCAACATATCAGTTCACTAGATCCAATTTTGATGATGGCTGGGTAAGCTCTGTACAGGAAGATTATGTACTTGTTGAAAAAGGAAACCAAACCGTTTATCTCAATTTTTCAGTTCCTTATAATCCGGTTCAGTTCAGTGGAACCGGTGTAAGAGATGCTGAGTATTATTGGGACAATTATGTAACCAGACAGTTTACTGTGAGAACAAAACATTTTAATGATGGTGGCAGTATGGCCCAAAAGCCACCATATATGGAAGGCTATGCTGTTGATAAACGTACAGGCAAATCCTGCTTCATAGGAATGTATCTTTTAATTGTTCCCAATTCAGCAAGTGTAGTGATAGGCACAGCGCCGGATGAAGCTGCTTTTCGCAGACAATTTCCAAAAGCAAATGATCCATTTGGTTCTGACCTCGCAGCCATGACACGGTATAATAAGTTTGCCTTAGCTGCAAACGACATAACAGGAAAATGGCAAAACGGCAATACTGAAACTGCACATTGGTATTATGTGAGTCCAACGGGTTATGAGGGCTATGCAGGAATGACATTGGCAGCCACCAGCGCCACCTTTCAGTTCAATGCAAATGGCATTTATCATAGCATTCAAAATGGTGCTACAGGTGCAGTGGGCAACTTGAATACTTTTCAACAGGAATTTCAAGGGGATTTTACTGTGAGCAACTGGGCTATTACGACGACCAACCGTTATGGCGGTAAGACTGATAAATTTGAGGCTTCATTTGCCGCCGTTAGAGGAGGAAGAATATTGCAATTAAACAACGGCGCAGGTGAGAAATACAGTCTCGTCAGGATTTCTCAAAAATATCAGCCGGCTGCATCCGTTACTGTTACTCCACATCCGGGCAAAACAATCAATGCTGACGCAAAACTTTTTGGCAAATGGAACCGCTCCGGCGCCTCACATCCTCACTATGCCGATGCCGCAAGCTGGGGCACGGCAGGCTACACTACCAGTCGCTACGAGTTTTATGAAGATGGCAGCTTCTTGTTTACTGAACGAAGTTTCAGAATGACCCAACCGTATATTTTTATTGTAAAAGAAAGTGGATACTACACCGTGAATGGTAATCAACTTACGATTGTACCAGCCAAGAGTTTGATTGAGAGTTATTCTAAGAAAAATAATGTAGATGAGTTGGGTCAACTGGAAAAAACGCAAAACCGCACATTGGAAAAAGTGACTTACAAATTCCAGTTTCACTATTTCTCGGGCATCCAGGAATGGAATTTAGTATTACAGGCCGACAAACCAACTCTGCGTGATGGAAATTTCAGCAGCAACAATATCTTTTCAAATGCCTGGTATTTTGACCAGAAATATACTGAAACTGACCTCACTTCGCCACAAGGGAAATGAGAATTGATATCAGCAGATAATCCGGACATGTAAATATCCTGGGCTACAAAAGTATGATCAATCATAAAATAAATTCTGTATGCAAAAAATATTTTTCATCATTGCCTTTTTCTGCAGCCATATCGTGGTACAGGCACAACAGCCACAAAAAAATCAAACGGATGAAATGAAGCAGGAAATCAGAAACCTGGAAAAAGAAATAAAGGACTTGGAAAACGAAATAAAATTGCTGGAAAAATCAGATCCTGAGGAAGCTGCCGAACTAAAAAAGGAATTAGCAGTGTTAAAAAGTATGCTATCGATGTTGGGAGGCGCTGTGGCATCGGCCAATCAACCAGCAAAATCTACCTTGAAAAATGGTAGCCAATTAAAGACATCGACATCACCTCTTGTGCCTATTACTATTAAACAACCTGTAACCACGCCCACAGCTGCTCAGGCTAAAGACAGGTTGTTATGGTATACCGGAAAAAAATTAAATGACAGCACACTGATAACAGTTAAAGGCCTGCTGGTGCAATATGCTGAGAAAAAGAGTTTGGTCATTGTTCAACCACCCAAAAAAACGGATCGTTTTGAAAAAATGGTGAAGGAGTTGATCAATAATGAGAAGCGTAAAGAAGAGCTGGCTGAGCACTTTGTAAATATGGAGAATGGGCTTTTATACTATCCTTTACTTGTTTCTACCATGGCTATATATGATGATCTTACAACAGGATATTCAAACGTTATTAAAAATACCATTGAACTACCAGTACTTGAACAGCTCCCGACAGGAGCGGGTGGTTCGACTACCCCGGTAACCCAGGAAACAAAAACGGAGGCCCCCCCTAAAACACCAACGGAAAAAAAATTGGTACCCAAAAAAGTCGAACTCGCTTCAGACATTCAGAAACAAATGGAAGATCAACTGGCTTTTGCAAAAAAACTGATTCAGCAACTGCCTCCAATTGCAGAATTTCCAGCTCCTCCCGCGAGGAATCTTGGGCTATGCGCCACCTGCGATACAAGTCTGCTTGCCCGTAAACGGCGGGAAGACAGTATTTGGTTAGAGAAATATCATGGCCAGGAAAGTAAGATAGCAAACTTGCTCCTTGGCCTGGAAAGACAAAAATATTTATTGGGCTTGATGGACACCAGCAATTATTTGAATCCGCTTTTCCCCCTTTTTAAAAGATTAGAGCAGAAAGACAATATCCTGATAGAAAAATACGGGAATGATTTCCACTATACTCAAATTTTATCCACGGTAGTGTTGGGCCACGAAAGACAAAGTCAATTAATAGGCATTAATGATAATGAATCCCCCTCGCTTTTACATACAATTATGAGCAAAGCAAATTATGCTTATAAGAAATACTATAATGAACAGGTGGAAGCTAAAAACCATGATTTTGTGCTAAACATTCCTTTCCATCTCGGTGTATTAAGACAAAAAGCATTACTTGGCATAGAGGAAGATAATACAACCCTCGGCGACATGATTAATACAATGATGGAGTACAACCGCTTTGCCTTAACCACGGAGATCGACTTTGTCTATGAACAAATAAATGATGAAAAAGAGATTGAGCTTAAAGTTTCCGGCACGATGGAATCTTCCGTAAAAAAATATACCATGCTTGTATTTGACAGTTGTACATATAAAATGATGCCCTACAGTACCGATATAAGTACTCAGTCCCTGGAAAAAGTTACTATCCCTATGTCGGTAAAATCAGGAACTAAAACAATACGGGATGAAGAAAACAAGCTAGTCACTTATCAGTATAGCGGCCCGGAGAGTTTTCCCTTGCAATTTCCTGAGTTCAGAATTGATTTATGTAATACAAGCAGGCCTGATACTGCCTTTATGACGGGATTTGTTGGCAATGAAGAGACTGCCCAACAATTTAAATCCGCTATGTCACAAATTAATAAAAGTTACAAAGCCGACATTTTAATTTATGCCAATTATGTTTTTTACGCCGGGGAAGTAGATGAGGAAGGAGCAATCGACATGGGATATGACATACTGAAAACCATTGAGGGCTTTCAAAACCTGGATCCCGCAACTACACACATGGGAAAACTGAAACAACAATACGAAGGGAAAAAGCAAATGGATATTCACCGGCAGGGAATGATTAACAAACTATCAAATGACAAGACTGCTTTCCTTTTTACCGCCAATAACAAGTCAACGGTATTTACAGATAAGTATAACGACTTTAAAAAGAAAATTGAAGACTATACCGAACTTAAGCGTGGGCAGATACACCTCAGAATTGTTCATGAACCTGTAAGATAATAATGACTTTTACTGTATACTTCTTCTAAATCACATCATACGGGAAGACAAATCCAAAATAACATCTTAAGGAAGTTGTAGGGGGCATTGATTAATTGAGTAAACAATTAAGCGCTGTTGATTCGAATCCCAATATGGGCAAGACTTTCAAAGTACTATTATTTTCGACATCAAAGCGCAGGTGTTGCAGTATATTTACTTTTATCCTTTAACTTGATTTCTTAAGTATCCATTATAATGACCGATATCAAACTCGAAGCCTGGCCGACGGTGATGATCGCTATCCTGGTGCTGTTCCTGGGAAGGGAACTGGACAAAAGGATAAAATTCCTGCCCCGTTATAATATTCCGGAACCGGTTTCCAGCGGCCTGATCGTTTCCCTGCTCGTTGCTTTATACTATGCGATCACCGGACATACCATCAGCTTCGATCTTTTTTTTCGCGATGTGTTATTGGTTGTTTTCTTTACGACTATTGGCTTATCATCCAGCCTGGCCGAGCTACTTAGGGGCGGCAAACCACTGATCATCCTCCTGGTATTGTCTGTTGTACTTATTTTCATCCAGAATGTTGTAGGTGTTTCGCTGGCCAGCCTGCTGGGCATTGATCGTAATATCGGCCTGCTCGGCGGCTCCATTTCCCTTACCGGAGGCCTGGGTACTTCCATCGCCTGGGGGAAGATCCTGTCAACAGAATACGGCACCACCAATGCCATGGAGATCGGGATCGCCTGTGCCACTATTGGGTTGGTCATGGGCGGACTTGTAGGCGGACCGGTTGCAGGTTATCTTATCAAAAAAAATAACCTCGAGCCTGCCGGCGACCATCACCAGCATGTGGATGTATCTTTTGGTGAAGAGAAACCGATATCCGAAGGTTCCTTCATTTTTACTGTATTCATCATTGGGGTGGCGGTTGCACTGGGTACATTGATGAACGGATTGCTCAAGGATGTCAATTTTCGGTTACCCGCATATGTTACAGCGCTGTTTTCCGGGATACTGCTCAGCAATACGGTGCCGTTGATCTTCAAAAAAATCGACTGGCCAACGCGTCATGCCAGTCTTACATTAATATCCGACCTCAGCCTCTCGCTTTTTTTATCGATCTCGCTGATGAGCCTGCAACTATGGAACCTCTTGTCCATGGCTGCGCCGATAATGTTGATCATGGTTGTGCAATTATTGGCTGTGGTGCTTTTTATTTTGTTTGTTGTTTTTCCGGCTTTAAAACGAACGTACACTGCCGCAGTGATCTGTGCAGGATTTGCCGGCTTCACCCTCGGCGCCACGCCTAATGCCATTGCCAATATGAATACCGTGACCGGTAAATTCGGGCCGGCGCCTTATGCGTTTATTATCGTTCCGCTGGTAGGCGGGTTTTTTATTGATTTGGTGAATGCGATTGTGATTGAATTATTCCTGAGGTATTCTTAGGAGTTTGTCTGAACGGGGATTTGGGGGGATTTTTGAGATTAAAGGGATTAACAGCTAATACATCTTACCGCAGAGACAGGGAGACGCAGAGAAATCCTCTGCGTCTCCCTGTCTCTGCGGTTATTTCACCACTTTTCCAACCCCAGTAATTTTCTACCAAGATCAGATAATTCAGCCGTTTTATATTTTGTCTTTTCCCATTCCCTCGGATCTCCCGGGAACGCATATCCCTCCGGAGCAATCCTGTCTCTCCAGGAATTGATCCGCCACTGCCGAAGTGCCTCATTATCTTCCTGTGCGGGCATCATCGAAATATACTGGGCGATGCGCACTTTATTTTCAGATCGGTTTGGCCTGATGCCATGGGCGAGGAGGCTGTTGAATATCAGCAAATCACCCGCATTCATTTTTACTTTAACGAAATCAAATCCTGTTGTATCCGGCTGAAAATGATTTCGGTCTGCCGGCTGCGTTAGTTTCCAGGTATCATAAGTGCGGTACAGTTCCGGGATACATTGGAAACCGCCCATGTTCTCATCGTCTTGGTCGGCAAGGGCGAGTACTCCTTGTACATTCACCGGCTTAGTTTCCGGATCATAATCCCAATGGATGAAACCTTTGAATTCAAATCCAGGCCTCACTGGAAAATTCAAATTAGCGCGATCGATGGTCACCCATAGTTTCTCTGTTCCCCAAATATCCACGAAGGCATCATAAACGCGTGGGTACTGGCGATTGTCCCACTGAAACTGGTGATTGTATATTTCCACCATGCCGCTGTTGGTTAGTTCCTTCATTTGAATTTCGCGCAGGGCGGGGGCGTACCAGGATTCTTTATTGTTGGGGTCCTTCTCTTCAAATTCCCAGAGCAGGTTGGCCATGCGTTTTGCCTGTTCGGCCGGAACGGCATTCTTTATAACGATGTATCCGTTCTCTTTCCAGAA
>Ga0209391_10001041_pt1 | contig 14154 bp, 15 predicted proteins | sample PPLLak3March2015_FD_187246 | JGI IMG/M metagenome (GOLD analysis project Ga0209391, IMG submission 187246) | Freshwater sediment microbial communities from Prairie Pothole Lake near Jamestown, North Dakota, USA - PPLs Lake P7 Core (1) Depth... | ecosystem: Environmental > Aquatic > Freshwater >... | reverse complement strand
ACGAAGAAATAGAAGGTGGATTGGGTTACGATTTTTCGCTGGAGATTGCCTCTACCATCGCTAGAATTATTGACCTTCCAAAAGCATGGCTTGTCATTGAAGGCGAGTTTAGAAGAGCTTTAGTAAAGCGGTTTCCGTATGGTATTTTATATGCTGAAGATCAAGACAATATTTATGTAGTTGCAGTTATGCACCTTCACCGGGCTCCCGAGTATTGGAAACATAGAATTTAAGTTTTTGAGTCGTGGAGGGAAATTTTAGGTGAGTAAGTAGGTAGGGCTTGGAACATTGGGTAAACAAAAAAACTCAAGCTTATTGAGTCATCAGCTAAATATCGCACCGTTCCCAAGGAAACAAATCAGTACAATTTGACTAAACAGAATATGACAGAATTAATCTTGGAATCAGTACTTAAATGCCCAGAATGCGGCTTTGAAAAACAGGAGATCATGCCAACTGATGCCTGCCTATATTTTTACCAATGCACTCATTGCCAGGCATTATTAAAGCCTAAACAGGGTGATTGTTGTGTTTTTTGCTCCTATGGAACCGTCGCTTGCCCACCGATAAAAGCTGGACAGTGTTGCAGTTCCAACTAACTAGAGAGAATTATTATGTACGAACATTTAGAAACAGCCGAAAACAGAGATAGTTTGAAACGTGTAGTCGTTGATCCTGTCTCTCGCGTCGAAGGACACGGCAAGGTCACCTTATTGTTGGATGCTGATAATAAAGTCCAGCAAGCCAGACTGCATATCGTTGAATTTCGCGGTTTTGAGCGCTTTATTCAAGGCCGGCCGTATTGGGAGCTGCCGGTTTTAGTGCAACGTTTATGCGGTATTTGTCCCGTGAGCCACCATTTGGCCGCGGCTAAAGCTATAGACCAATTGGTCGGTATTGACCCCCAAAATCTCCCTGTTTCAGCCGACAAATTAAGACGTTTGCTCCATTTTGGACAATTGTTCCAATCCCACGCCCTGCATTTTTTTCATTTATCCAGCCCTGATTTACTGTTTGGGTTTGAAAGCGATATCAGCAAGCGTTCCATTATTGCCGTGCTGGGTGCATATCCGGATCTGGGTGTTCAGGGCGTAAAGATGCGTAAATACGGGCAGGAAGTGATACGCATGGTGTGTGGAAAGCGTGTTCACGGTTCCGGTGCGATTGCCGGCGGCATGAATAAATCATTAACCAAAGCCGAACGTGATTATTTGCTGGAAGATATAGATCAGATGATCGAGTGGTCGGCAGCATCGGTTGCACTGATAAAGAAAGTGCATTGCTCCAACCTGCCCTATTATGACGATTTCGGCACCATACGTTCCAATTATCTGGGATTAATCAAGCCTGATGGCGCATTGGAGTTTTATCATGGCGGCCTGCGCGCCAAAAATGATAAAGGCGAAACGATTATAGATCATGTCGATTATTGCAAATATAACGATTATATCCATGAAGAAGTGCGCTCCTGGACATATATGAAATTTCCTTATCTTTTGTCATTGGGACAGGAAACCGGCTGGTATCGTGTAGGGCCGCTGGCCAGAGTAAATAACTGTGATTACATTGACACGCCGTTAGCGGAAGCGGCTCGCGTGGAATTTAAAGCGCATAGCGGCGAAGCGATGGTGCATAGTACGCTGGCATTTCACTGGGCGCGTTTGATTGAAACCCTGCATTGCGCTGAAAGTATTAAAGAACTCCTCAATGATCCTGACATAATGGGCCATAATTTGGTGGCACAAGGCGAAAAGCGTTATGAAGGCGTGGGCGTAATTGAAGCGCCGCGCGGCACACTGTTCCATCATTACCAAGTCGATGAAAATGACATCGTCACCAAAGCCAATTTAATCGTCTCGACCACCAGCAATAACATGGGGATGAATGAGTCAGTTCGACAAGTGGCGGCTGAGTATTTATCAGGTCAAGAATTGACCGAGCCATTATTAAATAATCTGGAAGTGGCGATTCGCGCTTATGATCCTTGTTTGTCCTGCGCGACCCATGCGATGGGAAAAATGCCCTTACAGCTGGAGTTGATTGATGCCGAAGGCAAGTTGATTGATAAACTGGTTAAACATAGCAGTGGTCAGATCGAACGGACTAATCATGGCTAAACCGGTTCTTTTGTTTGGCTATGGCAATCTCAGTCGTGGCGATGATGCACTGGGACCATTATTGCTGGAATACGTCGAAAACCACTGTGATTTGGAAAAGATTGAAATACTGAGCGACTTTCAGTTGCAAATCGAACATGCGCTGGATCTGGAAAACAGATCATTAGTATTGTTCGTTGATGCCTCCGTTTCCTGTGTCGGCGCGTATGACTTTACCCACCTTGAACCTGCCAGGGACAAGAGTTACACCACTCACGCGATGAGTCCTGCTGCGGTTTTGGATGTGTATCAATCGATAAAAAAACAAACGCCGCCGCCGTGCTTTCTTCTAAGCATCAAAGCCGAAAGATTTGAACTTGGAGAGGACTTAAGCACACAAGCTGAAAATAATCTGGATAAGGCTTGTCTATTTGCAGGACAATTATTGCAAAGTCCTGATCTTAAAGTTTGGCAGCAACAAGCAAACAATGTACGATCGCTGGCATAAAGTAAATCTAACATTTTTCATTTTTTAAAAGAAAGTTTGCTTACTTACCCAAGGCATTACCAAAACTGAAAAATCACTGTTAGTTTGATAATGACACTAATAAATAATTATAAAAAACCTTTAATCGCCCATGTGCTATTTCGCTTGGGGACCGGCGGTCTGGAAAACGGAGTTGTAAATTTAATAAACACGATGCCGGATGAAAAATTCCAGCATGTTGTCATTTGCATGACAGACTATACCGATTTTCGAAATAGAATAAAAAAAGACGATGTACAGGTATATTGCCTGAACAAAAAGCCGGGAAAAGATTTTGCCGTTTATTTCCGGTTATGGAAGTTGTTGCGAGAAATAAAGCCTGATATATTACATACACGTAATCTATCAGCCCTGGAAGCTCAACTTTCGGGTCTTCTGGCGGGTATAAAACACAGAGTTCATGGTGAACACGGCAGAGATATTGATGACGTGGATGGAACAAATCCGCGCTATGTCTTGTTACGTCGTTTATTTCAACCGGCAATTCAGCGTTATATCCCAATGTCGAAAGACCTCGAAACATGGCTAATTAATCAAATAAGGGTACCTACAAAAAAAATCACACAGATCTACAATGGGGTAGATTTAAGCCGCTTTAAGATTAGCGGCGATAAGCCGGCCGGTTTATTGCCCCCTGGCTTTCGTTCATCAGACCTGTTGTTGATCGGGACCGTAGGAAGACTGGATCCGGTAAAAGATCAAATAACCCTGGTGCAAGCATTTATCCATCTGGTCAATACATACCCCGCTGAAAGAAATAAAGTAAGACTGGTGCTGGTCGGCGCAGGTTTATTGCAACCAAAACTGCGAGAATTAAGCCTGGAAGCGGGAATTGATGATCTGATCTGGTTTGCCGGTGAAAGAAATGATGTGGCTGATTTAATGCAAGCCTTGGATTTGTTTGTTTTGCCTTCTATTAACGAAGGTATATCCAATACAATTCTTGAAGCCATGGCGACAGAATTACCGGTAATAGCTACCGATGTCGGTGGAAATCCTGAATTGGTTATCAACAACCAAACCGGCTATCTGGTTCCAAAACAGAACCCAATAGCAATGGCAGAAGCGTTTAAAAAATATCTGGATAACCGCAGTCTTTTGGCAAGTCATGGCAAGGCAGGTAGAGCCAGGTGTGAATCAACGTTCAGCCTGAAAAGAATGATTACAGATTATATGAACGTCTATGATAGTTTATTGGAAGATAAAGACTTGGTGGATTTAGGCCTGTGAGCTTTTTAAAACATTGCTAGTCTTGTAAATATGACCTGTGACTAATGAATAATTACGTAAAACCAAGGCAACAATATTGAGGCTCAACAATGAAATCATACAACCCCCTGTGGATACTGATGTTAATGGTTGCTACCACTAATGTCTGGGCTTATGGCAGTAGTAGCAGTAGTAAAAAAGCCTGTAATAAACCAAAATTTAGCGAGTTTGCCCCAGCCAACAACGCCGAGGTTACGGCAAAGTCGGCTTTTTCTTTTACAGCATCAGGTAACACTAACCCTGAAAGCATTATTGTGACGGTAAAAGATCAGCCGGTAGCTGTAACTGTCACACCTAAAAACCAGGTTTTTCAGGTAGCCGGAACACTACCCGACACTTTAAAAGGAAACTTTGCCAGAATTAGTATTACCGCAGACGGCCCTAACCAATGTAAAGGCAGTGACGGCTGGCTAGTAAAAATTATAGAATAATATAAAGGTAGTTAAATGACTCTAAAAAAGATACAACCCGATAAAGACAAACTTAACCGGATAGTTACCGACGCTCGACGCAATCAAGAGCTCAGAGAGCAATCTTATCGCGGCCAGGCGCTTAAGCTTTATCCATGGATATGCGGTCGTTGCGCCCGCGAATTTACGCATACAAATTTGACTGAATTAACAGTTCATCATAAAAACCACAACCACGATGACAACCCTTCCGATGGGAGTAACTGGGAATTATTATGTCTTTATTGTCACGATAATGAACATTCACGATACGAGGAAACCCGCTTTGGCAATTCGCAATCAGGTAGGAACACCGTATCGGTTGCCACCCACAATCCATTTGCAGACCTAAAAAACTTACTGGGTAGTAAAAAATAAATCGCAAGGCGCATGGACTCATGTCTCCTTGTGCTTGATCAATTCAATGAATCGATACCAAGATTAGCCAACGCATCGGCTCTTTCGTTACTTGTATCGCCAGAATGACCCTTTACCCACTTCCATTCGACCCTGTGTTTTGCTATGGCCGCATCCAACCTGCGCCATAAATCTTCATTTTTAACAGACGTTCTGGCAGCCGTTTTCCAGCCTCTTTTTTTCCAGTTGGGCATCCAGTCGGTAATACCTTTCAATACATAGATTGAGTCACTATTAAGCTGAACGGAACATGGTCTCGTTAATGTTTCCAACGCTTGTATAGCGGCCATCAATTCCATACGATTATTGGTAGTATGTTTTTCTGCGCCATAAAGTTCCTTGATTTTACCTTTATAATTGAGTATTGCTCCCCATCCACCAGGTCCGGGATTACCACGACAAGCCCCATCTGTATAAATAATTACAGCATCAGTCATGTTTTTTTATCCGTGCTGATGGATTAAGTGAATTGACCAGGATCAAGCGAGGACTCTCGTTTTTCACAGGCGTTAATGGAATTATATTGTAACGGCGTTTTATCGCTTTAATTGCATAAGCCGTAGAAAAAAAAGAGTGGCCATGTGCTATAAATTTCCCATGTTTTGAATTAACTGAATCCAAATTAAACTCTGATGATACAGTGACTTCAAAATTCAACAATCTCAACCAGTCCAGGATTCTTGATCGCGAAATAAAGTGACCTTTCCATGAATCAGCCATTTTTTTATCCCATAAATACTGATACCAGACCCATAAGCTCCAGGGATTAAAATTTAACACAACTAATTGCCCTTCGGGCTTTAATACACGCTCCACTTCTCTCATAGTCTGAAATCGATGAGTATCAAACTCCAATAAGTGCGGTACTATAATCATATCTATACTGTCACTTTGCAATGGGAGTCCATATGCTTTGGCCTGAATTTTTCTTGTCTCATTACAACCAAAGCCCTTGGCATCAAGTACTGTATAATTTTTATATAACGTACAATCAATAAATTCATTCTCCCACCCTAAACCACCGATTTGTAGAATAATTTGTTGACAACTGACAGTGATTGACCGTTGTAAATAGCCTGCTTCAAGCTCTTTTAACAGCTTACCTCTGGGGGTTTGGTACCAGGCAAACAAGAAATTTCGTTTCATCAATTACACTCTATAATTTCATTATGTTAATAATTTTATTTAAAAAAATGCTATAATATTTCTGATAATAATAACTATATCCTTAGGCTTAAAGATGATACGTAATAATTTTAACAGGTCGGTTAATTTTTTATTAATTTCAATATCTTTAATCGTTACCGGTTGCTCGGATACACCAAAAGAACCCCTGAGCATTAACGATCAAGCACCTGCCACATCGGCTCAAAATAACAGTTATGTTTACCATCCTTACCGCACTCTACGCAAACATAAATTCAACAAAACAGCATCAACGCACAAAAATACCGTTTGGGAGCGGTTATTATCGTTATATTCATTACCCGACATCAAAAATCCACGCATAGACCATGAATTATACTGGTATTTAGAGCATCCCACTTCTCTTGCGATTCTTCAGCAAAGAGCAGAGCCTTATCTGAACCATATTCTCGATGAAATCGAAGCCAAAGATATACCGGGCGAACTGGCTTTATTGCCCGTTGTTGAAAGTGCTTTTGTGCCCGATGCCTATTCCAAAGCCGATGCTTCAGGACTTTGGCAGTTTGTCCCCTCTACCGGGAGAGAGTATGGCCTTCAACAAAATGACTGGTACGACGGTCGTCGTGATATTTACGCCTCAACAAAAGCTGCAACTACTTATCTAAAAGAACTGAGTGAAACTTTTGATGGCGACTGGTTGCTTGCTCTTGCTTCCTATAATTGCGGCAAAGGCAGGGTAAAAAAATCCATTGAAAGAAATGAGTATCGCAATCTGCCTACTGATTATTGGTCATTAGACCTCCCTGAAGAAACCGAAGACTATGTCCCTCGATTACTGGCTATAGCCAAATTATTTGCTCATGCTGACGAATACAATATTCATTTGCAACACATCCCCAATAGACCTTACTTTGAAGTCGTTGACATTAAATCCCCGATTGATTTGCACAAAGCTGCAAAACTGGCCAACACACCTTTACATTCATTTTTAAAATTAAACCCCGGCTTTAACCGCTCCAGCACTGCTCCTCAAGGCCCGCATCGTTTATTGATTCCAGTTTCCCAAGCAAAAGAATTTAAAAAAAACCTGGCTATGCTTCCCTACTCAGAAAGGGTAACTTTAAAACAATACGATGAAGAAATAGTAGCTAAGATTCACCCGCAAGAAAAGCATGAAGAAAAATCAGCCCGGATTCGCGGGAATGAAGTCAAAACAATTCTTACTCAATACAAAGTTAAAACAGGCGAAAACCTGACATCCATCGCCAATAAAAATAATACAACGATTAAATCACTCCGTCTGGCTAACAATTTAGCCGGAAATTCAGTCCGTTCCGGCACGCGTTTATTGATCCCTTCAGAAGCAAAATCAAACAGTATTCCGTTGCTTGCCACAGCTTCTAAAACCAAATCCGCAAACGCTCAAGTCTATGCGATCAAAAAAGGCGATACTTTCTTCAATATTTCTCAGCGCTTTTCTGTTACCCCCAAAGACATCGCCAATTGGAACAACATTACTTTAAAAACAGCATTAATTCCAGGCCGCAAACTCACCATCAAGAGCGTCAATCCCCAACTTGCCAGCGCATCGTCTTCAATCCGCCTGATAAGTTACACTGTTGGCAAAGGCGACTCACTGACACAAATTTCCAGAAAATTTAATGTGTCCGTTGCTGACTTACGCAAATCCAATGCTGCCACACTTATTAAAGGCCTCCAACCCGGTCAAAAACTGAAAGTCATTATTGATAGCAATCAGTCTTCAAGCTAACTTTCCTAATTCAATGAGGCAACACCAACTAAGACAGTGGTTTTTTTAAGTTAGTAGCTCTCCCAACTTTTGCACATCTGCAACAGTTGTTCGTTCATATTTATTTGAAATTACTATTCGCTTAGTGTGTTGCCAAGCAAATCCGCCACTGCGCTGTCCGCCACGCCGTATACTTTAATATTGTTTTTAATAGTAGTAGCGTAATTTTCATGAAGGTGTCCATGAAAAATATTTGTCACCCCCATCGCTGCTGCTAATTCACCAATTACGTTAAAACCATGCCGATGAGACCCCGGAGCCTCATGTGATACCAAAATATCCGCTTTCAATGTCTTTAATGCCTCGAATTCGTCATGCCAAATCGCTGATTTGTACTTTAATGACATCCCGGAATGTTTGATGTTAGCAGACTGATGATGCAAATAATGCTGTTTCCCTGACCATTTTGGCTGTTGCGGTGGATACCATACCCTGCCAAGAAAAATACCACTTAATCCGACAACCCTAAGCCCCGCTATTTCAGTAACTTTCAAGTGTAAATCCTTATCAGAAAAGGCTGAATTAAATAGATTGTTATATTTTCCCGGCGTTTCAAAATCGTGATTCCCAGCAATCCACCAAATTTCAGTTATGCCAACGATTTCCTCTAAACAGCTTTCTAACGGCATTTCCAGATCATAATCTCCAAGTAGAATAACAGCTTCGGGTTGGTATTTATGAACAGCAGCTATCAGCGGCTTAAAATTCCCATGCGGATCACCAGCAAATAAAATTCTATTATGTTGATTCATGTTACTACCCTCCTTCCTCTTCGTGCGGCCTGGAACCCAACTTTGTACCAAAATAAAATTGGTTGAAGCGAAAAGAGAGACAAATCAAACAGCTTAACCATAAAGTCCAGGTTAAAGTGAAAATCGGCAATTCGTTAATTTCATCTTCAATAATGAACCTGACCCTGCAGGAGAAACGGCATTAATAATAACTTGTTAGCCTGTCAGATCAAGTTTGTGAAAATCAAAGCGTTGAAACAAAAGCCAACATCGGACGCAGCACTTCAAGTACTTCTTTTAGATGCAAAAACTGGCGGGCTCATGCTGAATTACACTATTTCCCTGGCTTTGTCAAAAGCCTCTCTGAAATCAAGATATAAAGGCTTCTCAGTTTTTAACATTAATTTTAGCATTTCATTCTGAAGTTGATATTTAACATTGCCAACTGCTAAGGCACCTACACCTACTGCTCCTTGTGCATTAATTGCATGAATTAATGGCACACCCGAATCACTACGCTTAATACCCGCTATCCCCAGAGGCGGAACGGCATTAACATCACCTGCTACTTTTAATTGCATGGCTTGTTTCAGAACAGATGAACTTAACACCTGAATGCCGGCTTTGGCTGCGCAAAAGATAATATCAACATCGATAACCAGTTTGGCTTTATCGGCCTCAGAACTTGCACATGCGCCTTTTAGTGCGCAACCAAATCGGCGATTGTAGGCTTTAGCAACATCTGCAGCTGTATCAATCGATAAATGATCGACTAACGCTGTATCTGCGCCGGCTAATGAAGCAATAATTCCCGTAGCAATACCAACAGGACCTGTTCCGCCAAAAACCAGGGCATTACAATCTTTCAATTCTTTATCGTGCCTTACTTTTAGCTCTTGCTCTACGCAAGCAACTAATGCAGCTGCTGTAGTAAATGCACCACTGGGATCAGCAAAAACAGACACTTCAAAGGGTGGAACCATCGCTTGTTGACTAGCATCGAGCATGTCCATCGCCAACCCTAAATCACGGCCACCAATAAAGATTCCAGTACGCTTTACACCAGCGGGACTACGGGAAAAAATAGCATCCTGAGTGAGTCTATAAACACTGTCTAATTTGACATTGCTATAAGGCATAAGCACATCAAACCCAGCATCCATAGCCATATTGATATCAAATGGACTATTGTTTGGCATGGGGTCAAGCATGTGAAGAATGCTGCGTTTCTCCATTAGAGATCCTCGTTAAAATTTGGTGTGGGTTATGAAGACTAGATTCATGCGTTTGACTTAATATACTCTCTGGCTACTTCAAAAGCATGTTCAAAATGCAGATAAACAGGCCTATCGCATTGGATCATTTTTTTCAACAACCGATTCTGTGCATGATATTTAATATTGCCAATCGCCAGAGCGCCTATGCCAACAGCACCGCTCTTCGAACCTTGAATTGGTGTGCCATTATGAAATGCATCAACACCTGCAATACCTGATGGTGGAACAGCATTAACATCGGCGGCCACTTTCAGGTGCGGGGCTGATGCAATAAGTTCTGCGCTCAATAATTCAATACCTGCGGCACCTGTTGCAAAAACAACGTCAGCGGTCTTCATGTATTCAGCTTTATCAACATCTGCGCCAGCGGTAATGGTAACTTTGCCGTCACCAAATTCATTGCTGCACAGATCGGCAATATGTTGTGCTTTATCCAGTTGTCTACCGATAATTCTTACCTTGGCACCCGCTTGAGCAGCAATAACCGCCGCCGCCTGACCGACTGGACCGGTCCCACCTAACGCAAGAATGTTTTTTCCTTCCAGCGTCGTGTCGAATTTTGTAATTAACTCATGCTCCACAGCGGCAACCATGCCCGCAGCAGTTGTAAATGCGCCGCTAGGGTCAGCAAAAACAGACACTTCAAAGGGGGGAACCATTGAGCGTTTGGCCGTTTTCAGCATATCCATTGCCTGTTTGGTATCACGGCCGCCAATAAAGATGCCTGTGCGTTTTAAATTTTTTGCGCTACGAGAAAAAATAGCATCTTGTACCAGCCCCTGTACTTCGCTGGCTTCAACGTTGATATAAGGTAGTGCCGAAACCCAGCCTGCATCCATCGCCATGTTGACGTCAAATGGACTTAAGTTTTTAGCGGTGGTTAGCATATGTAAAATGAATGGCTTTTCCATGATAGCTCCTTGATGTATTTAGCCAACAAGTATAAAAGAAAAATTGAAAATCTCATCAAATATTTCAATTGGTTTGCCGCAATCCAGACTGATTCGCCTTTCTGTTAGTTGATTCCCTTAGTGTAATCAACAAACTCGTAATCTGTAAGAGAATAAATCAAAGCAATAACGTTAACCAATCGAGCTATTATCTGTAAATACCGGGCTCCGAATTCTGCAATCTAGCCTGCTACGTATTTTTCTTTGTAACAAATTGATTCCTGCACAGAATTTACTAGAATTATAACAAAATCGTAGATCAGCTCTTACGAAAATGCCTTATAGGCGAAATGCTAAATATTGAATATAACATTCGCTATTTATATTTTTTTAGTGTCATAACATAAAAATCTGAAAAAATACATCTCAACACAGTATGAACGTGTGTATTTTAGCCATAGCGTTGGGACGCCAGATAAACCTTTCTGTTGGAGAACTTAACAACGTTGGCTTATGCGGAATGATGCACGATATGGGAAAAATGCGCGTTCCTTTAGACATTTTAAATAAGCCAGGAAAATTGGAACCTGATGAATTAAAAACAATGCAATCCCATGCGGAGTTGGGCTGGAAACTATTGCAATCAAGCAGTGTGTGGAACCCGACTTGATTCGGGCCTTACTTATAAATTCATTGAATGTCTCGGTATTTATCCTCCAGGTAGTATTGTTGAAATGAGTAATGGAGAAATCGCAATAGTTGTTGAAACCAATAAGAAAAAAAGATTAAAACCTAAAGTTATTTTATTGCTGGATGAGGATAAAAAATCCGGATGCGAACGTATGGTTGATTTGTCAAAAATGGATTTAGATGCAAGCGGACAGGATTATCATGTCACAAAAATTGTCAAGGCAGATGATTACGGTATTGACCTGAATAAATATTATCATAGCAATATAATTGAAAGGGCCTTTGCATCAATTTAGTTTGGATTTGCGCTTACTCTGATTGAAGAAAGCTTTACGCTTCTTTCCAGGCCGCGGCCGAGTAGATACTTTTTCAGCCTGTTGTTTATCAGACGCCTTAAAAGCAACAGGAAATCTGTCCATATTACGCAAGACAGGAAACTTCCACATGCACAATACTGTGACAGCCAAGGTGGCAAAGCCGCCAATGATCACCGCTGGAACCAACCCGAACCAGGCCGCCGTTAAACCTGATTCAAATTCACCCAACTCGTTTGAAGCTCCGATAAAGACAGAATTCACCGCACTGACCCGGCCACGGATCGCATCCGGGGTTTCCAACTGAACCAGCATGTGGCGAATATAAACGCTAACCATATCGCCAGCGCCCATCAGAATCAGCGCCATCATCGAAAGCTGAAAATTCTCTGAAAGGCCGAACACCACTGTTGCCGCACCAAACAGAAGTACACCATTAAACATCCAGAGCCCGACTCGACGTGAGATCGGTACAAAACCGAGCCCTACAGCAGTAAGGGCAGCACCAATAGCCGGCGCAGTGCGTAGCAAACCAAGACCAGCCGAATCAACATGCAAGACATCACTGGCGTAAGCTGGCAAAAGTGCAGTAGCCCCTCCCAATAGCACCGCAAATAAATCCAGAGAAATCGCCCCGAATATCACTGGACGTGAACGAACAAAGCGCAATCCTTCCAACACTGTATGCCAGGAGGCCGGTTCTCGCTTTACCTGGGTTGGCTGCATGCGAATCGGCAACATGAGCACTACTGCCAGAGCCAATAATGCACTCACAAGGGTGTAAACCGTTTGCGCTCCAAAAAGATAGATCCAGCCGCCCAATGTTGGTCCGGCAATCACTGCTATGTGAAACGACGACGAGTTCAATGCTACGGCATTACCAAAACTCCCCGAGGGCACCAGATTGATCAGAATAGCCTGACTGGCCGGCATCATAAACGCCCGGGCCGAACCGTATAACACCATGACCGTAAACACCGGCCAGACTGACTGGAGGCCGGTTAACGAGAAAGCAAGTAACAGCACGCCACACAGCATTTCCAGAAAGAAACACCCGGCAATGATCCATCGTCGATTCCACTGATCGGCAACATGCCCTGCAACCAATATCAGTAAAGCGAAAGGAGCGAATTGAGCCAGACCGATGAGGCCAAGATCCATCGCATCACCGGTTTTCTCATAAACCTGCCAACCCACAGCAACGCTTTGCATCTGCACAGCCACAGTAGCTATAAACCGGGCGGACAGAAACAAGGTGAAATTTCGATGGCGCAACGCGCCAAATTTATTGATAGTTATCGACATGTTTAACTTAAATAGCTTACAGCAAAGGCGCTATCAATAAGGCAATAATATTGACGGCAGGGCCGGCAGTGTCCTTATAGGGATCGCCCACGGTATCGCCGGTAATCGACGCTTTATGCGCAGGAGACCCTTTGCCGCCATAGTGCCCTGCTTCAATATATTTTTTGGCGTTATCAAAGGCCCCGCCGCCCACACTCATGGAAATGGCAATACACAGACCCGAGACAATCGAACCTATCAATACGCCGCCCAGAGCTTCTTTGCCCAAGGTAAAGCCGGCGATGACCGGAATGGAAACCGGCAGCAAGGCCGGAACAAGCATTTTTTTGATCGCTGAAATCGTCAGTATATCAACAGCTCTGGAATAATCCGGTTTGGCTGTGTAATCCATAATCCCGGGAATTTCTTTAAATTGACGGCGAACTTCACTAACAATATCCCCGGCGGCTTTGCCCACGGCCTCCATTGCCAGTGCGGCACACAGATAGGGAATAAGGGCACCGAGTAACAACCCGAGAATGACCCTGATATCGGCCAGGTCGCAAACCAGACCTCCCAATTGACTGGTATAGCCAGAAAACAACACCAACGCCGCAAGCCCTGCTGAACCAAGGTCAGAGCCCTTGGTCACGGCTTTCGTGGTATTGCCGACCGCATCCAGGGCGTCGGTAATCTTGCGTATTTCTTCGGGCATTTTTGCCATTTCAGCAATGCCCCCCGCATTATCGGTAATTGGTCCGTAGGCATCCAGAGCGACTATCAGACCGGTTAACGACAACATGCCGATTGATGCAATCGCAATGCCGAACAAACCGGCGAGTTGATAGGATATCCACATGCTGGCGCAAATTAGAATAACCGGTGCCACCGTTGCTTTCATCGATACACTGAGTCCGGCAATGACATTCGTACCGTGACCCGTGGTTGATGCTTTTGCTATATAACGAACGGGGGCATAGGCGCTGGAAGTATAGTACACAGTCACCGGCATTAAGGCGCCCATTAAACCCATACCGACAATTGCCGAATAAAACAGGTTAAGTGATGGAACGGTCTTCCCGTTGATCATCAGCGTCTCTCCAAGTAGCCATTGAGTAACAGGGTAATAGATCAATATCGACAAAACGGCGGACGCAATCAAACCCTTGTACAGCGCAGATATGATGTTTCCATTACTGCCTATTCTGATACAGAAGATGCTAATGATGGAAGT
>Ga0209391_10001040_pt1 | contig 14156 bp, 17 predicted proteins | sample PPLLak3March2015_FD_187246 | JGI IMG/M metagenome (GOLD analysis project Ga0209391, IMG submission 187246) | Freshwater sediment microbial communities from Prairie Pothole Lake near Jamestown, North Dakota, USA - PPLs Lake P7 Core (1) Depth... | ecosystem: Environmental > Aquatic > Freshwater >... | reverse complement strand
CGCCGAGGGCGACACGGGATTCATCTATGAGGGAGTGCTCCCATTCGAAATCAAACGCACCAACCTGAAGGATCTTCCGCGCCCCGCGACCAAGGTGATGCTCAATCTGGCCAATCCCGAAGAGGCTTTCTCACTGAGTTTCCTGCCCAACGACGGTGTCGGACTGGCGCGGATGGAATTCATCGTGACCAATCACATCAAGATCCATCCGCTGGCGCTGGTGGACTTCGACCAACTCGCCGATCCTCTGGCCAAGGCTGAGATCGAACGCCTGACTGCTGGATGCGCCGACAAGCCCGGCTACTTCGTGGACCGCCTGGCGCAGGGCGTGGCCATGCTGGCCGCCGCGTTTTATCCGAAGGATGTCATTCTGCGCCTCAGCGATTTCAAGACCAACGAATACGCCAACCTCATCGGCGGCAAGGCCTACGAGCCGGTGGAGGAAAACCCGATGCTCGGTTTCCGCGGCGCGAGCCGATACTACCATCCGCGCTATCAGGCGGGCTTCGCCCTCGAATGCCGGGCGGCGAAAAAAGTCCGTGATGAAATGGGCCTCACCAACCTGAAGCTGATGATCCCGTTCTGCCGCACCATCGGGGAAGGGCTCAAGGTGCAGCAGGAAATGGCGCGGCACGGGCTCAAGCGTGGCGACAACGGACTGGAGATTTATGTCATGTGCGAGATCCCGAGCAATGTGATCCTCGCCGCGGAGTTTTGTGATATTTTCGACGGCTTCAGCATCGGTTCCAACGACCTCACCCAGCTCATTCTCGGCGTGGACCGCGACAGTGAGATCGTCGCGCCGATTTTCGATGAGCGGAATGCCGCGGTGAAAAACATGATCGCCAGCGTGATCGCCGTTTGCCGGGAAAAAGACCGCAAGATCGGCATCTGCGGCCAGGCGCCCAGCGACTATCCGGACTTCGCGCAATTCCTCGTCCAGCAGGGCATCCACAGCATTTCGCTCAATCCGGACACCGTGCTCAAGACCACGCTGGCGATTCTGGAAACCGAAAAGGATTCCGCGCGCAAGACCGCAGGAACACCATGAAGGAAACCGCCGCTTTTGGCGCAGCGGTGCTCACGGGCGTTCGGCGGAAGAATCCTCGGTGATGGCCACCGTGGTTTGCGAAGCCGGGGAGTTGCCAAGGCCCGGGATGACACGGCGGACGAGTTTTTTGAGGCCGGATTCGGCCGCTTCGAGCTCAGCCTCGCCCTGCCGCAGCGCCTTTTCCCAGGCGGGGGCGAATCCCGGCGCCTGCTCGCGCATCGTGCGGATGGCGATTTCATAAACTTGCAGCATCTGTTGCTCGGCGCGGCCGGGTTTCTGCTGCAGCGCGGAGTTGTTGACGCGCAGATTTTCGTTCTGCCGCCGGAGGGTTTCGAGCTCCTCCTGCAAGAGCTCGTTGCCACTTGCGTTGATCTTGAGCTGGGTGTTGAGGTGGCCCGTCAGGTCTTTGATTTCGGTCTCAAGGCGCTTGATCTCGCGGGCGGCCACGCGGCGGTCGGAAAAACCGGATTTCCAGATGAAAAAGGCGACCAGCAGGCCCAGCAACAGCCCCCAGACGAATTCATGCTTGAGAAGATCTAACAGCAGCTGGTCCATGGCAATCAGGGGTTGAGCGGGGCGGGGGTGGCGGGAGCGGATGCGGCGTCCTGCAGCGCCGCCTTCACGACAGCGGTGAGATCGGGCGGATTTTTCTGATAGAGCAGGAAGGGCACGCCGGTGTTGGTGTGGCCGGAGCCGTCGAGAACCAGATCGCAGCCTTGCTCGGCGGCGATGCGGCGGGCGGTTTCATGGATCCGGGTGAGTGATTCGCGCATGGCCGCCACCATTTTGCGGTTGATGTCCTTTTCGCGCTCGGCGCGGAAGTTTTCGAATTCCCGCTGCAGCGTCTGCGCCTCCTGACGCGTGAGTTCATACTGGCGGGCGAGCTTGCGCGCACCTTCCTCATCGAGCGGCTTGCTCTTGTCGGACAAGCGCGCCTGTAATGCCTGGAGCTGGGTGATGATGCGGCGCAGTTCCTCGGCCTGCGGGGCTTTGGTGATGGCATCCCGCTCGGTCTTGAACTGCTGTTGCTGCTGAGCAGTGGAGGGAAGTTCGGCATAGATGTCCTTCACCCGCACCACGGCCATGCGCGGCGCGGCGGCGGCGGGCATGGCGGAGGCGAGAGTGAGCGCAATGGCAACCAGACGGGTCATGGGCCGGCAAGTTGAAAGAAACGGACGGGGATGTCGATAGCGGATCGAAGGAGGGTTTTACCCCTCGAGCAGCACTTCCACCCCCTTGATGCGGAGTTCCTCCACGAATTCCGGGTCGGCCTGCTTGTCGGTGATGACGCAACTCAGGTCCGTGACACCGGCGAAGAAAAACGGCGCCTTCTGCCCGAGTTTGGAGTGGTCGCTCAGAAACACCACGTCCTCGGCTCCGGCGAGCACGCGCTCCTTGAAGGCCGCCTGCCGCGAGTTGCTCTCGCTCACACCGTGCTCCGGGTGCAGGCCGTTTCCAGATAGAAACATCCGGTGGATATTGTATCGCTGCAGGGATTTCTCGGACATCGGGCCGATGAACGAGCGCGATTTCGCATCGAACAATCCGCCGGTGCAGATGAGGTCGAAATTCGGCCGGTCCGAGAGCGCGGTCACCACGTTGAGCGCGTTGGTCAGAATCGTCAGCGGGACATCCGGCAGAAACTCGGTGAGGGTGAGCACGGTGGAACTCGCGTCCAAAAAGATGATCTCATTCGGCTGGATCCGGCTGGCAGCGAGCCGTGCGATGGCCTTCTTCTCATCGCGGTGAATCGCCTGGCGCTCGGTGAAGGGCACCTCCTCGCGGATTTTCTCCATCCGCATCACCCCGCCATGGATGCGGATCAGTTCCCCGCGTTTTTCCAGCACTTCGAAATCCTTGCGGATCGTCTCATCGGTCACCCCTAGATTGAGGGCGATCTCCGTGGTCCTTAGCGAACCGGCTTCCTTCAGCTGGCCGAGAATCCTTCGTTGGCGTTCGATTGCGAGCATGTGGATTGGTTTTTCTGTGTTTGATTGGTTTTTTTTGGGAAATTTTTGTTGACTTGTCAACCGTATCTAGCAAAACAAAGTCAGCCCATGGCCGCAACGCTCTCTCAATCCACCCCACGAGCCGTCATTGAACACATGGTAAGGGATCAGGTTTATGCCCGCCTCGGGCTGCCGCTTCCTGCCGCTGCCAAGGCTCCGAACGCCCTGCTCGTCAACATTTCCGCCCGCCACTGCCACCTCACGCAGGCCGCCGTGGAAGCGCTTTTCGGGCCAGGTCACCAACTCACCCCGATGAAAGGGCTCTACCAGGAAGGCCAATATGCCGCCAAGGAGTCCGTCACTCTCATCGGCCCGCGCAGCCGGGTGATTTCCAACCTCCGGATCCTCGGCCCCTGCCGCAATCTCAACCAGGTGGAACTCGCCTACACCGATGCGGTTTCTCTCGGCTTCGACATCCCCGTGCGCATGTCCGGGGAAATCAAGGGCACTCCCGGCTGCATGCTGATGGGGCCCAACGGCTACTTCGAACTGGAAGAAGGCGTCATCCGCGCCCAACCCCACGTCCACATGCATCCGGATGACGCGGCCTTCTACGGAGTCAAGCATCTGGATGTGATGAAGCTCAAGGTCCATGGGCCGCTCGGCATGACTTTTGACAATCTCGTCGTCCGTGTCGATCCGAGTTTCAAACTCGAAGTCCACATCGATACCGACGAGGGCAACGCCTGCGGCCTCAAGCCGGATACTTTCTGCGAACTGGTCAAATAATCTGATACCTGAACCCCAACTCTCAAACCACACCACCAAACACCACTATGAGTGCACTCGGCATGATTGAAACCAAAGGCTACGTCGGCAACGTCGAAGCCACCGACGCGATGGCCAAGGCCGCCAACGTCCAGCTTGTGAACCAAATCCAGATCGGCGGAGCTTTCATGACGGTCCTCGTCAAAGGCGACGTCGGCAGCGTGAAGGCCGCCGTGGACGCCGGCGCCGATGCCGCCGGCCGCGTTGGCGAGCTGGTCTCCGCCCACGTCATCGCCCGCCCGCATCCCGAGCTGCTCAGCCAGTTCGGCATCGCCTGAGAAAACCAATCACTTTCAACCTATAACATCTAACGAAAATGGCCAAACAAGCAATCGGCATCATCGAAACCAAGGGCTTTGTCTCCCTGGTTGAAGCCTCCGACGCGGCGCTCAAAGCCGCCGACATCAAAATGACCGGCTGGGAAAAAATCGGCTCCGGCCTCGTCACCGGATTCTTCACCGGCGATGTCGCCGCAGTGAAGGCCGGGCTCGACGCCGCCGCTGCCGCCGCCTCCAGCCTTGGACAGGTTTCCTCGGTGCAGGTCATCCCGCGTCCGCACGACGACCTTTCCAAGTTCGGCAGCTGGATCGGCTGATCTGAAATCTCAAATCTGAAATTTCAAATTTCGAGATGCTCATCCTCGTCGCCAATCTCGGTTCGACTTCCTTCAAATACCGCCTCTTCCGCATGGAAGAGAGCGGGGGAGAGGTGATTGCCAAAGGTGGCTACGAGCGTGTGAGCGATTATGCCGCCGTGATCGATGACGCAATCGACGCCTTGCGGCGCGACGGCGTCATCGCCAGTCCGGACGAGATTGAGGCGGTCGGTTTCAAGACCGTGCTCGGCAAGGATCTCAGTGGCTGCGTGATCGCCGATCAAAAGGCGATCGATGCCTTGGAGGGATTCGCCGCGGTGGCCCCGGCCCACAATCCACCGTATGCCAACGGGATCCGGCAGTTTGCCAAATCCCTGCCCAAGGCCAGGCTCGTCGCGTTGTTCGAAACCGCCTTCTACCAGTGGGCCAGCGCCGCATCCTATAACTACGCCATTCCCGAAAGCTGGCGCGAGATCGGCATCCGCCGCTACGGTTTCCACGGTGCCAGCCACAAGTTCATCGCCGAGCGCTCTGCTGAGCTGTGCGGTCGCGAGGACGTCGCGCAGATCGCCCGCCGCCTCTATCTGGATGGCCCCAAACCCGTTTCCGGCAATCCCCTGCGCGTGGTTTCCTGCCACCTCGGCGGCTCCAGCTCCGTCACCGGCATCCTCAACGGCGTGGCCGTCGGCACCAGCATGGGCTTCTCGCCGCAAAGCGGACTGCCACAAAACAACCGCGTGGGTGAGCTCGACTCCGGAGCCATTCCCTACGCCATGCGCACCCTTGGCCTCTCGCTCGACGAAGCCGAGCGCCAGCTCACCAAGGAGTCCGGCCTGCTCGGACTCTCCGGTATTTCCAATGACCTGCGCGACATTCTTGAAGCAGCCGGCTCCGGAAATCCCGACGCGCAACTGGCGCTTGATGCGCTCGTCCATTCGATCCGCCACTGGATCGGCGCTTTCATGATCGAACTCGGCGGCATCGACGCCCTCGTTTTCACCGCCGGCATCGGCGAAAACAACGCCGGCCTGCGCGCCGCAGTCTGCAAGGGGCTTGAAGGCTTCGGCCTGCATCTTGACTCCTCCAAAAACGACGCCTGCCGCGCCACCGAGGCGGACATTGCCACCGCGGATTCCCCCGCACGCATTCTCGTCATCCCCGCCAACGAGGAACTCGTCCTCGCCCGCGAGGTTTTCCGCAAACTCTCCTGATCTCTCAATCGCATCCTTTAACCTATAAACCAACAATAATATGGCCAAACAAGCAGTAGGACTCCTCGAAACCCGCGGCCTCGCATGCCTCGTCGTCGGCGTTGACGCGATGCTCAAATCCGCGAACGTCGAACTCGCCGGACCGATGAAGCAAATCGGCAACGCAATGTGCAACGCCGTCGTCACCGGTGATGTCGCCGCCGTCAAGGCCGCCATCGATACCGGTGCTGCCGCCGCCGCCGATGCCGGTGGTGAAGTCATCAGCGCCCACGTCATCGCACGCCCGGACGATGCCATCGACGGAGTGCTTCCCAAGGACGCCGCCGCCCGCGCGCCGCGCAAGTAAGTAAGCGGTCATCAGTCAGCAGTCACCGGTTCATGTTGACCGGTGGCTGATGGCCAAACACCACACTTATGTTCCTCGCGGAAGTCATCGGCCAGATCGTCGCCACCAAAAAGGACGAGCAAATGGTGGGCAGGAAACTGCTCCTGCTCCGTCCCAAGCTGGTGGACGACAAGGATCCGACCAAGTTCAAGGACGGGTCCAACACTATCGTCGCCGTGGACACCGTGGGCGCAGGGGAAGGTGAGCTCGTCATGTTCTGCCAGGGCAGTTCCGCCCGCGCCGCCCATGGGCTCAAAACAATCCCGGTGGATGCCGCCATCGTCGCCATCATCGACCGCGTCGAAGTCCACGGCAAAACCATCTACAAGGGTGGTTGATAGATCCGTTTCATGATGCTCTCCATAACGATTTCCCAACATCTCACGCTTGAATGAAAACTCTCGATCCCGAAACCCTCCGCTCCGTTGTTGAATCCGTCGTTGCCAGGCTTGCAGCGAATCCGGGGCAGGCGGCGCCCGCACCTGCCGCATCCTCATCCTGCGGCTGCACATCCTCCTCCGCCATCGGCCAGCGCGGTGTCTTCGACTGCGTGACCAAGGCCGCCGAGGCCGCCAATGACGCCCAGCTCAAGTTGAAGAAACTCGGTGTCGCCGGCCGTGCCAAGGTCATCGAGATCGTCAAGCATCTCGCCGTTTCCAACGCCGAGCCTTGGGGCCGTTTCGAAATGGAGGAAACCAAGATCGGCCGCGTCGATCACAAGATCGCCAAACTCCAGATCACCAAGAACGTCCCGGGCACCGAATGGCTGCACCCGGACGCGATGAGCGGTGATGGTGGCATCACTCTGGAAGAATACGCCCCCTTCGGCGTCATCGGTGCCATCCTTCCCGTCACCCACTCGGTGCCCACTCTCACAGGCAACGTCATCAACATGGTGGCCGCCGGAAACACCATCGTCTTCAACCCGCACCCCGGTGGTGCCCGCAGCGCGGCGATGGCCGTGCGCGCCTACAACGATGCGATTTTCCGCGAAATCGGAATTGATAACATCATCACCACCATTGAGCAGCCCACGCTCGAATCCTTCGATGCCATCTGCAAAAACCCGCTCATCCCGCTGCTCGCCATCACCGGCGGCCCGGCAGTGGTGGGTGCCGCGATGAAATCCGGCAAGCGCGCGATCTGCGCCGGCCCGGGCAACCCAGTCGTCGTGGTGGATGAAACCGCCGACCTCGCCAAGGCCGCCCGCTCGGTGATCGAAGGCGGTGCCTTCGACAACAACCTGCTCTGCATCGGCGAGAAAGTCGTCTTCGTCGTCGGCTCCGTGTTCAACCGCTTCTGCGAGGAGCTCACCAAGGCCGGTGCCGCCCGCATCAACTCGCAGCAACTCGAGAAACTCACCGCCGCGGCTTTCACCTTCAAGCCCGGCGAAGGCGGCGGTTGCTCGCACGCCTCAGTCAACCGCGCCTTGGTGGGTGCCGACCCCGCAGTGCTGGCGCAGCACGCCGGAGCCACCATTCCGGCCGGCACGCAGATGCTCTTCGCCGAGACGGATGCGGACCATCCCTTCGTGCAGGAAGAGCAGATGATGCCGATGATGCCCATCGTCTCCTGCCCGGACTTCGAAACCGCCGTGCGCGAAGCCAAGCGCGCCGAGCACAATTACCGCCACTCCGCCATCATCCACACCAAGGACGTGGATCACATGACCTACATGGCCAAGGCGATGGATACCACCATCTTCGTGAAAAACGGCCCGTCCGTCGCCGGCCTCGGCCTCGGTGGCGAAGGCTACCTTTCCTACTCCATCGCCACCACCACAGGCGAGGGCATCACCACTCCCAAGACCTTCACCCGTATTCGCCGCTGCGTCCTCGTCGAAAACCTCCGCATCATCTAACTCTGATTTCAGTTTTCCAGCATCTCAGCGTTTCTGCTTTCACCCCAAAATGATTCCCGCCCTCGTCGTCGGCCATGCGGTCAGCAGCCACTGCCATCCTTCCTTGAAGGGATGCAAGATGCTGCTCTGCCAGCCGCTCGGCGCTGAGGACAAACCCGCGGGCGCGCCCATCGTCGCCATCGACCTCTTCGGCGCGGGAATGCATTCCAAGGTCTTCGTATCCACCGACGGCGTCGGGGCCCGCCACATCGTCCACGACGAAAAGTCACCCATCCGCAACTTCATCCAAGGAGTGATTGATTGAGTAAAAGCTGAAACGCTGAAATTCTAAAAAGCTGACAAAAAGATGAAACTTCACCCACGCCACCGGAATCTCTCAATTTCAGCATTTCAGCGTTTCAGCGTTTCAGCATCTACCCACTAATGCGCGTCGCCCAGGTCATCGGCAGGGTCACCCTGAACGTCCAAGACCCCTCCTTCAAGGGAGGCCGATGGCTGATGTGCAATCCGCTCGATGCCGGTGATTTCAACACCGCCTGCCAAAAGCCGCCGCGGCATTCCCCGCAGATTTCGCTTGTCGCCTATGACAATCTCGGAGCCGGGGAAGGGGACATCGTCGGCATCGTCGAGGGCGCGGAAGCCACCGCTCCGTTTGACTATGACATTCCCATCGATGCCATCACCGTAGCCGTATTTGATTCATTGAGTTACGAACCACCACTTTCCAACTGATCCAACCGCTGAAATCCATGAGCAAGAAAGTTTATACCGCCGCCGACATCGAAGCCCACCTCAAGGCTGGCAAAAGCGCCGCCCAACTGCCAGCGGGTGTGATCCTCACTCCATCCGCCAAGGATGTTCTGCGCGACGGTCTCGGCCCGGTGCGCGCCGGTGGTTCTACCGCCGCAGCCACTGCGACTTCCGCCGAGCCCATCCTGCCGGATTACGAATACCACTGGACTCCCGGCAAGGATCCCAAGACACCCGCGGAGATCCAAGCCTTCTTCCACTCGCCCGCCATCGTCGCCATCAAGGAGCGCATGGTGGACATCGGCCAGCGCATGTGGGCGCGCGAATACACCGATGGCAACGGCGGCAACCTCACCATCCGCGTGGGTGACAACCTTGTGCTTTGCACACCGACGCTGGTTTCCAAGGGTTTCATGACCGTCGAGCAAATGTGCCTGGTGGACATGGAGGGCAAACAGCTTGCCGGCAAATACAAGCGCACTTCCGAGTGCATGACGCACCTCGCCATCATGAAGCGCCAGCCCAAGGCCAAGGCCTGCTGTCACGCGCACCCGCCGCATGGCACCGCGTTTGCCGTGGCCGGCGTCCAACCGCCCACCTGCATGATTCCCGAGGCGGAAGTTTTCCTCGGCCAGATCGGGATGGCGGACTACCGCACTCCCGGCTCGCCGGCCAACGCCGAGGTCGTCGGCAACGCCGCCGTCGATCACATGGCCGTGCTCATGGTCAACCACGGTGTCATCACCTGGGGCAAGGACATCGAGGACGCCTATTGGAAGATGGAAAACGTCGAGTCCTACTGCAAAACCGTGTGGGTGGCCTCGCAGCTCAAAGGCGGACAACTCCTCACCATCACCGGTGGACAGGCCAAGGAACTCATCGCACTTCGCAAAACCCTCGGCATGGACGACAAGCGCGCCAACTGGCAGGAATGCCAGCTCTGCGACAACTCGGACTTCCATCCCGGCACCGTCTGCCGCATCCCCGATCAGGCCGCCGGCTCTTCAAGCACCGAGAAACTCGACCCTGAAGCTGAGAAACTCGTGCAAGTGCTCACCGAGCAGATCATCGCCTCGATGAAGTGAGCGGCGAGGGGTGGGGGACAAGAGTCTGCCCTGCAAAGACCCGGGTTATCCGGTTTTCGCGATGGCCTGACCCATTCCTGGGTCAGGCTTTTTTGCGGGGAGGCGGCAGGGGATTCCGGAGTCGATTTTGGCTGAGGAGAATCACCGGTTTCCGCGGAATTGAGTTTTTCCAGATCGGCCGGCAGTTCGACCCCGACGTTATTTGCAATCTCATGCAAGGGCTGGACGGCACCCGCCATGCCGGAGAGGAAGCTGACGGTGCTGGATTTTCTCCCGCTGTCCCAGACGGTGATCTTGTCGATCTTGAGATTGGCGATGGCCTGCACCTGTTCGCGCACGAGTAGCGGGAGCAGTTCGGTGACGAGCATCTGCTGGGCACCACCCGGGCCTTGGCAGCTTGAAATGAGGTTTTCGAAACCCTTTGCCTTGCCGGTAAGCACCGCCGGTGGCCTCGGCGTCCGCTGCGGCCACACTGATCCGCTTGTCGCGCTGTACGGCGGCCGCGCCGATCTCGCCATCGACGGCAATGATGAAGTCCATGGGGAGTGAGTGGGGTTATGATTCAGTTGAGGGGCTCCACGATCAGGGTGGATGTTCCGATTTTTTCAATGACTTTGACTTTCTAACCCGGGGCGAGGGCTTCCAGTCCTTTTTGCAAGGCTTCCGTGGTGATGAGACGGTCCTGAATCATCGTCTCGATCTGGCCGCCGCTTTTCTCTGCGCGGGCGGAATGGTGACATAGACCGTGCCCATCTGGCCGACGGCATTGCCGTAGTCCAAAGTGCCGCTCAACTGCATCCGCAGGAAGCTCAGCATCAGCAGGAAAATCGCCAACATCAGCGCTCTGCCCACAGCCACGGCCAGCAGCAGGGTGAGTGGCAGGCCGATGCCTGCTTTGGTGCAGATCACTCCGGTCCAGCCGAAGCCCAGGAAGAAGGCGGTCACACCGCGGATCGAAAAAATGCACATGCCCGAGCTGTGATCACCCGATCCGATGCAGCTGCCGCAAAAACCCCAGGTTTTAATTCCGCATTACATACATTGTCACAAGTAAAATCCTGTTGCTGGCGCCTACGGGCCTTGCAAACAAGGCTGGATCCGCAAATCGGAATCTGTTGAAACTTCCGCCGCATGAGCCGGATTACACAGGATGTCGCCCGTTTGATGGAAAATTCGAATGACCGGGTTGGGATTACCCGGCGGCCTTTGGTCCGGATTTACCGCATCCATGAGTCGATTTTGGACGGCAACTATCCCAATTGCTCGAGTTTGGCGGAGAAACTCAGCGTCGAGCGCAAGACGATCCAGCGCGACATCACCTTCATGCGCGACGAATTGGATCTGCCGATTGTCTATCACGAGGCCTTGCACGGATATTTCTACGATCAGGATGTCTCGGATTTCCCGGTATTCCAAACTACGGCAGAAGAGCTGGCCGGGTTGTTTCTGGCTCGGCACGCGCTCGAGTCGGTGCGCGGGACCGCTTTGGAAAACACCATGCGCACGGTCTTTTCCAAACTCACACGCGGCATGCTCGGCAAAATCCAGTTTGCCTGGAGCGATTTGGATGAGGCGTTTTCCCGCAAGACCGTGGAGCAGAATCCGCGCGACATGAAGCGCTTGGGTGAAATCGCTGAAGCAATTTTGAATCAACTTGTTACAACCTTTTCTTATAAAAAATTAGGCGCTGATTACAGCGAATCCCGTCGGGTGCATCCGCTGCATATTGGCGAGGTCGATGGCGGCTGGTATCTCATCGCACACGATTTGGAACGTGGTGCACTGCGAACTTTCGCCCTGCCGCGAATGTTGCGTCTGAAAATATCAAACAAACGTTTTGATCGCCCGGCGGATTTTGATGGGCGAGCTTACCTGAAACAGTCGTTCGGTATCTGGAATGTGGCTGGCGACCATTCCCGGCAATTGGTGCGGGTGGAGCTGAAGAACTACGCGGCAAGGCTGGCCCAGGAGCGCCGCTGGCACCCAACGCAGGAACTCCAGTTGCTCAATACGAAGGGCACTCGGGTGGAAGTGCGGTTTGAGGTGGGCCGACTGGAAGAGGTCATGCGCTGGGTGCTGGGCTTCGGCAGGCAGGCAAAAGTGCTGGCCCCGCCTGAATTGGCGCGGATGGTGCGCGATGAGGTGAAGGCGATGGGCGGCGACTGAGAATTTTTTGCTGGCGCTGGCTTTGCCTGACTCATGGACAAACCTTTTTCTGCGGTTAGAATCCGGCCATGCGTTTGACCACTTCCCTGTTTTTCAGTCTTGCAGCCGTCGTTTTCGCGGCAACAGAACCCCCGAAAGCGGAGGAATCGGCCGCCAAGGAAACATCTTCCACCAAGCCGCCGGAAGCCGTGGTTCGCGAGGCCAAGGTGACGATTGGCGGCAAGGAAATCCCGTATCGGGTGACGACCGGCAAGCTGCAGCTCAAGCAGGAGGACGGCAAGGCGCGGGCCTCGATTTTCCACGTCAGCTACGAGCGCAGCGATGTGAAGGATGTCACCCGGCGACCGGTGATGTTCGCCTTCAACGGCGGGCCGGGCTCATCGGCGGTGTGGCTTCACATCGGCGTGCTGGGACCGAAAATCATCCAACTCCCCGGTGACGGGACCACCGCGCCGCCGCCGCCGCTACTGGTGACGGACAATCCGCAGAGCATTCTGGATGTGTGCGATCTGGTGTTTGTGGATCCCGTATCCACGGGCTACAGCCGCGCGGAAAGTGATGTCAAGCCCGCTGAGTTTCACGGCTTGGACGAGGATGTGGAGTCGGTGGGAGACTTTGTGCGCCGGTGGATCAGTGAGCACGACCGCTGGGCGTCGCCGAAATACCTGCTGGGCGAATCCTACGGCGGCATCCGTTCGGTGGGTTTGGCCCAGCACCTGCAATCCCGTTATGGGATGCACCTCAATGGTGTGGTGCTACTCTCCTCGTTGCTCGATTTTGCGACGATCCAGCCGGCTCCGGGCAATGACCTTTCCCATCTGGTTTTTCTGCCGGCATTCACCGCAGCGGCGCATTTTCATGGAAAAATCAGCGGCGAGCGCGAGGCGCTGATCCGCGAGAGCACGGGATTTTCCTTCGGCAGATACGCCACCGGCCTGCTCAAGGGCAGCGATCTGGGCGATGATGAGCGCAACGCCCTGGCGGCGGAACTCGCGCGGTTCACTGGCATTTCCGCGCAAAAGTGGCTGGATCACAATCTGCGGATCAGCCCGTTTGTTTTCCGCAGCGAGTTGCTGCGGGCGGAGGGCAAAGTCATCGGCCGCTTCGACGCGAGGGTTGCCTGGGATGCCACCGACAAGGCGGAGCAGACGCCGGCTTACGATCCATCCTATGCACTGGTTTACGGCGCGTTTTCCAGTGCCATGCTCGATTATCTGGGCCGGGATCTGGGCTACAAGGAAGACCAGCCCTATGAAATCCTGAATGGAAAAGTCCAGCCATGGCGCTGGAACACCAGCAACGCCGTGGTGAACGTGACGGACCGCCTGGCCAGGGCGATGCGGGACAACCCACACCTCCGGGTGCTGGTGATGGGTGGCCATACCGATTTGGCGACTCCGCCGGAGGGTGTGGCGCACTCCCTGCGTCACCTGCCGGACTTGCCTCCCAGCGCTCGCAAGAACATCTCCAGTGTCATTTACGACGGTGGCCACATGTTTTATCTCAATCCGCCCGATCTGGCCAAGACCCGCGCCGATCTGTTGGACTTCATCCGGGCGGAAACGCCCTGAGAGTCCCCCACCCTGCCCATCTAACAGCGCGCGGTCCATGCCTCGCGGCCGTAGCGGGCATGGACCTTGAGCTGGATCTCCTCCCGTGGCGGATGAAAATCCACGCTCTGCCAGCGCTTTGAGAGAAATTCCGCCAGATGCTGCGCCCGTTGCGTCGAGGCGGCGGTATCGCACAGCACTGCCACCGATCCCTGATGGAGCAATCCCATGCGGGTCCGCCGCTGGCCGGCTCCGGCGAGCTTGCGGCCGCAGGAATCGACCAGATCGTGGCCCACGGGATTTTCAAAACAAAGCGCCGCGCCGGTTTGATCCAGCCCCGTGCTGAGCCGGGCATTGATTCCCTCCGCTTGCAAAGCCACTGCAAGCGCCGCGTGCAGTTCCCGATAGCTCTCCGCCCCGCGCATCCGGGCAAGACCGCACTCGGCGGGCGCAACCACCGTGTAGGTCCAGTCCGCCCGGTGATCCACAGTGCCGCCACCACTCCAACGGCGGACCCACTCAATATCCGGAAACGCGGCCGTGGCTGCCGCGACCTTGCCGAAATAGCCGACGCTGCCCCAGTTTCCCAGCCAGCCATAAACCCGCAGCACCGGGGCGCGTGCCGTTTCCAGCAGCCACTCGTCCACCGCCATCGCCTCGGGCCCGGGACGCTTCACCGGATCCAACCACAGGCACAACTCGTCAAACACCGCCATCCGCGCGGA
>Ga0209391_10001039_pt1 | contig 14156 bp, 11 predicted proteins | sample PPLLak3March2015_FD_187246 | JGI IMG/M metagenome (GOLD analysis project Ga0209391, IMG submission 187246) | Freshwater sediment microbial communities from Prairie Pothole Lake near Jamestown, North Dakota, USA - PPLs Lake P7 Core (1) Depth... | ecosystem: Environmental > Aquatic > Freshwater >... | reverse complement strand
TGAATCCGCCATTCGCAGCGTTTGCGAACCGATCTTTGAAAAACCGCTGAAAGACATTTCCTTTGGTCAATTATTATTACGCCTATTCCAGACGGCTCGACGTTTTGATATGCACGTGCAACCCCAACTGGTATTGCTGCAGAAAACTCTGCTCAACATTGAGGGCTTAGGCCGACAACTTTATCCTGAGCTGGACTTATGGCAAACCGCCAAACCTTTTCTTGAAAAATGGTTCCATGACCGTTTAGGCCCTAAAGCCAAAATCAACAAATTAATCAAACAGTTCCCCGAATTTGCCGAACAATTTCCGGAAATTCCTTCTTTGATTTACAAAGCCCTGGACAATGCAGCCCATGCACAGCAACAGGCTGAAGCACAGCAAAGAGAACTGGCTATGCTACGCCAGCAAATGGATAATAATCACCGGACAACTGTATGGGCTATGATTATTAGTTCAGTTGTTATTAGTCTAGCTGTATTGTTCCAATAATAGTGACAACTGGGTGATTACAACATTAGAGCTTGATTGCTTGCATTATAAAAATTGACATTACCAAGCTATCACTATACAATTTATATAGCTTGAAAATTGTTTTACCGTTATGCTTATCTTTACGAAGTTTTACCTGTATTGCTCGTCCTGTTTATCATAAGTAATTCTTAAATTTCCCAGCGCCACCAGAGCCTCTTAAGGCTTCAATTACATATTTTATATAGGACTACACAATGACTACTGGTACAGTTAAATGGTTTAACGCAGAAAAAGGTTTTGGCTTTATTCAACAAGAAAGTGGCCCTGACGTTTTTGTTCACTTTCGTAACATCAACAGCTCCGGCTTTAAATCTCTTGATGAAGGCCAAAAGGTACAGTTTACTGTTACTCAAGGCCAAAAAGGCCCGCAAGCAGAAGAAGTAACCATCATCTAATTGCATAATTAAACTGTAGCCTCCTTATCTGTAGGCTACAGTTTGTCTTACCCCTCCCAACCTTTCAACAGATAATTTCCGTTAGCCCCTCGCTCAACTGGCAACTGTCGCATTTATAAACCCGCCAGCACCAATGTTGTTATATAAATAACAACCCCTACGAATATCGATTGCCGGCTTGAGCTTTCTAAACGCCACAAGCCTGTATAAACAGTTAATTGTAAGAAAAATTTCGCTAATTAGTTACATAATTTATTGAATTAAAGAAGGGTTTAAAAGTCTATTAGAAGTTAATCGTTAGCAAATATCGGTAAAAACATCATGAAATGTTTTCTGTTCGCTTTGTTATTTTCTTTAGTATCCTTCAACTACAATGTATTCGCCGAACAGACGGCGCTTGACCGGTATATTGCGAAACCGGACCCCAGTTACTCGTATTACTCTTACAGCATCGATCGAGATCTTCTCTACAACACATATTTTCTTTTAATGACGTCTCAGAGTTGGCGATCATGCGACGAGGTGGACTGTAATCGTAATCCCTGGCCCTGGACGAGTAATCTCTGGAAGCATGTCATCGAGATTACTGTTCCCAAAATCCGTCATTCGAGCAGTCCGGGTACGGCCATCCTTTTGGTAAATGGGGGCTCGAACGGAAATCTTCCTACTAAGACTGATGATCAAGCGGCCATTATTGCTCAAGCATTGGGCTCCGTGGTCGTTAAGGTGAACCAAATTCCCAATCAGCCTTTGTATTTTGTAGATGAGGAAAATGTTGCCAGAAGTGGGGATGCAATCATCGCGTACAGTTTCGATAAATTTCTGAAAACCGGCGATGAAGAATGGCCTGCTCTCTTGCCCATGACCAAGTCAGTTGTCCGGGCCATGGATACTATTCAAACATTTCTCGCAGGAAAAATTACGATAAATGATTTCATTGTCGTGGGGGGATCGAAGCGGGGCTGGACGACATGGTTAACTGCGGCAGTCGACCCACGCATCAAAGCTATAGCCCCGGCATCTATTGATCTCCTCAACATGGGGGAGCAATTCCGCAGACACTTCGAGGCCTACGGTTTTTATGCTCCCGCTATAGCCGACTACGTTGCATTTGACCTACCAAACCGCATGACCACGCCAGAAGGACAAGAACTGCTTAGCATCGTCGACCCTTATGCGTATCGAGAACGATTTACGATGCCTAAAATTATTCTGAACTCGACTGGCGATCAGTTTTTTTTACCTGATTCATCACAATTCTATTTTAACAAACTGCCGGAAACCAAGTGGCTGCGCTACTTGCCCAATTCCGACCACAAGCAAAGTATGGACGTAGCAAAGAGTCTCGCCTCCTGGATTGACCAAATTAATGACGGAGAGACTCCTCCACAATATAACTGGACAATCGAACCCGATGGCGCTATTCGGGTTGTAACTGTAGACCGTTTTCCAGACCGGGTACGCCTCTGGCAGGCGACAAATCCCAACGCACGCGATTTTCGGCTGGAATCCATCGGTCCGGTCTGGACAGCCAACGACCTGGCACCCATCGGACCGGGGATCTACCGGGGTTATGTTCCGCCGCCGCCTCAAGGCTGGACGGCTTTTATGGTGGAGCTCACCTACGAGGAGTCAGGTTTGTTGGAACCCAATCTAGTTTTTACTACGGACGTTGTGATCACACCCGATACGTTGCCTTTCGCGAATATCAATCCTCAATCCGCACAAATTATCTCGGCTCTATATTCAGCCACATTCAATCGGGCCCCTGACAAGGCCGGGCTTTCATATTGGGTAGCTCAATATGCTGCAAATTCAGCGAACGCAATTCAACAATTGGCGGCGGGTTTTGCCAGCCATCCTTCTTTTACTCAAATCTATGGCTCATTAGGTAATATGGAATTTGTTCAAGCTATCTATGTGAATGCACTGGGCAGTTCGGGTGATGATGCAGGTATATTGTACTGGAATAACTTGCTTGATAACGGTATGAGCCGATCTGATTTTCTTGCTGCCTTTGTTCAGGCTGCGCTGTACGGTGATCTCAATGCGATGCTGGCAGCCGGTCAATTAACCCAATCCGAATATGCTGCTGCTGTTATACGCCAGGATTATTTGACTAATAGAGCCGATGTAGGCTTATACTTTGCTAATACCCTCGGCGCTGAGTCGAATCTTTCGCCTGGGACCGACACATCAACCATTGCCGGTCTGAACGCAGACCCCGCATACCAGGCATCTCAGGCAATTTTTTGTGGCGTGACCAATGACGATAATTCAGTACTTGCCGCAGATGCTCTTGTTAACGCGGCTAACGTTACAGCTGATCCTATTGCTTACATTAATCAACATGCCCAGACAGGGTGTGTCGGGTATTAGGAAAAATGACCGGAGCGTTCGGCGATAAATACAAGATGGTTATTTTTGCCATCCTGAACTTTATCAATGATGAAAGGGTGGGCACATGCTTTTCGTGCCCACGCGGACGAGTCACTTATCCAGCGCCATAGCTCCATAGCACATCCCGGCGTCTCCCTAATCCGCCGGATAAACTCCTCGCACAACATAATTGAGAAACATTGAATAAAGCCAAACCGCAACTTGTGCATGATGGCGTAGGATGCTGTGAACAAAAGGAAGTACATCGTCCGCGATTGATGCGCTTCGTACTCTAGCGCGCCCCGCGAGCTAGCTCACGATTTTGAGCCAATTTTAAGAGTCAAAATCAATGTAATACTGCTGACTTTGAACAGTGTGTCTGACTGGTTACTCTTGTAAATTTAAGGCATGCAGGCCGCATTCTTTTTGAGCTCCCGCCTCCCTCCACCGGAAACGCCGCGTGCAAAACAATCAATTGCTACGTCGTGAGGCGTTGTCGCTTCTGCTTGAGCAAACTTTTCAAGCTGTTCAAATCAATATTCCCAGCCCCCGGAAACCGCAATAAAAGACCCGGTCATCGCTTCCGGGCTATCAAATACCAACCATTTAACTGTTTTGCCAATTTCATCCGGACGAATCGGACGACCATAGGGGATCTGGTCGGCCATAATTTGGCGTTCTTCCGCCGAAATTTGCCCTTCTTCAACCAGGCCGGGGCAGATGGCGTTAACTCTTACTTTAGATGGCGCCAATGCGGTAGCCAGGCTTTTGGTTAATACGGCAACCCCTGTTTTTGCGGCGCAATAGCCGGCAGACATGGGCCAGGCCTTGATGTTTTCAACACCTGAAAATGCAAAATTAATGATATGGCCCTGGCTTTTCTGTAATGCTTCAAGCGCATAGTGGCTGGTATTGAAACAGGTACTTAAGTTTGAATGAATATCTTGTTGCCATTCCCGGGGTGATATTTCCAATATATTTTTATAACCAAAAGGCCCAACAACGTTGATTAATACATCGAGGCTTCCGAATTCCTTTAACGTTTCCTGAATCAACATCCCGGCCGATGAAGGTTGAGTCAAGTCGGCTTTAAATAGCTTGCTGCTGATATTTTTTTCGTCCAGCCAATTTTTTAGAGAATCGGCTTTGGCTTGATTTGAATAGTACTGCAAGGCCATTTTGACTGGATGCTCGATAAGCGCTTTCGCCACGGCTATGCCGATATCTGAATTGCTGCCGGTGATTAAAATGGTTTTCATCTAACTCTCTGATTAAAGTGGTGGTTAGCTTTGATTCATTCTTATCTACACGAGTCTGTTAGGGTTGGGGTTGCGCAGAAATCATTTGAACCTCCTGTTTCATTATATAATTTTTGCTGTTATATTCGAAACTAAAACCCGGTTTCGCGATACAGCCATATGGAAAATCAAAAACCAGGAGCTATTATGAAATTGCAAATTGTTATTCACCCTACTGAAGAAGGCGGTTTTTGGGCAGAAATTCCTGCTTTGGCAGGTTGTGTTTCAGAAGGCGAAACACTATAAGAAACGCTGCTGAATATTAAAGAAGCAGCTGAAGATTGGTTGGAAGTTGTCGGCAAGCGAATAAAAAGCAATAGCCAATTACAAATTGCTGAAATTGAGCTATGAAATCTATTTCTGGCAAAGCCTTTTGTAAATTGCTGCATTTATATGGTTGGCAATTGCAGCGTATTCGTGGCAGTCATCACATTTATACTCACCCTGATAAAACAGAAATTTTGACTGTTCCTGTACATGCTAATCTAGATTTAAAAATTGGTACATTAGGTGATAGGTTGCGAAAAGATGCAACCTAACTTACGCGTCTTATTGGTGCGCTACGGTTGAGCGCAATGTTAAGTATTTAATTTTACCCCTGCCCAAATTATTGGTTGCGCCATATAGTCATGATGTCTGTGTGTTTGTTTATATAGCAATACATAGAGAAAAATGCGACTACGATCAATTTAAGAATCCTGAAAATAACTCAAGAGGGTTACAAATGAGCATAAATAGGGTTAGTTTGACTGACAAAACTTAAAATAAGTCGAATCTGCTTCATTGACAAACAATACAAAATCCCCACCTTCTATTTGGTGGCTGAAAAATATATGGAATGATACTTGTGAAAAACTGGAAAGAAATAATCGAGCATAAACTCGAACAACAAAAAAATAATATTGCAAGCGTAAATCTTGAAAAAGAAACCATTATCTATTCTGAAAAAATCAAACATAACAGAACCTTAAAGTCCCTTACTGGCGATGAAGAAGTGGTAAGAGCCTTTCTTATTGACAGATTAGTTAATGAACTCCATTACAAGCCAGAAAATCTCGAAACCGAAAGGGAATACACTATAAAAGGAGGTCACAGCAAGATTAACCCAAGAGTTGATGTTCTTGTTAAGGACGAAAAAGGTAACCCCTTCTTTTTTATCGAGGTTAAAGCACCCAACAAATTTGAAGCCGATAAAACTGAAATTGAAGGACAACTTTTTGCCCTCGCTCAAACCGAAGAGCGTGATTTCAAAACCAAAGTAAGATATTTGGTTTATTACACCGCTGAAATGCCAGAGGATGACTTAGTCGATAGGGCAATTATTATTGACTTCGACAAATACAAAACCTACACCGATTGGGAAAATGACGGCTTTATAACCATTGGTTCAGAGTTAACCGCAGGTTACGGAGAGCCCAAGAAACAGCCGCTAATCAAAGGTGATGAAAAGCATGATTTAAGAGTACGCATAAACCGTGAAGAAATCGCTGGATTGGGACGAAACCTGCATAACGTGCTTTGGGGTGGCGGCGGTACGAATGACAGCGAGATATTCTATTCGCTGGTCAATATTATTCTTGCCAAAATACAGGACGAATACGAGAAAGAAGACGGGCAAGAATATGATTTCCAGGTTTATCAATACGGTCACAATGTTGAAAGCCAAAATAAAATCTACGACCGTATAAACGCTCTTTACAAACGCGCTTTAAAACAACAGCTAAATGTTTCAGAACAGCAAAAAATTGATGACGACAATGTTATCAACCGCAATAAATTCCCGCTTAACAAACTGGTCTACACTGTTCAATCACTAGAAACCTTCTCATTTCTTGAAGGCCGGAGCTCACTGGATGGCAAAGACATTTTAGGCGATTTTTTTGAAAGCATTACCCGCGACGGTTTCAAACAAAATAAAGGCCAGTTTTTTACACCAACACCGATTGTCAATTTTTTACTTTACGCCTTACAGCTTGATAAGCTCGCAATAGATCGCTTAAACAATGACAGGGAGTTACCGCTAATAGTCGACCCATCGGCGGGTAGTGGCACTTATTTAGTTGAAGCCATGAAGCTCATTACCAAGGAAATCAAATATAAGCAGCGTGAAAAAATAAAATCGAGCCGCCAGATTAAACAGCGTTTCGAGGAATTATTTCTGCCCGATTATGCTGAAAACAAATGGGCTAGAGAATACCTGTACGGTTCAGAAATCAATTTCGATTTAGGAACGGCTTCAAAAGTAAATATGATTTTGCATGGTGATGGTTCAACCAACATATTTGTCAAAGACGGATTATTGCCCTTTCGCTTTTATGTCAAAGAAACATCGCCTAACTATTTAGAAACAGCAAGCCCTGAAACGCTTTATAACGATAAAGACGTCAACGGCAAATTTGACGTTGCCGTTAGCAATCCGCCATTTAGCGTTGATCTGGATACACAAACCCAACGAGAAGTAAAACACGCCTTCATTTTTGGCGACAAAAAGAATTCTGAAAACCTATTCATTGAACGCTATTACCAACTGCTGAAAGAAGGCGGGCGTTTGGGCGTGGTATTGCCGGAGAGTGTTTTCGACACCACCGAAAACAAATATATCCGATTATTTCTTTTCAAATATTTCCACATCAAAGCTGTGGTAAGCCTGCCACAAATTACCTTCGAACCATTTACCTCAACCAAAACCAGTTTGCTGTTTGCTCAGAAGAAAACCAAAGCACAGGTTCAAAAGTGGAACGAACTGTGGGAAAAATACGGTAAAGAATGGAGCTTGCTCAATACTCGAATCAACGACTACAACCAATATTTTGTTGAGGATAAAGCGCTCAATAAAAAATGGGCGAAAGACGTAGTAAAGGATATTGAAGACAATAATACGGCAAACATTTTAAAAAACATCAACCGCTTTTTAAAAGACTACATTACCCTCGAAGATAATGAGCTCGGCATAAAGGCATTATTGACCAAATACAGCGAGGAAATTGCGAAACTCTCGAAATACGAGAAAGAAACCAACACTTTCGGATTTTACAATGCGTGGTGGGTGTTTGGCGAAGTGGCAAAAGCAAGCGAAATAGACTATTCCATTTTTATGGCGGAAGCCGAAAACGTAGGCTATAAACGCACTAAAAGGGGCGAAAATCCAATGCCTAACGACCTTTACGATCTTGAATATGCACCTGCCAAACTTGATTGTAAAAATGTAATCGCCCAATACGACAATGACATAAAACACATCGAAGACAAGCAAGCTGATGCCGAACTTGAGAAATGGCCATTAGAAAAGAAAAATGGCATCAAGGAAAACCCAACTACATACAAGAAAATTGAGAAACTGATTGAGGACATTGAAAACTATGCTCAAAAAGTAACGTCGTTAAAAGCTGAAAAAGCCGAAGTAGCAAGCATATTGGCGAACTACTACGAAAACGACACTTTAAAAGAAGCCTATATCGAGCGAACCGATACCGTTTTGGTCAGCCATTTCAAAAACGGTTTGCTATCACGCTATAAAAGCGATGACATTTTGCTTCGCAAAACTGTCCAGCTGACTATTTTGGACGCTATCAGACAGGAGGTTGTGTGGTGGTAAGTTTTTTCAAAACAAATATTTCTGAATTAAATCAAGACCAGTATGTAAGGTTTGATATAGATTACATTGAGTTTAAAAGAAGTATTAGAGCTGTTAATTTCAAATATTTAAAAGATTATGTCAAGAATTTTGAAACAGGACAGCCTATTACAAGAGATGATTATTCTGAGGAAGGAGAACGAACTGATTATATTCATTTAGTTGTAAGGAATATTAAAAATGGGGAACTTGATTTAAAAGACCCTATTTACATAAAAGAAGAAAAAGGATTATCTCTTTCATCTTTTAAAATTGAAAAAGGTGATATTGTTGTAGCTATTTCAGCAAATTGTGGAGCTTCATTTTATTTCGAGAATATTGTTGAAGGTTATCAATTAACACTCTCCCATTATTTAGCTAAGTTCAAAGTAAACACAGACTTAATTAATCCTCGCTTATTAGCTTATTATTTGAATTCTAAAACCATACAAAAGTATTTTAGAGCAACGGAAACAGGTAAAACCCAAAAGAATCTATCAAAAACATATTTGCGTGAACTCCCCATTCTTTTGCCAACAGACATTAATAAACAAAATGAAATCTTTGAGACAATCAATCTATTTGAATTCGAAATTTCCAAATTAAAAAACTCAAAAATAAATCAAAAATATATTATTAATCAAGTTGTGAGTGACGAGTTTAATATTTATATTTCTGATGTTGCTTCAATAGATGGCGTTGCAAAATTGAACGTTAAATTAAGTTCTATATCACCTAGAAATAACAACCTTCGAGATAGTTTTCGTTGGAATAAAATGCAACACATACAAAACTTTCTTTACAAAGATATTGATTGTATTCACTTGTTAGGAAATTTTATTATTGAAACAAAGAATGGCTGGAGTCCGCTTTCTGTTGATGGTGGAGAGGGCATTCCAGTTCTTGGGCAGGAGCATTTTTCTATTGATGGTGTATTGAAGATTTCGCCATCGAAATTTACAGAAGTAACAAAAAACAATATTGACGATTACTTTATACAACAAGGCGATTTTTTTGTAAGTAGAGGGAATACAGTTGATTTGGTTGCGCTTGCGAGTGTGGTTGAGGAAGAAATATCCGAGGACATAATTTTTCCTGATTTGTATATAAAAATTCAATTGGATGAAACACGCATAGATAAAAAATATTTAGCGTTATTGTTTAATTCTTTTTTTGGCAGACTTTATTTTAAATACGCCTCAAAAGGAAAAAATCAAACAATGGTAAAAATATCATCAAGCGAGTTGTATGATTTTTATTTACCCATTCCTGACATTGAAATACAAAGACAAGTTGTTAAAAAAATTCAAACTCAGATAGACGCACAAAGCCATATTGACCGGGAAATTGAAAATAATATGGCAAAAATCAATTTGATTATTGAAGAAGCCATACGGAATCCGGCTAATGTCTAATAATTCAGCATCATCAGAGCATTACAAGCTATTTTGTGATGAAAGCTGTCATCTTGAGCATGACAATTCTGATGTCATGGTGTTAGGTACAATTTGTTGCCCTGAAGAGTGTGTCGAGGCGATCAACCGTCAAATAAAAACCCTGCGTTACCAGCATAACTACAAGACTGAATTAAAATGGACAAAGCTGCACACTAAGCAGATGGATTTTTACAAAGCCTTAATTGATCTATTTTTGGAAACAGAGGCGTTGCGTTTTAAGGCTACCGTGGTGCTTAACAAGAAAGCCTTGAATCATGAGCAGTTTAATCAAGGTTCGCATAATAATTTTTATTACAAAATGTTTTATTACACTTTGCGGGATTTTTTGGTATCTGGAAATCATTACAAAATTTATCTCGATTATATGGATACGCAAGGCCGAGACAAAGCCAGGAAATTGATGGATGTTTTGGACAATGCTAATTACGGACAAGTCGATATAACGGCTTATATTATTCGCTCGCATGAATCACAATTGATTCAGTTGTGTGATTTGCTGATTGGTGCGCTGTCATACAGTAATCGTGCTGATATTGCCCATGAAAGCAAGGTGAAAAATGAACTGGTTGATTACCTTGTGTTAAAGCTATGTCATCGTTTGGATATGGGTACGCCGCCTTGGGAACAAAAGTTTAATATTTTCCGTTTTTCGCCCAGAGGAACTACATGCTAAGCGAGCCTTTGCAATTGGGTAAAGTTGACGCTACTAAAATAATCGATTTTTTGTATGCTTTTTTTCATCGTGATTTTGTCGCGAACAAAGCCTATTTGAATAAGTCAATTTACATTGACCCCAGAAGTAACCGTTTAGAGGAAGGTAAGGAGCTGGATTTTTGGCATTTGACTACCCGCGAAAACAAGCGGCAGGTGCGTGAAGGCAATCGCTGGATTTGGATAAGTGAAGGGCGTTTTACAGACTATGCACGTTCTGAACGAATTGAATGGGTTAAACAGATTTTGGAAAATCACGATAACGCATCTGTCAGGTTGTTTTATCATCGGGAAAGTAATGCTAAACGGAACATTCGTCTTTATCTATGGGCACATGAAGATGATTTTGTGGTTATTTTGCAAAAACTTGGGCGTAGCAGTTCTTTTTTGGTGACCAGTTTCTATTTAGACGATGGAGGCAAACGTAGAGATTATGAACGGCGTTATTGCAGTTATAAAAACAGGGAAAATAGAGAGCTTGACGGGGGCGAGTGGTTCTAAGGAAGGTGTTGAAGGTTGGTCGCCTATTATAGGCCGGACGATACGGCCACCTCTTTCTACTCAATGGTAGGTGAGCGAGGGCAAATATAGACCTAATAACAGTAATATTCAAGCAAAATAAACACCTCCCTCCTGCAGCAAGCAGATAAACCTATTAGAAATAGCGTGGACGCACTGGCGGGTTTTGGCTAAAACAGATTTTAATCAGCACTTCAATTCAATACTGGCTCACGCTTTTGTCCCCAGCTTAAGTATAAGCTGCCCAGCCTGGATAGCTTGTTGTTTCCAGTGCTTCCAGTAACTAATATCTTGCTGGTGACGCAGACAACGTAAATAACGCACCCGTTGAGCGTCGTTGAGCTGCTCGTGAATCAGTGGAATGAGCCCCTCTTCTATGTTGTAAGCGTTGTGTTCCGGCGCTATGCAAACTGGCACTATATGGTCAAGCGGCAGGCTCAAGTCCTGGGCGATGGCGGCACACGCCTGACGGATGCTGTGTTCCTTGTGGCGATTGGGGTCTTGAATATTGTAGGGCGGTTGCCATTCACGCACAGGGCGCAAGCGGTCAATTTGAGTGGCGACGGCGAGAATGACCGGCAAGGTTTGATTTTGGCATTCTTCCTGAAAGTAGCAGCGGATGGCTTCAAGCTGTTGGGCATCCGCCTGCCGTGCTGCTTGCGCGGCATTGCAAACCATCAGGATCACATCCACTTTGGCCCATTCCTGCTTTAAGGCCTCGGGAACATTATCATGAGTCAAACCGCCGTAGCCTGGACTATCCAGCACGATGGCCTGTTGCAAACCGTCGCGCTCCAGCACGTAAGGCGTAATCTCCAGCGTGGTAGGCAACAGACCCTCTGCGCTTTTGATTTCTCCAAACAGGGCGTTGATCAGGCTGGATTTTCCGGCGCCGACTTGTCCCAGAACAAGGATACGTAACGGTTCCACCGACTTGTCAACCTGCCCGGCCTGTTCGATATCCTGTTTTGCATACTCCGTCAAAGTATCGGTCGGCACTATGCCATCCAGGGTAAGCTGACCGCTATACAGTTGAATGGCGTAATAACCAAGCTTACGGATATAGGCATTCACCAGTCGCTGGCGCAATTCATCGGTCACCAGATTCAGACCCTTTCCCAAAAGCGCACTACGCGCTTTGCCAGATGCAGCCCCGGTCCAATTGAAAAACACCTTGCCAACTTTAACGGTTTGTTTCAGCGTAGCCAGCGTGTCATACCATTGTTTGTAGCGAAGTAAATCGCCAACACTCACAGCATGACTGCCGGGAATCTTGTCCAGTACCTCGTGCTGAATATCTTCACAGACCAGTACGATCAGCTTGAGCAGGTAAGGTAAAGGGAATTCCATGATCGGATGTTTGGAATCGGCGTGAAATTGCCTGGCAACGTTGCTCAGGACTTCGTTACTCAGTTTCAGCAAAGCGCCCTGATCAGTAAAGAGATCGGCGCGAGTCGACCCGGTTTTCGCCAGTTGCTCAATCGCTGTCCAGGCGGGTTGGGCGGAGTCCGGCCAGTTTGGGTTGGGAGGTATCGCCAATGGCTCGATAACCAGTGCTTTGGCCTTGTTGCTACGCCAGCGTAACAGGCCGGACAACAGTAATAAAAAGACTGCCATCCCCCCTACCCCATAAAAAAGCCATCCATGTTCCCACAGCCAACGTCCACCCAATGCCATCAAGGCCAGCCAGGGTAACAAAAACAGCAAACCCAGCAGGATGGCAAAGCGCGTTATTTGAAAGGGCATAACTTAGCCGTTCCTGGTTTTGAGAAGCTGACGGGCATGCGTAAAAGCTTCGTCATAAACATTTTTCAGGGTCTCATGATCGGGCAAAGCGCCGCGTTTGACACCATAAAGATAGATGCAAAAAACCTTACCCAGTGCGTAAGTCATGGCGCCGGAATAGGCACCTGCCAAAGCCCATCCGTAAACGGGTACCAGCTTGAGCAACTCACGCCCCAGCAGACCCACACTGATGCCAGCACCGAGCAGTGTACTGAATTCGGCGTAAAGCCTACGGGTCAGCTCCAGTCCATAGATCGAGGCAATGCTATGGAACAACTTGGCCTGCACAGCCACCACCAGCGGCAAACCCACCGCAGGCACGGGGATGGCGCCCAATCCCGTATTCACTAGCGCGTAACCGATGATGTGCGGATGCGCTTGTCTGGCATGAAAATCAAGCAGTTCTTTATGCTGTTCCGAGCCACGCAACAGCCCTATGACTCCGTCCGGCAGCACGGTTTCGATAGTCTCCCATAACGCATCCAGGCCGTAATCGACGGGTTCGTAACCATCCTCTGGCAGGGTAAAATCGACAGGGACAAAATGCACCGAGAGGGATTTGAACCAATCGCGCTGATGCAGTAATACTTGGGTTAAGCCATGAGGCACCGCAGCGGGAAAAGGTATTTGTTGATAGGGATAAGGCAGAATGTGCTCTGCGTCGGACGTGGAATAGCCCTCGTGCAGGGTAGTCTGAACCACGACGACGGGCCAGTCCGGATGTTGGGCGTGAATCGCCTTCACAGCCGCAACCACTTCGGCCTGATTCATATCCAGAGCGCGCAGCACCACCAGCAAAAGATGCGCTTGACCGGCGCACCAGGCTAAATCTTCGCCTGGATCATAGGTGGCCTCCCCTAGTCCCTGAGTGTCGAGGAAGCGGATCATGGGATGGCTGCGCGAGGGAAAATCATAAAAGCGTGAGGATCTGGTGCAGGGTTGAAAACCATTGCCTATTTCCGCCGTATCGTTGCCGGTTAACGCGCGAATCAGAGAGGTTTTTCCCGACTGTGTTTTGCCTAACAACCAGAAAACGGGGACAGGAAGGTGCGGTTTGACCTCCTCTATTTTAGAATCCAGCCCTTCAGGTTTCGGACTGAATAGTGCTTTACCCAGTCGATTCCATGACCAGCTAACACTCCAAAAATCAGCAATCTTTATCATGTTTACTCTAACTCGGCCTCATATTGTATTTCTTTAACGGGCTATTTGATAAATTTGAGTCTCGACAAGCCCGGTTGGAGCTGAATGTGATTCATCAACATGACTCTCATTGATGGATAAGAGTTCAGTATACGCCGTCCATTGACTGAATGCTTGGGCTTGGCTGAAACATATTGCTAATCAAGTATGTTTATTTATGGCCAGTTTAAATATAACAGAGTCTAAGCAGCTTTTGGTATTTTCGCCCACATCCGCGAGTGTTACAATGGGCTCTGTCAACCACATCATTATGCAGAATACCAG
>Ga0209391_10001038_pt1 | contig 14156 bp, 10 predicted proteins | sample PPLLak3March2015_FD_187246 | JGI IMG/M metagenome (GOLD analysis project Ga0209391, IMG submission 187246) | Freshwater sediment microbial communities from Prairie Pothole Lake near Jamestown, North Dakota, USA - PPLs Lake P7 Core (1) Depth... | ecosystem: Environmental > Aquatic > Freshwater >... | reverse complement strand
TCGGCGTCGTACGTGTCCGCGGTTGGTGCAATTGCGGCCGAGTCGGTCCCCGTGACTGAGGCAGGTGCAGCCTGCGCGAGCGCTGGGGCACCAGTCGGTGCGGTTGCGGAGGGCGTGACGGCCCCCGCCGGCAGGTCCCTCGTGAACTGCAGCCGCGATCGCAGCACCGGCACGCGCGGGTCGCTCATGCCCGGCTTGATCGTCGGCCCGTCCGGGATCGCCGGCCAGCCGCCGACTGCCGCCAGGCCCCGGTATTCCTTGAGCCGCTCGCGGCCGCGCTGGTACCAGACGTGCTGCGGCCGGGCGCGCTCGAAGGTCTGGCGGATCTGGCCCGAGGCGAGCGCCTGGGTGATCGCCGCGAAGCCGCGCTCCACGTCGACGGGCCGCGATGCGAAGTTCCACTGCGAGCTCAGCTTCTCCGGGTCCACCTTGCCGAGGTAGAGGTGGTAGAGCCCGAGCATCATGGCGTCGGTGGCCAGGACCTCGAGCGCGGCCTGCTCGCCGTCGGGCAGCCGCTTCGCGGTGCGCAGCTCGGCGCGGTACTTGTCGAGTGCCTCGAAGTGGTAGTCGTTCGGATCGAGCCCGTCGCCCACCAGCCCGATGATCGAGTCGACGAGCTGGCCGAGGCGCGCCGGGTCGCGCCACTGCGGCTGGAACTGCTGCGACTCGTAGTACCGGGCCACCGTGTCGCCGAGCACGATGCGCTCGCCGTGGACCGAATGGTCGCGGTGGTCGTGCTCGAGCTCGTAGCGCAGGTGGTCCACCCGCTCACGGATGGCCTCGCTGAGCGGATCCATGACCACGACCGGCGCCGTCGTGGCCGTCGTAACGAGTGACTCATCACCCGACGCCGCGAGCGGCGCGAGCAGCGCGAGACCGGCGAGCAGGGCGTGCAGCGGACGGGCAGTCATCGGCAGCGGTTCCTCGGGTAAGCGGACAGGCGGCGCCGTGTCGTCGGCGGGCCGCGCTTCAGTGTCCGCGCGCGACCTTCGCGGTGAGGTCGTAGTCGTCGGCGCCGGTGATCACGACGTCGGCCCAGTCGCCGGGCTTGAGCCGGCCGCTCTTCAGGATCTTGACGGTGCCGTCGATCTCGGGCGCATCGGCGGCCGAGCGCGCAATGGCGCCCTCCTCGCCCACCATGTCCACGAGCACGCGCATCCTGCGGCCCATCTTGGCGGCGAGCTTGCCGGCGCTGATCTCGGTGGCGAGCTCCATGAAGCGCTCGTAGCGTTCCTGCTTCACCTCGTCCGGCACCGGGTCGGGCAGCTCGTTCGCGGCCGCGCCCTCGACCGGCGAATACTTGAAGCAGCCGACGCGGTCGAGCCGGGCCTCGGCGAGCCAGTCGAGCAGCTGCTGGAAGTCGTCCTCGGTCTCGCCTGGGAAGCCGACGATGAACGTGCTGCGCAGCGTGAGCTCGGGGCACACCTCGCGCCAGCGGCGGATGCGCTCGAGCGTGTTCTCGGCGTGGGCGGGCCGCTTCATGAGCTTGAGGATGCGCGGGCTGCCGTGCTGGAACGGGATGTCGAGGTAGGGCAGCACCTTGCCCTCGGCCATGAGCGGGATCACCTCGTCCACGTGCGGATACGGGTACACGTAGTGCAGCCGCACCCAGGCGCCGAGCGACCCGAGTGCGCGGGCGAGGTCCGTGAAGCGCGCCCTGACGGGCTTGCCGCCCCAGAAGCCCGTGGCGTACTTGAGGTCGGCGCCGTAGGCGCTCGTGTCCTGGGAGATCACGAGCAGCTCCTTCACGCCGGCCTTCACGAGGCGCTCGGCCTCGAGCATCACCTCGCCGATCGGTCGGCTGGCGAGGTCGCCGCGCATCGAGGGGATGATGCAGAAGCTGCAGCGGTGGTTGCAGCCCTCGGAGATCTTGAGGTACGCGTAGTGGCGCGGCGTGAGGCGGATGCCCTGCGGCGGCACGAGATCCACGAACGGGTCGTGCAGCGGCGGCAGCTGCTCGTGCACGGCCGTCACGACTTCTTCGTAGGCGTGCGGCCCCGTGACCTTGAGAACGGCCGGGTGGCGGTCAGTGATGGTCTCGGGCCGTGCGCCGAGGCAGCCGGTGACGATCACCTTGCCGTTGCGCGCCAGTGCCTCGCCGATGGCGTCCAGCGACTCGTGCACGGCCTCGTCGATGAACCCGCAGGTGTTCACGACCACGAGGTTGGCGTCCTCGTAGCTGCCGACGACGTCGTAGCCTTCGGCGCGCAGCCGCGTGAGGATGCGCTCGGAGTCCACCAGCGCCTTGGGGCAGCCGAGGGAGACGAAGCCGATCTTCGGGGGTGTGGCGGTCACTCGAATGCGCAGCCGCCGCCGCCGCAGGCCGGGGCGCCGCACGGGCCGGTATCGCAGGGGCGCTCGTACTTCGCGCCGAGCGAGCCGGTGATGACGTTGCCGCCGGTGATGAGGCGCTCGATCCGGGCGTTGCCCGGCGTACCGTCGAGGGGAAGGCCGGCCTTGCGGCACAGCTCGCCCCAGGTCTCGAGCGACTCGGCCATCTTGTGGCTGACTTCGACGACGCGACCGTTGGCAGCGCAGAGGTAATCGTAGGTGGGCATGGGCGGCGGGGGCGTTTCAACCGAAACGAGCCTGCATTCTAGCCGAAAGCGGATGGCGAACCGTCCGCCGCCGCGGCACGGTCGCACGTCCGCCGTCCCCTCGCGGCGCAGGACACGGTGGATGTAGAGTCGCGACGGTCCAACTGAGCAACCGGACAACCAGTCCAGGGGGAATTCGACGATGAGCAACACGAAGACGTATGCGGGCAGCTGCTTCTGTGGCGCGGTTCGGCTCGCGGTCACCGGCGAGCCTGCCGCGATGGGCTACTGCCACTGCGAGTCCTGCAGGCACTGGTCCGCGGGCCCCGTCAACGCTTTCACGCTGTGGCCGCCGGCCGCCGTGCAGGTCACCCAGGGCGCCGACCTGCTTGGCAGCTACGGCAAGACACCCGGGAGCCTCCGCAAGTGGTGCACGAAGTGCGGCGGCCACGTCCTCACGGAGCATCCGGGGATGGGCCTCACCGACGTCTATGCCGCGGTCATTCCCGATTTCCCCTACAAGCCGGGCGTTCACGTGCATTACCAGGAAACGGTCCTGCGCATCCACGACGGGGTGCCGAAGCTGAAGGACGTTCCGAAGGAACTGGGTGGCTCGGGCGTCAGCCTCGCCGAGTAGGTGAGCCACCCGGCGAAGGGCACTTTGAATCCGAAATATCGATCCGGCCGATTGAAAAGCCCGCTTTTTCCAACTTTTTAATCGGCCGGATCGTCCGTATCTTGCGGTTCAACGCAAGTGAGGAGGTGCCCGATGACTGAGATCCGACGCGCCCGGGAACGGGGCTACGCCGACCACGGCTGGTTGAAGTCGTACCACTCGTTCTCGTTTGCCGACTATTTCGACCCGCAGCACGTCGAATTCGGACCGCTGCGCGTCATCAACGAGGATCGCGTGGTACCGGGCGCGGGCTTCGGCACGCACGGCCACCGCGACATGGAGATCATCAGCTACGTCCTCGACGGCGCGCTGGCGCACAAGGACTCGACGGGCACGAGCTCGGTGATCCGCCCGGGCGACGTGCAGCGCATGAGCGCGGGACGCGGCGTGATGCACAGCGAGTTCAACCACTCGCAGGAGCAGCCAGTCCACTTCCTGCAGATCTGGATCCAGCCCAACGTGCGCGGCATCGCGCCGGAGTACGAGGAGAAGCGCTTCGAGCCGGAGCAGAAGCGCGGGCGCCTGCGGCTCATCGCCTCGCCCGAGGGCGTGGACGGCTCCGTGCGCATCCACCAGGACGCGCGCGTGTACGCAGGTCTCTTCGACGGCGAGGAGCGTGCAACCCTCGACGTCGCGCCCGGGCGGCGCCTGTACGTGCACGTGGCCCGCGGCCGCATCGACGCCGGCGGACACGCGCTCGAGGCGGGCGATGCGCTCAAGCTGCAGGACGTCGATCGGCTCGTGCTTGGCGGCGGGACTGATGCCGAGGTGCTGGTGTTCGATCTGCCGGGCGGCGACTGAGCCGTGCCGCAGCCCGGGGCCCGGCGTCGGGCCACGCGGGTTGCGTGCGTCGTGCCGGGGTTGCTGCGGGCGCGCCCGGAGATATGCGCGCCCTCCGCAACCCCGGCACGACGCCGGACACGCCGCGCCTGGGCGAGCCGGAGGACCGGCTCGCACGGCGCACGAAACGCCTACCGGACTCGGCGTCGAGTTCGGCGCGCGTACTGCCAGCGCCGTCGCCCGCCACTGCTGTCGCACTTCACGTCGGATCCGGTAAACGTTACTTGCGCCGTGCGAGTGGCCGGCTCGGCGGCCACTCGCCCAGGCGCCGCGTGTCCAGCGTCGGGACAGGATTCGCATAGGCCCGCATGTAGCGGGCCGGCGCGAATCCTGTCCCGACGCCAGCGCACGTCGACTATGCTCACGCTCCCTTCCCGGAGACCGGCCTGTGTACACGCTCCATTACTCTCCCGGCACCGCCAGCATGGTCGTGCACCTCGCCCTGCTGGAGATCGGAGCGCCGCACCGGCTCGAGCTCGTGGACTTCGGGAACGATGCGCAGCACAGCCCGGAGTACCTGCGCCTCAATCCGCGCGGCCAGGTGCCGACGCTGGTCGTCGACGGCCGGCCGTACTTCGAGTCGGCCGCGCTGCTGATGCTGCTCGCCGAGCGGCACCCCGAGGCCGGCCTCGCACCGCCCCCCGGCAGCGCCCTGCGCGGCGACTATCTGCAGTGGATCGTGTTTTTCGCGAACTCGCTGGGGCCGGCGTACCGCCAGTGGTTCTACCCGCCGGACCTGGGCTCCGAGGAGCATCCACCGCTCGTGCGCGAAGCGCTAAGGACGAAGATCGAGGGCGCCTGGTCGCTGGTGGACGCGCACCTCGCCGCCCACGGCCCCTACATGCTGGGCGAGCAGTTCTCGGGCGTCGACCTGCTCGCGCTCATGTACATGCGCTGGTCGCGCAACATGCCGCGGCCGGTCACTGCGTGGCCCGCGCTCAAGCCCTACGCCGACCGTCTGCGGGCGCGACCGAGCTGGGCACGGCTCTACGAGATCGAGGGCCTGACGGAGTGGCGCGCGTAGCGGCGCGGAGGAGGCGGGCATGGACCTCGGACTTACGGGCAAGCGATGCGTGATCCTCGGTGCGAGCCGGGGCATCGGGCGGGCGATCGCCCAGGGCTTCGCCAACGAGGGCGCCAGCGTGGCGATCTGCGGCCGCGATGCAGCCTCGCTGCAGGCGGCGGCCGGTGAGTTGAAGTCGACCGGCGTCGCGGTGCACGCCGACACCTGCGATCTCGCCCGACCCGACGACCTCGGCCGGTTCCTCGACGGCGCGCGCGCCGCGTTGGGCGGCGTGGACGTGCTGGTGCACAACGCCTCCGCGCTCGCGGTCGGCCCGGACCTCGCCGCCTGGGACGCGAGCCTGAAGGTGGACCTGATGGCGGCCGTGCACGCGTGCGACCGGGTCATTCCGTGGATGGCCGGGTCGGGCGGCGGCAGCGTGCTGCTCGTCTCCTCCGTCTCGGGCCTCGAAGCCAGTCCCTGGCCGGACTTCGCCTACACCACGGTCAAGGCGGCGTTGATCGCGTATGCAAAGAAGCTCGCCATCGCGCACGCCGCGAGCCGCGTGCGCGTGAACGCGATCGCCCCGGGCTCGGTCGAGTTTCCAGGCGGATTCTGGGCCAATGTGAAGCAGAACGATCCGGGCCTGTACGGGCAGGTGCTGGGCTCGATCCCCGCCGGACGGCTGGGCACGCCTGAGGAGATCGCCGACGTCGCGGTGTTCCTCTGCTCGCCGCGGGCTGGCTGGGTGACGGGCGAGTGCGTGGCAGCGGACGGCGGCCAGCACCACGCGATGCGCTGACCGCGCGCAGGCCGCGGCGGCGGCTTGGCTAGATCCGGATCCGCTGCCAGCGTCCCGACCGCCAGCGCGCCAGCATCCCGACCGCAAGCAGCACCACGTAGACGAGCAGCCCGAACCAGCCACCCACGGCCCCGAGCCCGAACTGCGGCAGCACGTCGAACCAGCCCTGCCCGGGAGCGAACGACAGCATGTGCGCGAGCGGCACGAACACGCCCCAGGACAGGCCGAGGAAGATCAGCGCCGGCACGCGCACGTCGCCCGCGCCGCGCAGCGCGAAGCCCGCGCCGAGCTGCAGGCCGTCGAAGAGCTGGTAGCCCGCGGCGATCCACAGCAGCACCAGCCCGAGCCTGACGACCTCGGCCGCCTGCGGATCGCTCGCGCTGACGAACAGCGGCATCACCCACGGCCCCAGCGCCGCGAGCACCACGCCGACCGCGCCCATGTAGGTCGTGGTGACGATCATCACCCGGTTGCCGAGCCGCCGTGCCCAGTCGCGATCGCCCGCGCCGATTGCCTGGCCCACGAGCGTCGTGCCGGCGAGCGCGAGGCCGACGCCGGGCAGGTAGGCGATCGAGGTGAGCATCACCACGATCTGCGTGGTGGCGCCGTCCACCTCGCCGAGCCGTACCAGCATCAGCGAGAACAGCGCCATGCCGAACAGGTCGGCCGCATACATCGCGCCCATCGGCAGGCCAAGCTTGAACTCGCGCCACAGGTTCGCGGCGTCGGGCCGCCAGGTGAGGTGCGTGCGGTAGACCTCGCGAAGATCCCCGCGCAGGAATACTGCGAGCGCGAACACGAGGCCGATCAGCATGCTCAGGTTGGTGGCCCAGGCCGCGCCGGCGATGCCCCAGCCGAGCTCGAAGATCAGCACCTGGTTCAGCACCACGTTCACCAGCCCCACGATGCCCGTGGTCATCACCGTGATGCGCGGCCGCGACACGCCGTTGAAGAAACCGAGCAGCGCCCACAACGCGACTCCGAGCGGGGCGCCGAGCATGCGTGGCAACCAGTACTCGAGCGCGTTGCGCTGGATCTCGGGGTCGAGGCCGAAAGGCGTGAGCAACGCGCCGCCGTACCAGCCCAGCAGCGCAAAGAGCGGCAGCGTCACGGCCGCGCCCCACAGGCCGACCCAGGTCGCGTGACCGGCCCGCCAGCGCCGCCCGCTGCCCTCGTACTGCGCGACAAAGGTCTGCACGCCGAGGCCGATTCCGCCGACCAGCATCACGAAGAAGAACACCAGCCAGAAGATCGCCGCCATGCCGGCCATGGCGGTGGTGGAGATGTGGCCGACGAACCAGGTGTCGGTGAGGTTGATCACCGCCTGCAGGCTGCTGTTCACCATGAGGGGCAGCGCGAGCGCGGCGATGGCGCGCAGGTCGACGCTCACCCGCCCGTCGGCGTCGACGCGCCTCGCCGGCAGCCGCCGTTCCGCGCCCGGCGCGGCACGATCGGGCGAGTGGAGAGCGTCGGTCACGAGCTGCACCTCGCCATCCGGCGCGGATGGGGGCGGGCATTCTGCCAGATCCGACCGCGCACCCCGGCGCGGCGGTGTGAGCGATGGCCGACTGATGATGCGACAATCCCCGCCCCCAGCCGGGTGTCAGCGGATCGGAGCCTGCATGCGTCGTCGAGCCGGAATCCTCGCCGTTTTCCTGGCCGTGCTGGCGTCCGGGTCGATGCCGCCGGTGGCAGCACAGGATGCAACACCCGTGGCGCCCGCCAAGGCGGGCCCCGAGATCATTCCACAGCCGGACATCCCGCTGCGCGCAGATGCCGACGAGCGCTATGCGCAGGAGGTCATTCAGCGCAGCCAGGGCCGTAACAGGATCGGCCGTCTCGAGCCGGAACTCCTGGCACTCGGCAAGTCCGTGGTCGCGACCGCGGAGAGCCTCAAGGGCGAGGACCTGCAACTGCTGTCGGTGCTCCGGCTCGAGAGCCTTTCGCGTCACTGGAACTTCCACGCGAAGCAGCTCGAGGCCTGGCGCCGGGAACTCCAGCAGGCGGGCAGCCAGTACACCGAGGACGCCGCCGAGCTGGCTCGGCGCCGCGCCAGCTGGGAGGCGACGCGCGCCGCTGCGGTCGACGCGGGTGGCATCACCACCGCGCTGTCGAACCGGATCACGACGGTGCTCCAGCAGCTGTCGGTCGCCGAGCAGGCCGTATCCGGGCCAATCGACCAGCAGATCCGCCTGAGCCGGCGCGCTCACGTCATCGAGGACAGCATCCGGGCCGGCGAGAAGGCCGTGGCAGCCGCCATCGCCTACAACGATCAGCGCCTGGCGCGCATCGACTCGCCGCCGTTCTGGCAGCTGTGGAAGGAAGGCGGTCACTCCGAGAGCGCGGTGCAGTCCATCCGCTCGGGACTCGAGATCGAGAGCCGGTTCCTCGAGGAGTACGGCGACGCGACCGCCGACGTTCACCGCGTGAAGAACCTGCTGGCGGTCGCCTTGCTGCCGCTGCTGCTGTGGCTGAGCCGGCGCAGCCGCAGCATCGACTCCGACGACCCGCAGATCCAGGCCTCGACGCGCGTTCTGCGGCGGCCGATCTCGTCGTGGCTCCTGCTCGTACTCGTCAGCGTCATGGTCTTCGATCCCGACGGCCCGTTGCTGCTCTACCAGCTGGCGCTGCTGCTCGCCCTCATCCCGGTGCTGCGGCTGTTGCCGCCCGGGCTCTTCGAGGTGCTCGGCCCCTGGCCTTACGTGGCCACGGGGCTCTACCTGCTCCACCAGCTCGGCTTCCTGTTCTCGGCCAACTCGCTCTACGACCGCACCTACCTGCTGTTCGTGACGGTGCTCACCCTCGTCCTGATGGTCTGGCTGCTGCTGCGCAGGCGTCCCGCCGCTGCGGAACAGCCCGGCCTGCGCAGGGCGAAGCTGCTGCGCGGCATCGGCTGGCTGGCCGTGGGTGCGCTTGCGGTGTCCGTCGTTGCCAACCTGCTCGGCAACGTGTCGCTCGCCGAGATGCTGACCACGGGCCTGCTCGACGCCGGCTACGTCGGACTCGTCCTGTATGCAGGCGTGACCGTGATCGCGTCCGTGCTGCGGCTCCTGCTCGCGCGCCGCGTGTTCCTGCGGTTCCGGGTCGTGACCCACCATGCCGGGCCGCTGCTCGACAGTTTCACGCGCCTGCTGAAGCTCGCCGCGGCGCTCGCCTGGGTGCTCGTCACACTGAACCAGTTCCGGCTGCTTCGGCCATTGAAGGACGCGGCGGCCGCGGTGCTCACCTACGAGCTCAGGTTCGGCCAGATCTCCATCACGCTCGGCGGGGTGCTGCTGTTCCTGTTCTCGGTCTGGCTGGCGTTCTGGGCCGCGAGGACCGTGCGGCTGATCCTGCAGGACGAGGTGCTGCCGAAGATGTCGCTGCCCCGGGGCGTCGGCAACAGCATTTCCTCGCTCACGTACTATGCGGTGGTGATGCTGGGCCTGATGGTGGCGCTCGCGGCCGCGGGCTTCGAGGTCAGCCAGCTGGCGATCGTGATCGGCGCGCTAGGCATCGGCATCGGCCTCGGCCTGCAGAACGTCGTCAACAACTTCGTCTCGGGCCTGATCCTGATGTTCGAGCGGCCGATCCAGCCGGGCGACGTGGTCGAGGTGTCGGGCACGTCGGGCAAGGTGCGCGAGATCGGCATGCGCGCCACCACGCTCTCGACCTTTGAAGGCGCGGACGTGGTCGTGCCGAACGGCGTCCTGCTCAACGAGAAACTCATCAACTGGACGCTGAGCGACATGGACCGGCGCATCGACGTCAACGTCGGCGTGGCCTACGGCAACGATCCGAGGCGGGTGCTCGACTTGCTCATGGAGGTGACCGCGTCCACGCCTGGCATCGCGGCAGAGCCCGCGCCCGCGGTGCTGTTCTCAGGCTTCGGGGCGAGCTCGCTCGACTTCTCGATCCGCGCCTGGACGAACAACTTCGGCGACTGGGTGAAGATCCGCAGCGACCTGCACGTGGGCGTGTACGCGGCGCTGCGGGAAGCGGGCATCGAGATCCCGTTCCCGCAGCAGGACCTGCACCTGCGAAGCGTCTCGCCCGCGGCCGGCACACAGTTGTCCGGTCCGCGCTCTCCGCCCGCTGCGCCGGACGCGAAGCCGCCGGAGCCTGCCCCGGCCGCCTGATGCTGATCGAGGCCGAACTCCTCGGACCCTCGGCGCGCGTCGTCACCGCGGCGCTGTCGGGCGCAGCGCTGGTGCTGGCCGCGATCAGTGCGCCGTGGCGGGTGTGGCTCGAGGACCGCGAGCGGCAGTGGGTGTGGCTCGCGAGCCTCGGGATGCTGGTCGGCATCTGGGCCATGAAGGCGGGCATCACTCCCGGCCTGTCGCTGCGCTTCCTGCTGGTGAGCGCGCTCACGCTCATGCACGGCTGGCAACTGGCCGTCATCGGCGGGGCGCTGGCGCTCGTGGTGCTGGCGGTCGTGGGCCTGGCGTCCTGGCCCGCCTTCGGCGCCGACCTGCTCTGCGTCGTCGTGGTGCCCGCGCTGTTCACCGCCTGGCTGCATGAGCGGGTACACGACCGCCTGCCGCACAACTATTTCGTCTATTTCTTCGTCACCGTGTTCCTGGGCTCGGCGCTGGCCTACAACCTCGCCGGGCTCGTCCGCGTCGGCATCCTCGCGGCGTCGGGTTCGCTCGACGCGGCGCACGTCGGGCCCGAATACTTCGCCGTGCTGCCGCTCATGAGCTTCGGCGAGGCCTTCGTCAACGGCATGGTCATGGCCATGATGGTGGTGTACCGCCCGCAGTGGGTGATGAGCTTCGACGACCGGTTGTACCTGCGGCGCTAGCCGCGCCGTCCGTCGCGCCCTGCCGCTAGCCGCGCGGCTTCAGGGCACGATCGACAGGAACAGGAACGCCGCGAAGATCACAAGCTGCACCGCGCCCTGCATGATGTTGGTGCGGCCGTTGCCGAGCCCGATCGCGGCCACCAGCAGGCTCAGGGCCAGCAGCACCAGGTCCTTCGGGGCGAGGCCGAGCACCAGCGGCATGTCGAACACCACCGACGCCAGGACCACCGCGGGGATCGTCAGGCCGATGCTCGCGAGCGCCGAGCCGTAGGCGAGATTGATGCTCGTCTGCAGGCGGTTCGCCATGGCCGCACGGAGCGCCGAGCCCGTTTCCGGGAGCAGCACCACCATCGCGATGATGATCCCGACGACCGCCGGCGGCGCGCCGGCTGCACTGACCGCGCCCTCGATGATCGGAGTGAGTGCCTTCGCGAGGCCGACCACCACGATCAGGCACACCAGCAGCATGCCGAAGCTGAGCCACGCCTGCGCGACGGGAGGTGGCGGCGCATGCACGGACTCGTCGGACGGGTTGTCCGGCGGAAGGAAATAGTCCCGGTGTCGCACAGTCTGGAAGAACACGAAGCAACACCACAGTGCCAGAGAACTGATGCCGACGAAGGTGAGCTGCGACGCCGTGTAACTCGCACCCGGAGCGCTGCGCGTGAACACGGGCATCACCAGCACCAGCGTGGAGAGCGCCGTCAGGGCTGCCAGCGCCGGTCCCGCCCCTTCGAGCCGGAACGTCTGCTCGCGGTGACGCCAGCCGCCGAGCAGCACGCACAGCCCGATGACCCCGCTGCTGATGATCATCACGGTGGCGTAGATCGTGTCCCGTGCGAGCGATGCCTTCTCAGGCCCGCCGGCGAACATCATCGACAGGATCAGGGCGAGTTCGATGGCGGTGATCGAAAGCGCCAGCACGAGCGTGCCGAACGGTTCCCCGACGCGGTGCGCCACGACCTCGGCATGGTGCACGGCCGCAACGACCGACCCGAGCAGGAACACGGCGCACGCGGTCGCGAGCAGTCCGCCCATGGGGGAGGCGAGCGCTACGGCGAGCAGTATCGCCGCGGCGCCCGGAACGACGATCGGCCAGCGGGACATTGAGGCAACTCCTGTTGGCAGTGGCCGCGGCCCGGCCGGGCCCGCCTCGGCCACCATCATGGCTGGTCAGGAGTCTAGCGCGGCCCGGTTCCCCGATTGGCGTCAGGCAGCGCGCTCGGCGGGAGGTGGGCCGCCGAACGCCCGGGCCGTCCCGTCCTCGACGCGCTCCAGCCACACGAACTCAACCTCGTCGCGGACGCTCGCCGGGATGTCCTCGAGGTCCTTGCGGTTGCGCGCCGGCAGCAGCACGGTGCGGATTCCGGCGCGATGCGCTGCAACGGTCTTCTCCTTGATGCCGCCGACCGGCAGCACCAGGCCGCGCAGGCTGATCTCGCCCGTCATCGCGACGTCGTGGCGCACGGTGCGGCCGGTCAGCAACGATACCAGCGCGGTGTACATCGCGACGCCCGCGCTCGGGCCGTCCTTCGGGATGGCGCCGGCCGGCACGTGCACGTGGATGTCGCTGCGCTCGAAGATCGCCGGGTCGAGCCCCAGCGCCTCCGACTGCGACTTCACCAGCGACAGTGCCGCCTGCGCGCTCTCCTTCATCACGTCGCCGAGCTGTCCCGTGAGGATCAGCGCGCCCTTGCCGGGAATGCGGGTGGCCTCGATGAACAGGATGTCGCCGCCCACCGGCGTCCAGGCGAGACCCGTCGCCACGCCGGGCACGCTCACGCGCATCGCCACCTCGTTCTCGAAGCGCGGCGCGCCGAGGATCTCGCGCACCTCGTCGGCGTCGATGCGCGCACTGTCGGCCTTGCCCTCGGCGATGCGCACCGCGACGTTCCTGAGCACCGCGCCGATTTCGCGCTCGAGGTTGCGGCAGCCGGCCTCGCGCGTGTAGTCGCGGGCGATGTGGCGCAGCGCCTCGTCGGTGACCGCCACCTGCTCGGGCTTGAGGCCGTTGGCCTCGAGCTGCCGCCGCACGAGGTAGCGGCGGCCGATCTCCACCTTCTCCTCCTCGGTGTAGCCGGTGAGCTCGATGATCTCCATGCGGTCGCGCAGTGGCCCAGGGATGGTGTCGAGCTGGTTGGCCGTGGCGATGAACAGCACCTTCGAGAGGTCGAAGGGCACGCCGAGGTAGTTGTCGCGGAAGGTCGAGTTCTGCTCCGGGTCGAGCACCTCCAGCAGCGCGGAGGCGGGGTCTCCCTGGATGCCGCGGCCGAGCTTGTCGATCTCGTCGAGCATCAGCACGGGGTTGCGCGTGCCGGCCTTGCGCAGCGCCTGGATGATGTTGCCCGGCAGCGCGCCGATGTAGGTGCGGCGGTGGCCGCGGATCTCGGCCTCGTCGTGCGTGCCGCCGAGGCTGGTGCGCTGGAACTTGAGCCCGAGCGCGCGGGCGATGCTCTGGCCGAGCGAGGTCTTGCCCACGCCCGGCGGGCCCACGAAGCACAGGATCGGGCTGCGGCCTTCGGGGTTGAGCTTGCGCACCGCGAGGTACTCGACGATGCGCTTCTTGATCTTCTCGAGCCCGTAGTGGTCGGCGTCGAGCACGCCACGGGCGCGCGCGATGTCGATGTCCTCGGCGTCGAGCTTCGACCACGGCAGCGCGATCAGCGTGTCGAGGTAGGTACGCGCCATCGAGTACTCGCCGCTCGCCTCGTTCATGCGCTCGAGGCGCTTCAGTTCCTTGCGCGCGTGCTCCTCGATGTCGGGCGGCATGCCGGCCTTGGTGATCGCCTCGCCGAGTTCGGCGACTTCCTCGCCGCCGCTCTCGTCGCCCAGCTCCTTCTGGATCTGCCGCAGCTGCTCGCGCAGCACGATCTCGCGCTGGCGGTCGTCGATCGCGTCCTTGGTCTGCTGCTCGATCTGGCGCGACAGCCGCAGCACCTCGACGCGCCGCGACAGCAGGCCCGCCACGCGCTCGAGCCGCTCGCGCAGGTCGCTGATCTCGAGCAGCTCCTGTTTCTCGCTGGGCTTGATGTCGAGGAAGCTCGCGATCGTGTCCGCCAGAGTGGCCGGCGATTCGATTGCCTGCACCGAGTTGGCGAGTTCGGCGGGTGCCTGCGGCAGCAGCGAGATCGCCTCCATCGCCTTCTGCTTGAGGTGCAGGGCGCGCGCCTCGACCTCTGCGTGCGTGATGCCGGTGTCGTTCAGGTACTCGATGCGCGCCACCAGGTACGGGAAGCCGCCCACGGCGTCGAGCACGCGGAAGCGCCGCTCGCCCTGGCAGACGAGGTGGTGGGTCCCGTCGGGCGCGGTGATGTAGCGCACGATGCTCGCCGCCGTGCCGATGCGCTGCAGGTCGTCGAAGCCCGGATCGTCGGTGTCGGAGCTCTTCTGCAGCAGGAAGCCGACCTTGGCGTCGGTGCGCACCGCTTCCTGGGCGCCGGCCACGGTCTTCTCGCGCTTGATCGCCACCGGCAGGATCACGCCCGGGAACAGCACCATGTTGCGCACCGGCAGGA
>Ga0209391_10001037_pt1 | contig 14159 bp, 1 predicted proteins | sample PPLLak3March2015_FD_187246 | JGI IMG/M metagenome (GOLD analysis project Ga0209391, IMG submission 187246) | Freshwater sediment microbial communities from Prairie Pothole Lake near Jamestown, North Dakota, USA - PPLs Lake P7 Core (1) Depth... | ecosystem: Environmental > Aquatic > Freshwater >... | reverse complement strand
GATAAATAAACCAGGCGCCGGTTGTCTTTCTCAATTCGTACCAGCGCACACCTGCCCTCAATAATCCATTAACATCCACGGTATGACAGCACAACATAGATTGATAAGTTCCAAAATTCCTGTATTGGAGCCGGTTCATTAAAGCTCCTTCCATAGTAGCAAGTTTTTGTGTAGTTCCGGGCTGGGTTATCCAACCGGAAAAGAAACTGCCAAAAAAAGAGTCAAAAGCAGTGGTATTAAGATTCGTCGTCAATACCAGTGTTGAAAGAGCCGGAGTTGTCCAGTTTACAGTAAATTCCCAAACCTTTAACCTGTCAACCGGATCATCTCCCCAGGCATCATCACTGAAGTACATGAAGTAGTTAGGTGATCCTAAAGGCGCCCATTGCCCATCATTATCCGAGGGTAGCATTCCGATAAAACCTCCACCGGGCAGATTAGGCATTGCAAAGCTGACCATTTGAGCTGTCGGATTCCCTGCAATCATCTGGCTTCTGTTAAATGAAGCTGCTGTGACGTTTCCGGCTGCTGTTCCATGTTGCACCATAATATAATAACCATCCCTCCAGATACCGAATTTTGGGTAATCGGGAAAACTTGCAAACTGGAAAGCGTAGCGATAATAGGAACCCGTAGGATCGCCTGTGGTGGATATTGCCACCAGCTCCCAGAAAGTCCCATTCGTAGTATTTACAGCAAATTGACTCACCAGCCACCGGTCAGCCTGCTCATCATAAAGAATAATTGGGTCTCCATCATTTGTGCCTGTCCAGGGTCCAACAAAACCTGCCCAGATAGTCGAATTGTCCAGAGGACCTAAAAGAGAAGCTCCGGATTTATTGAATATCTGAAAAATAACATTACACATTTGAAAGTAATGGTTTGGCCCAACATCTCCATCTGTATCAGGAGGAGATACCCATTCAGAAGGCACACCATTGTCACTGTTTCTAACACCTTCGAAGTTTTGGATGGGTGGAGTAATTCCTTTCGTCCCGAATTCTTTTTGCCATGAAAGATCTTCTCCGACCGGAAGTGCACCCTTGGAATTCTCCATTTTTTTATCCTTGAATTTGTTTTCAACTACTTTGCCTTTCCATTGATGGTGCGCAGCAGCGCCTTGCGGAGGAATAGCAATATCCCGAATAGGTTCCGAAATATCAAAGTAGGCTGATTGCGAAACTACAGGAGTGTAGCTTGTTCCAACCTCCTGTGCAAATAAATAACTACAGATTGCAAATGCAATTAATAACGTAAATACTTTTTTCATAATGTAAATAATTTAGTTTAGAAAATATAAATGATGATGAATAATTGAGAATGCCACAAGATTAAAAGTTAAAAGAAAGACGGCTCACTTTAAAAATAAATTTGCTAGTAGGTCAAATATAAATATGCAAATATATGACTATTTATATTTAGTATCAATAAAAATAATTGTTAAATAATTGTTAAATAAATTAGTGTGTTATCTGATTATTGAAAAATCTGATATTTGATAGCAAAGTTTCAGTATGGATTTTTGGTATTTTTTAATCCATTTTGATATACCTCACAGCTCGTCGGGATTTGAGCTTGGGCTTCCGAGACGGATAATCCCGCCAATTCATCTGATAAACTTATCTCAAAATATTGGATGATTTGTACCTAAGGAACGTTATTGGCGGAAAAGCCCGGTGGGAAAAATTCGGGATTTCAAATCCCCGTTTAATTACTTTCAGATTAGCCGCTCCTTTGGCCTTCCCTGTAAATCCGAAAGAGCGGAGGGAGCGGAGGCGTATTTTGGGTTAGATTTTCTGGTATTTTATTATGTGTTTTAACTTATTGACCAGTCATGTAAATAAAAAAGAGGCTGTCCCATGTGCAGGACAGCCTCTTTTATTTTAATTAATTATTTTTTTTAATTCTATTCAGGGATGAATGAACCACTCCCGAGGTTAGGCAGCCACTTATCATCCTTATCCGGATTGTTCACCTGCTTGTTCATGTTGTAATCGCCTTCCCTGTAACCTGTTTTCCCAGCCTGAGTTGACCAGACAATTGTTTTGTCGGTGGTCTCCACCAAACCATTACCAGTACCATCTCCGCTTTTCATTCCGTAAATGCCGGTTGCCAGCAATTTCTGGGCCGGTACTCCTGTGGTATAGGCTTGGCCCGCTCCTGATGAGAAGTTATAGGAATAACCACCGCCTGCGGGTGTCAGTGAATTGGCTGACAGCACACCAAGATGGTTCCGGTGCCATACAACAGCATATAGGTTGTGGCCGAAATAGGAATTGAAACTAAGTGGATTCAATCCGTCCAGGCCAACCACAACACCGGTGTTCAGTAGGAATCCCACTTTCCTGGCAATGACTCTGGCCGGTAAAGCGCCGGCAGCTGTTGTTGCATCCCTAAGCTGCACTTCTACCCAATCAACAATTGAAGCCGATGGAATGGAACCGACACTTTCAGTTCCTGTGTATAACCAATCAGGGGTTGGATTACCGGGAGGTGGCGTTCCGTATGGCTGACCCAGAGGCAACAGGGTGTTGATGCTGGTGTTCATCAAATTGGTAGAAGTATTGAAAGGTCCCTCAAGGAACACAGTCAGACTGACATTATACGGCGTCATTGTCCACTGCACATGACTATAGGGATCGTATTCAAATTCGGGTCCGGCAAATGCACCCGAAGCATTAAAGAAAGTTATATCCCCGGCATTATCATACTTCCAGACATTGTAGGTTCCTGCGCCTGTATTGACAGGGAAAGAAGTGTTACTGGCCGTAAACACCTGTGTTCCTCCGATTGTAAACAGGCTGCTGCTGGCAACAGGATTCTGATACCGGAAGGTGCAATTGTTGAATGAATTTACTGGATCGACCAGGCTACCCGGATATAAATAAATACCAAACAAGTCCATGTATTCAAAAATACCGTACTGCGCAGCGATTGTACCTCCGCTTTGTACTTTGAATGCATAATAACCGGTTGAAATTCTTGATACCTTACCCGGAGTTCCTAATGCCCCGATTACACTAAGCTTACCACCGTTGTTCACATTCAAGATTGTGCTCCCGGCTAACAAAAGGTTTGCATTGTTATTGACAAGAAGATTTCCACCATTAAGCGTTACCCCTCCCAATACACTGGCAGTAAGAGTGTTAAAAAACAAAGTTCCTGAATTAACGGTCAGATTATTATTTACCGTGATATTAGTAAAGAGCCAGGATTCAGCAGCAGGATCACGGTTGATTAACAAATTGTAGAAATAGTTGCCATTGTCACAGTAAATAGTATTTGATCCCACACCAACCATTTCTAGTGTGCCGCCTGAAGGTTGAAAATTCCCAACATTTAATGCAGCAAATGCCTCTCCGCTTCGGATTATACCTCCGCTGACTGTTGAAGTACCTGTTGCGGAAAATTGAATACTGTTATGACTAATCTCAAATAAACCAGATGTTAGTCCCAGATGTCCATCCAAATATTCCCAGTTTTTGTCAAAATTCGGTCCATCTGCAATAAACGAACCACTTGTGATATTGAGGTTACCTGTTGAAGCCAAATGAAAAATGCCATGTAACAATACATTACCATCTGCCACATCCATCAATCCGTTAAGTGTAAAGTCAGTTTCAATGGTAAGACCGCCGCCTTTACTTCCGGACAATAACGAGTTATCGGTGAGGGATTTTTCGGAGAGGGACGGCGTAAGTGAAGTTATGGAATTATCATCTTTAGAAGCATAATATAGATAAATTGAACTCGTGGATGCATCTGTTAAGATTCCATTAACATGCAGGGAATTATTACCTGTTATTTGGAATGAATTTCCCGGCTGCACAGTAAAAGAACCCTGAATGTTATATATGCTGTTGTAGGTTGAAGTAAGATAAGAGGGATTAGCTGTTTTATTAATATTGATATTGCCAAATAAAGCTGATGGCTCATCACTGCCTAGTCCTCCTCCCATATTACTGCCTATGATATGAATCGTATTATTTGTGGAAGCCGTAAATGTTGCACCTGCCTCAACCGCTATCCATGATTTCAGATATATATTTCCAGCGTCAAGATTACCTGTTGAACCAGGCTTAAACCACAGATTATCATATTGGTAAGTCCCAACATTAAGTACGCCGGCAGCGTTTGTCATAGATAATGAGCCATAAACGTTTGCATCGCCGGCTGCTGAGCAAGTATAGGCTCCAATATTCAGGGTGCCGGCTGATACAATCAAACCTCCGTTAATAACAAAATTCGATGCCAGCGAAACAGCATTTGCTTTTCCACCTTTAATATAAGTGTTGTCAATCCTTTCTGCTTCAGCAGAAATGGGAGGTTCGGTAAATGATAAATCCTTGGCAGATTTATTGACATTAACATTCCACAAGGTACATCCGTTCGACTGGCTTATTGTAGCATCTGAAGAGCCATAGAACTCAAAGGTTCCGGCGGTTGGTGTGAAATCTGCCCTGTTGCCTGAAAAACCACCAATAGTGCGTATTGTTCCTCCTGTAATGCTGTGAATTAATGAGAGATTGTTATTAATGTAGATCCCGCATCCGGTCAGGTCTAGAACACCACCTGTCATTTCAATTGTTGCGTTACCACCGTATGGCCACCAGCTAATTGTGCCATTAATTTTCATTGTTCCACCGAGGATATGTAAATCGGCAGCAAGATCTACATATGTGCCGGTACCTGAATTTGTAATTTGCATAAAATCAGAAGTACTATTCACATAATATGAACCAAAGAGACCGTTTTCCACCAGGTCATTAACCGTAATCATACCTCCCCCATTGCTGACCAATTTTCCACCCTGGTTTAGGGTGCCGATAGTAGCATTTCCATCAGGTCCGTTTGCTGTAAACTTGGATGCCACGTCATCAATATTTAATATGCCATTGATGTTTAGCGTCTGGTATGCCCAGCAGAAATAATGAAGTTCCAGATTACTAAGAATGGTGTTATCATCGTTGAAACGCAGGTACTGACCAGTATTATCCTGAATGATATTATAAAAATTATTAGTTCCGTTTACATCCTGTGACGCTCCTGTCTGACTATGAAATAACACAGTTGTGGTGCCTGGTACATAACCTGTGGTGCCAACCGTATTTGTCCAATTACCTCCGATTGTAACGCCTACTGATCCTGAATTGAAATAGCCCTGGTTGATGGTTAAATCTTTAGCAACAACAATATCTCCCCCGGCAATCATGGTTCCTGTTGAGGAACTGAAAACCACATTATTGAAAATTCCCGATCCCGAACTGTAATTATTAATGGATTGCGAGGTTCCATCAAAAATAATGGATCCGGTATTGCTTAACTGTGTGAAATCAAAGGTGCCGTAATAATTGAAATAACCCCTCATCACAATATTGTAATTTGAAAAGCTTTGAAATATACCCCCGGTTGTGATAAAAGTCAGGTTATTTACGACAAGGTCGTTTGAACTGGCATTGCTGAACTTAGCTGCAGCTCCGCCGGATTTATAAATGCGCATGTTGTAAAAACTGCTGGTCGGGCTGTAGGACCTTATCCAGCAATCGGTGGCGCCTTCGAAGTCAACAAATCCCATCGCAGGGTTTACATTGGAGCCGGGGTTGTAATTCCAGTTCCCATAAACATTGATAAAGCAATTGGTTGCCGTGACATTTAGCGTTGAACCCGAATTCCAAATAACATTACTCATTGCATTGATATAAGCGTTATCCTGAAGCATGCCTAATTGTCCGTCAATAGTTAAAATCCCGTTGACAGTGAGAGTCTGGTCATAAATGTTCAATACAGTACCGGTTGCAATGTTAAGGTTTGCGCAGGCTTCATCATAAAAATCAACATAAACGGGTTGATATCCGACATTCGGAATAGTTACTTCTTCAGTGGATGTTGGAATATGTCCCAGGCTCCAGTTATTATCGTTGTGCCAGTAGTGATTAAATGAACCATCCCACACATTGGGAACCATTGCTGAAACATTTATTGAGTAATCCTCGACCTCGCCATAAGTTGTGTTTCCGCATGATGATAGGGTCCCTGTGTACATTATCCTTATCCTCATGATTTTTGTGCCCAGGGCGGTTCCGACCGGCGGTGCAATGGTTGCTGTATAAGGTCCTGTACCAGGAGTAACAGCGACAGTAATGGTTTCACCTGCATCAACAAAATCACCATCATTGTTCCAGTCAACCCACACCCCGCACTGATCTGAACCGAAAGGGACTCCATTGGTTACAGTAAGAGCAGCAGAGCTGTTTACAGGAATGCTGGTTGATAAATTCGTAAAATTCTGATAGCCTTCGCATGCCGAACTATTGTTTATTGAGCCTATAGAAACATTAGATATATGCTCAGTGCAGCCGCCCGTTGCTATACAATAGTCGGTGAAATGAATAGGTGAAACATAAGTTAATGCCCGTCCGGAGCGGTTATCAGTCCAGCAAGGGTATACCCATCCATCACGTGCAGTTATGCCAAGATAATCACCAAAATATCCACCTGCAAGACCTGCCATGGGTGCAGGAGTAAACGAAACATCTCCAACCCTGAAGTCGATCCAGCTGACACCAGCGTCCTCTGATACTGCGCACCATACTTGGCAAGCAGTGCTGGTACTGCCTAAACTTCGGTCATCATAGAAAATGCAGAAAAGACGGCCCGTTACCGGGTCGCAGGTAATCCATGGGAAGAATGAAGCATAGTCGGCGGCATAAAACTGGTTCACCCTAACCGGTGTTCCCCAGGAAGTTCCTCCGTTCGTTGATCTCATGCAATATACGCTGACATTGGTCCCGGTATTGGTGCCCGGTACTCCCATATTTGCCCAAACGACATAAATATATCCACTATAAGATCCTCCACTGATATCAACTGCCATAGAAGGGAAAGAATTTATCCTCATGTTTTTACCGGCATCATTCACAGGATTCCAGCTCCTGGTTCCCTTAATATTGTTGTGAATCCTTGTTGCGGCTGCAAATGATGATCCGCCATTCGTGGATTTTGCAAAACCTATTGCATCTTCCTCATATAACCCGGCACCCCAGTCATCATAAACTGCCCAGACACAATATACTTCTCCATTGGGTCCTGTTTGAATATTCACACCCTGGTTATGACTCCCGGCAGCAATGGCATTGCTGATGTTGATCGCAGCTGACCAGGATAAGCCGTTAGTTGTGCTTCTGCTGAATTCGATATCAGTATCGTTGGTATGTCCTGGCTGAAATCTTGTCCATGAAGAGTATAAGTACCCACTATAGGTACCGCTAGCTCTGGTATCGATCATCATATGATTTTTATCAAGCAAATTATCGGGTCCAGCTGTTATGGTAGCTATAGTTACAGGGTTCCAGGTTGTACCATTATCAGACCATGCAACACCCTGCCCGGCTGAATTTGTAATGTATCCGACATAATGCCTGCCATTCCGGCCGATAGCGGTAGCTGGATCTCCTGAATTACTTCCCCCTGCCCCAAACTTGCTTCCCGACCAGGCTTGCCCGGCATTGCTCGAAATAATGTAATTTGCCCCGTAAATGCTGCCACCCGACTCTGAATTGTTTGAATTCAGAATGTATTGGGCATTATCTGGGTCAACAAATACAGAATTTTCACTTTGAGTGACTCCGGTTTCATTCCAGACACAGACATCAGTGGACATCTGATCTATTGGATCACCCTTAACTCTGGAGTTAATGTATTCTGCCGGCTTGAATGGGATGGAAGCATTGTAAGGGACTATTCCTTCACGTGCCATTTCCATCCAGTAGCTGATATTGTCAACTGGCGATTCGGGATTTCTGTACTTGTTCTTTTCTTTTGTTGAGCTGTCCACATTCTGGGCAACCCCGCAAATCGATGCTAAAATGCACCAGATTAGCAAGATTGTAATAAATTTTTTCATGATAGTTTATATTTAAAGGTTAACATTGTTGTCATGTTTTTTTATGAACATCCAAAAATATGGAATATCTATTATAATTCAATAATAATTTTAACTATAAATTAACATTTGTTTTTTTTGCAGAGATTTTATGGTGTAAAAAAAAGAGGCTGTCCCATTTCCGGGACAGCCTCTTTTTATGATTGAAAGAATTAAACTTAATTCGGCACTGAGGAATAGCTGGGGTTATTCGGTACCCATTTATCATTCTTGTCCTTATTATTGGTTTGCCTGTCGAAGTTATAATCTGAAGGCAGATAACCTGTTTTGCCAAGTTGAGTTGGGATTCCCCAAACCTGGGTTTTATCATTCATCAGAACATCACAGTCGCCGTTACCATCACCACTTCGCATACCCCATTTGCCGGTTGCCAGTTGTTTGTGGGCTGGCGCTCCGCCATAAACCTGTGCAGCACCAGTGGTGTAATCGTAAGTATATGCACCTGCTGTATAAGGAACCGGGTTTGCGTTCATGATGCTGACGTGGTTTCTCTGGTAAATTACAACGAATAGGTTGTTTACAATCACATTGGAGAATTGCAGGTTTGAAGAACCACTTAGACTTACAATATTTCCATTGTTCAGGATAAATGCAGGGAACTGCGCGATCATGGTTGCTTTAGTGGCTGCAGCAGCTGAAGCAGCATCCCTGAGTTCAACCAATACCCAATCCACAATGTTCACATTCGGAATAGCACCCACATTTCCTGCACCGGTAAAACGCCAATCGGGCAAGGGATTACCGAAGTAAGGTAATGCCGGGTTAAACGGATGGCTTAGCGGAAGAATACCATTGAGGGTAGTGTTCATATTCGTCCCGTTAAAGGGTCCTTCAAGATAAGCCTTGAGGCTGAGTGAACGCTCTGTCCAGAAAATACGACTGTTCGGGTCATACTCATAAGTAGCTCCTGCAAATCCACCCGTCGCCGTAACAAAGTAAACGCCTCCTGCATTTACGGCTTTGTAAACATTATAAGCGCCTCCCCACGTATTGGGCGGGAAAACAGCGTTTTCGACATAAAAGGTTTGGTTATTTTCAACTGACATCAATCGTCCTGCTGCCTGTCCATTGCGGAAAGTACAATTGTTAAAGGGTTTCGCGACATCCACCAGCGCTCCGTTTTTAATGTTCACACCATTGGTGTTCATGTATTCAAAAACTCCATAAACTGCACCAATAGTTCCGCCACTTTCCACATTCAAAGCATAATTACCGGAATTGCGGGTGATGGTAGCTGCTCCTCCCACTGATCCTGTCATATCAAGGAATCCTCCAGTGTTTATGGTTAAGGATTTTCCATTGTCGATGGCCAGTGTCCCATTATCTCCGATTGCAAGTTTACCACCCGAATTAACAACGATGTTATTCATACAAGTAGTAACAAAATTATCAACTAGGAATGTACCTTCATCAACTGTTGTAATCCCATTAATCTTTAGCAGATCATAGGTATATATCGAATTTGACTTGGAGCCTATTGGTTTTTTATTGGGCCTATTGTTTCCATTATTTGACTGTAATTCATTATCACCATTTACAGAACCAGATGATTTGCCCGATTCCAAATTATTAGCTTCTGTTAGCATGTTGAATTCTTCATCTCCGCCTGATTTATTAACCAACAGGTTATATAAATTAGAACCTGAACTTGTAAAAATAAGAGCATCAGTTCCCCCGTACATTTCTATTGTTCCCCCTATCGGTGTAAAATCTGTTCGGCCAACCGCGAAACCTCCAACAGTTCTGATTGTTCCATTGGTAATATTTTCGGTAAAATTATTACCAATAGGTATGTAAATTCCCAATTCTTTGATGTCAAGAATACCACCACTCATTGTTAAGGAAGCATCATTCGCGTAATTAAAGATACAATCACCTCCATGGGTTCCGTAGACATTCAATACTCCGTCCATAATGGTGAGGTTTGCATTCATGTCGATATATTGATCGTCTGCCTGGCGCAGGTTGGTTTCACCGCCATAGATGTTTATAGTGCCGAACAATCCGTTGTTAGTAATGTCGGTGCAGTCGAACAATCCATCAGTAACGGAAAGAACACCACCCATTGAAAAGTTGTTTACTGTTACATTTGGTGCGCCTGTAGTCAAACCCAATATCCCAGTGGAAAGCAGAAGATTGTTGACATTAAGGGAAGGTCCGTTAACAATATTTTCATCGTTAGCCAGGAAGTTATTGCTTATCGTGATCGCGCCATCAAAAAACAAATTACCACCCCCGCTTTTCGCATTTTCAATGTTATAAAATGTTTCAGAACCATTGATGTACTGATTGCCAAACGGAACTGCTCCAACACCATTGAAAAAGACTGTTCCGGTGCCTTCTCCAAATCCTGCTATACCCATATTTTCATTCCAATTCCCGCCCAGATAAATGGGAAGGTTATTGGAATTAAGTCCTCCGGCATTAATGGTCAAATCCTTTTTAACAGTGAGTGATGTTCCTGAATAGATTCCTATCGGATAGGCCCGGTTAACATTAAGATGATTAAAATAATTGGTACTGTGCATTTGAATGTAATGTCCATTGACGCCATTAATGAGTTCAACGGTCCCAAACCCGGGTTTAAATTTATCAGCCGTATTAGCGATAAAAGTACCCCCAACCTTTATTGTTCCTCCTGTGATGGATGAGGTTGCCGGGTACATATTTAAACTGTTATTCCTGATCTCAAATAAACCTTCACCTAAATTAAAATTACCAGCTACATAAGCGACTGAGGTGGAAGGTGCATCGCAAATCAGACTCCCGGTAGAAATTGTAAGTGTACCTGACGCAGCAACATTAAATAAACCATGAATAAGGACGTTACCGCCATCAACATCGAGCAATCCATTTAAAGTAAATGCCGGGTCGATTTCAAGATAACCGCCTTTGGAACCGGAGTCTACGGGTGTTTGCACAATATTTTCTGATGGTTCTTCATTCTTTGAAATATTAGAACAAACAGTACTGCCATCTTTTACAGCGTTATAGGCATAAATTTGACTCGTGGCATTATCAATCATTGTTCCATGAACGATCAAAGATTCATCCTGCATTTCAAGAATATTTCCCATCTCTACGTTAAAAGTTCCATTCACCACGATCGGATATGTCGCCCCTCCATCCAAAAAAACTCGGTTTGCTGTTTTAATACAATCGACATTGCCATATACAGCAGTAGCTTCATTATTTCCTAACCCTCCACTCGTATTACTACCCGTGAAATATATTGTATTTCCAGTTGATGCAGTAAATGAGCAACCAGACATAGGTACGATCCAGGACTTAAGATAAATGGAACCGGCAGACAAATTCCCAACTGACCCAGCGTAAAATGTCAGGTTATCTAAATTTAATGTGCCAACATTCAATACATCGGCAGCATTGTTCATTGTCAATGTTCCGTAAACGTTGCAGTCTTTTGCTCCGGTTAATGTAAATCCATTTAATGTAAGCGATCCGGCATTAATGTTTAGATTTCCGGTAATAGTAAAATTACTGTTAAGATAAATGTTGTTTGCTTTTCCGCCATCCGACATCTCTTCTCCGCTTCGTTCATCAATTACTGAAACAGGGGGAAAATTATTCATACCATCATCGGCCGATTTATTGATGTTTACATTGTAAACATTACAACCGTTTGATTGGAAAATATAGGAATCATCTGGTCCATAAAATTCAAACGTTCCGGCAGTCGGTGTGAAATCTGCCCGGCTACCAGAAAAATAACTGGCCGTTCGGATTGTACCTCCGGTAATATTATCAGTGAGGGAATAACTGGCAATATTGTAAATAGTCAAGCCACATGTTTTTAAATCGATCACGCCACCTGTCATTTCAACCACTGCATTTTGTGTATAGGGCCAATAACTTATACTTCCTGTTATATTGATCGTGCCTCCAAAATTATGCAGCTCGCCATTGAGGTCAACATAAGTTCCCGTTCCGGAATTTGTCAGATTTAAAACGCACCCGGCATCATTGACGTAGTGTTTCCCAACAATTGCATTGTCAACCAAATCATTCACTGTAATTATGGCACCACTTCCATTGCACACTAACATGCCACCCTGGTCTAAACTATTAGCAGTTACATTACCTGTAGGCCCGTTGGATGTAAATTTAGAAGCCGCATCATTAATATTTAAAATCCCATTGACATTAAATAATCGATATGCCCAGCTATAATGGTGAAGTTCAAGGTTGTTCTGTATAGTCGTATTACCGGTAGTTAGATTAAACCGCAAATATTGTCCTGTATTGTCCTGCAGAACATTGTAGAAAGTATTTATACCCTCGGCGTCCTGAGCTGCACCTGTGAGGCTGTGGAATACAACGGTTCCTGTCCCGGGAACAAAACCACCGGCTCCGACAGTGTTAGTCCAGTTACCTCCAACTTTGATATTGTAAGATGCAGTCGGAGAGGGAGCGTTATTTGCACTCAATGCACCTCCGCTTATCAAAACAGCGCCATTTACATCCAGGTTGGCGGATTGCAAATAGCATACACCTCCAGTTTTGGCTATTGTGAGATTAAACAAATCAAGATTGCCTCCATCCAAATCGTTGATGTATTGAGTTGAGGAACCGTTCATAACCAAAGTACCGCCGGTAAATGCTATGTTGTATGAAGCGTTGGCATCTACAATAAAATCATTGGCACAGTTAATAGTACCATTTGTAAGTGTTGCCTGGCTGCCGTCAAAAAAATGAATATTTCCGGCCACAGTAATGACTTCAGTAGCAGCATCAAGAATGAGTTTTCCGCCATCTTCCACCTCAAAAGCAGTAGTTCCTGTATTTAAAACATTAAGTGTCCAATATTGATCTATTGAGAAAATCCCTTCACGAATTTCGAACGTACCACTACATGTCATATTCTGCCACATATACGTATTGGCGTTACTGCCAAGATCTTTTTCTACCCTCACATTCATGTAGGTGTCATTTTCATTATCATCATCCCAACTATTACTGACACTTCCGGCAAAATAAAGAAATGAAATTCCTGACATGGTATATTGTCCGGCGTCGGAATTAAAATCACCATATACATAGAACCAACTATTGCTTGTACCTGTATGTGTAAGCACGGCACCCGACTGGATAGTCAAATTTTTTGCATATGCAGTCATTCCTGCTGATATTACCGGCTGATAGGGTGTTCCTGCAGGGATGGTGACGTCTACAGCAGAAGTTGGAACAGTTCCATCGTCCCAGTTAGCCCCGTTATTCCAAGCTGTGCTGACGGTTCCTTTCCAGAGTCCGGGTGAACCTGTAATATTAAGAGAATAATCCTCTACCTCTCCGTAATTTGTTATTCCACATGGGTCTGCAGTAGAGGAATAGGTTAGTCTGATGCGCATTCTATGCTCTCCAAGTATAACCCCGGAAGGTGGATCGATAGTAAATGAAAAAGGTACTGTACCATCATTTCCCACATATTCATTGGCATCAGAAAAATCATTATCGTCGTTCCAGTCAACCCAAACAAATACATAATCTCCAGAGTAATAATTGCCAACTGTAACTGTCAAAGATGCAGTTGCATCATTATCAATATTGGTTGAAAGATTGGTGTAATTACTATATTGTTCACAAATAGTAGTATTGTTGATAGTTCCAATATTAACATTAGAGATATATTCGACACATCCGCCACTGGCAGCACAGTAATCGTCCAATGTAAAAGCAGCGACCTGGGTAATCCAGTCAGCCCAACCTCCATAGTTTCCGTTATATTCAGAAATGTACCAGAATGAATGATCGTTTACCGGATCCACGCTCATCATACTGTAATCACCCCATCTTCTGGTATCTGTTTGTGAATAGCTACCTGCCCAAATATTGCTTTCTGTAAACGTCATAGTACCTAATGGATCATCAGCCAATCGTCCTGTAAATCTGATTGAAGGATAGGTGGAAGTACTTGAAACAGAATACCCCAGGGCAATATCACCTTTGGCATTCATTGCAACGCTGCCCATCCACCTGTTATTTCCATCGGGGCTGTAGGTGTTTTGCTGGCGTATAAACCATCCCCCCGTTGTTTTCCGGAGTTCATACCACCGGACACCTGCATGGTTTGTAGCATCCACATCTACGGAGTGATTACAAACCAGTGAATAGTATGTTCCGAAATTCCTGAATTGAGGTCGAAACATCAAAACCCAGGGTATGCAATCCAAAACCTGAGTGGTACCAGGCTGAGTAA
>Ga0209391_10001036_pt1 | contig 14161 bp, 10 predicted proteins | sample PPLLak3March2015_FD_187246 | JGI IMG/M metagenome (GOLD analysis project Ga0209391, IMG submission 187246) | Freshwater sediment microbial communities from Prairie Pothole Lake near Jamestown, North Dakota, USA - PPLs Lake P7 Core (1) Depth... | ecosystem: Environmental > Aquatic > Freshwater >... | reverse complement strand
GAGCACGATCAGCTTGGCCAGCGCCCAGGTGCCGGCCAGGCTGAGCGCCTCCTGCGCGATGCCTTCCATCAGGCAGCCGTCGCCGACGAAGGCATAGGTGAAGTGGTCGACGATGCGGTGCCCCGGGCGGTTGAACTCCGCGGCCAGCAGCCGCTCGGCCAGGGCCATGCCCACCGCGTTGGCAAGCCCCTGGCCGAGCGGGCCGGTGGTCGTCTCGACGCCGGGTGTCATGCCGTGCTCGGGGTGGCCCGGGGTGCGGCTGCCGAACTGGCGGAAGCGCTTCAGTTCCGCCACCGGCAGCTCGTAGCCCGTCAGGTGCAGAAGCGCGTAGAGCAGCATCGACGCGTGGCCGTTCGACAGCACGAAGCGGTCGCGGTCGGGCCACTGCGGACAGGCGGGGTCGTGCTTCAGGTGCCGGTGCCACAGCGCCTCGGCCATCTCGGCCATGCCGAGCGGCGCGCCGGGGTGGCCGCTGTTCGCCGCCTGTACGGCGTCGGCGGCCAGGAAGCGCAGCGCATGCGCGAGGTTCGGGTCGCTGACGCGCGGCTTGGGTGGTGGCGCTGCCGCCTCGACGGTCGAGTCCATCGGCAAGTCCTCGGATTGGTGAACCTGGGTCAGAGCGCGCCGAGCGCGCGCTTGCGGCGCTCGAGCATGCGCCAGATGTACGGCGTGAAGATGAGCTGCATCGCCAGCTCCATCTTGCCGCCGGGCACGACCAGCGTGTTGGCGCGGCTCATCCACGAGTCATGGATCATCGACAGCAGGTACGGGAAGTCGATACCCTTCGGGTTCGAGAAGCGGATCACGCACAGGCTCTCGTCGGCCGTCGGGATGTCGCGCGCGATGAAGGGGTTGCTGGTGTCGACCACCGGCACGCGCTGGAAGTTGACGTGCGTATGCGCGAACTGCGGGACGATGTAGTTCACGTAGTCGGGCATGCGCCGCAGGATGGTGTCGGTCACCGCCTCGGCGCTGTAGCCGCGCACGTTCTTGTCGCGGTACAGCTTCTGGATCCACTCGAGGTTGATCACCGGCACCACGCCGATCAGCAGGTCGGGGTAGCGCGCGACGTCGACCTCGGGCGTCTTCACCGCGCCGTGCAGGCCTTCGTAGAACAGCAGGTCAGTCTGGGCCGGCAGGTCCTCCCAGGGCGTGAAGGTGCCGGGCTCCTGCTTGTAGGGCGCGGCCTCGACCGGGTCGTGCAGGTACCTGCGGCGTTTGCCGGTGCCGCTCTCGCTGTAGCTGCGGAACAGCTGCTCGAGTTCGGTGAACAGGTTGTTCTCCGAGCCGAAGTGGCTGAAGTGCTTGTTTCCGGCCTTCTCGGCCTCGGCCTGGCGTGCGCGCATCTCCTTGCGGTCGTAGCGGTGGAAGCTGTCGCCCTCGATGATCGCGGCGCTGACGTTCTCGCGGCGGAAGATGTTCTCGAAGGTGCGCGTCACGCTGGACGTGCCTGCGCCGCTGGAGCCGGTGATGGCGATGATGGGGTGGCGTTCAGACATGTTCAGTCCCTGAAGAGCGAGCGTTCGGCGAACAGCGGCGCGCCGGGGTCGCGCGAGGCTGGCTCGTGGTGGTAGCGCTCGATGCGCTCGACCTCGTTGCGGCTGCCGAACACCAGGCCGATGCGCTGGTGCAGCGCGCTCGGCTTGACGCCCAGCACCGGCTGCCGGCCGGTGCTGGCTCGGCCCCCGGCCTGCTCCATCACGAAGCCGATCGGATTGGCCTCGTACAGCAGGCGCAGGCGCCCGGGCTTGCTCGGATCCTTGGTGTCACGCGGGTACATGAAGACACCGCCGCGCATCAGGATGCGGTGCGCCTCGGCCACCATGCTGGCGATCCAGCGCATGTTGAAGTCCCTGCCGCGCGGGCCGCTGCGGCCGGCCAGGCATTCGTCGACGTAGCGCTTGACCGGCGGCTCCCAGAAGCGGCTGTTGCTGGTGTTGATGGCGAACTCGGTGGTGTCTTCCGGGATCCTGATGCTCGGATGCGAAAGCACGAACTCGCCCAGGTTCGGGTTGAGGGTGAACCCGGCCACGCCGTTGCCCACGCTGAGCACCAGCATCGTCGTCGGGCCGTAGATCGCGTAGCCCGCGGCCATCTGCGTGGCGCCGGGCTGCAGGAAATCGGCCTCGGTGACGTCGCGGCCGCTGGCGATCACCTCCTCGGGTGCACGCAGGATCGAGAAGATGCTTCCCACCGACACGTTGACGTCGATGTTGCTGCTGCCGTCCAGCGGGTCGAACACCAGCAGGTACTTGCCGCGCTGGTAGTTCGCCGGAATCTGCGCCGGCTGCTCCATCTCCTCGCTGGCCATGCCGGCGAGGTGGCCGTTCCATTCGTTCATGCGCACGAAGATCTCGTTGGAGATCACGTCCAGGGGCTTCTGCACCTCGCCCTGCACGTTGGTCTGGCCGCCGACCGCGCCCGCGTCGGGCAGCGCGGTGCCGAGCGCGTCGGCCAGCGGGCCGAAGGCGACGATGCGGGCGATGGCCTTGCAGGCCAGCGCGACGTCGAGCAGCAATGCATTGAAGTCACCGCTGGCGCCGGGGTAGCGGCGGCGCTCCTCGATCAGGTAGCGGGTGAGGGTCCAGCGTCCGGAGAGCGGCATGAGGATCTTTCGAGGATGTGAAACGGGCTCAGGGGCCGAACACGCGGCTGGCGCGGATGTCGCCTTCGGCGATCGTCGTCAGTTCGGCCGGCGTGAGCTCGCGCTCCCGATCGGCGAACAGGCGGCTCGCCTGCCGCAGCCGCGCCCGGTCGAGCGCGTTGCGCACGCTGCGCGCATTGGCGAAGTGCGGCTGCTGCAGCCGGCGCGCCAGGTATTCGTCGAACGCGCGCTCGGCGGCCGGGTCGAAGCGGTAGGCCATGCTGCTCAGCATCTTGCCGGCGATGGCCATCAGCTCGCCTTGAGCGTAGTCAGGGAAGTCGATGTGGTGCGCGATGCGGCTGCTCATGCCGGGGTTGGACTGGAAGAAGGTGTCCATGCGGTCCTTGTAGCCGGCGAGGATCACGACCAGGTCGTCGCGCTGGTTCTCCATCACCTGCAGCAGGATCTCGATCGCCTCCTGGCCGTAGTCGCGCTCGTTCTCCGGGCGGTACAGGTAGTAGGCCTCGTCGATGAACAGCACGCCGCCCATCGCCTTCTTCAGCACTTCTTTGGTCTTGGGCGCGGTGTGGCCGATGTACTGGCCGACGAGGTCGTCGCGCGTCACGGCCACCAGGTGGCCTTTGCGCACGTAGCCCAGGCGGTGCAGGATCTGCGCCATGCGCAGCGACACCGTCGTCTTGCCGGTGCCGGGGTTGCCGGTGAAGCACATGTGCAGGCTGGGCGTGGCCGCCTGCAGGCCGTGCGCCAGGCGCAGCTTGTCGATCACCAGCAGCGCGGCGATGTCGCGGATGCGCTGCTTGACGGGGGAAAGGCCGACCAGGTCGCGGTCGAGCTCGTCCATCACCGACTCGACCTGGCTCGCGCGCAGCACCTCGGCGACGGTGCGCGGCGCGGCCGGCGCCGCAGCGTCGGGTGCGCCGGCCGGCGGCGTCGGCGACCCGGCGGGCATGGCGGCCGGGGTCGAGCCGGGGATGGCGTAGAGCGGCGAGGCCATGGTCGGTGGTGCTGCTTCGGGATCGGGCCAGCGCGCGCTCAGGGCGCGTAGCGCTCGGCCTCGGGCCGGTCGGTGGCGTAGGAGTGCACCGTGTAGCGCATCGTGCGCCCCTCGGCCTCCTGGCGCACGAGGCCGAAGCCGGGCTCCACCGCGGGCCGGTTGACGATGAAGCACATGGCGATGGACTCGATGCCACGCGTGCTGTCGAACGCCATCAGCCGGATGTAGTGCTGCGGAAAGGTCTTGCGGCAGGCGTTCATCTCCTGCAGCACGCCTGCGGCGTCGGCCAGGTCGAACATCGGCATGCCGTACATCTCCCAGTAGGTGTTGCGCGGATGCGGGTCGTCGGTGTACTCGACGCTCCAGGCGTAGCCTTTCTTGAGGCCGTACTCGATCTGCGCCGTGATCTCGGCGTCGCTCAGGTCGGGCAGGAAGCTGAACTGGCCTTGGGTGACGCGGCCGGTCGGGTTGGTCATCATGATGCGGTGCTCCTCGGGTTCAGTTCGACACGGCGGGCGTCGCCGCGAAGTCGCTGGTGTCAGTAGACGTGTAGTTGAAGCTGATCTCGCCCCAGGTGTCGAGCGCCTGCTTCAGCGGCGTGCAGAACCGGGCGGCCTGGCGCAGGATGTCCGGGCCTTCGTTGACGATGTCCTTGCCCTCGTTGCGCGCCTTGACCATCGCTTCCAGCGCGACGCGGTTGGCCACGCCGCCGGCCTGGATGCCGGCCGGATGGCCGATGGTGCCGCCGCCGAACTGCAGGATGACGTCGTCGCCGAACAGGTGCAGCAGCTGGTGCATCTGGCCTGCGTGGATGCCGCCGCTGGCCACCGGCATCACCTTCTTCATGTCGCACCAGTCCTGGTCGAAGAACAGGCCGCGCGGCAGGTCCTGCTTCGTGTAGCTGTCGCGGCAGACGTTGTAGTAGCCCTGCACCGTCATCGGGTCGCCCTCGAGCTTGCCGACGGCGGTGCCGGTGTGCATGTGGTCCACGCCGGCCAGGCGCAGCCACTTGGCGATGACGCGGAAGCTCACGCCGTGGTTCTTCTGCCGCGTGTAGGTGCCGTGGCCGGCGCGGTGCAGGTGCAGGATCATGTCGTTGCGGCGGCACCATTCGCCCAATGACTGGATGCAGGGCCAGCCGACGATCAGGTCGATCATGATGACCACGCTGCCCAGGCTCTTGGCGAATTCGGCGCGCTCGTAGATCGCCTCCATGGTGCCGGCCGTGACGTTCAGGTACGAGCCCTTGACCTCGCCGGTGGCGGCGCTGGCCTTGTTGACGCCGTCCATCACGTACAGGAAACGGTCGCGCCAGTGCATGAAGGGCTGCGAGTTGATGTTCTCGTCGTCCTTCATGAAGTCCAGGCCGCCCTTCAGGCCCTCGTAGATCACGCGGCCGTAGTTGCGGCCGGACAGGCCCAGCTTGGGCTTGGTGGTGGCGCCCAGCAGCGGGCGGCCGAACTTGTCCAGGCGCTCGCGCTCGACCACCAGGCCGGTCGGAGGGCCCTTGAAGGTCTTGACGTAGGCCACCGGGATGCGGATGTCCTCCAGCCGCGCCGCCTTCAAGGGCTTGAAGCTGAAGACGTTGCCGATCAGGCTCGCCGTCATGTTGGCGATGGAGCCCTCCTCGAACAGGATGATGTCGTAGGCCACCCAGGCGAAGAATTCGCCGGGCCGGCCCGGCACCGGCTCGACCTTGTAGGCCTTGGCGCGGTAGCTGTCGCAGGCGGTCAGGCGGTCGGTCCAGACCACCGTCCAGGTGGCGGTGCTGGACTCGCCGGCCACGGCGGCGGCGGCTTCGACCGGATCGACGCCTTCCTGGGGTGTGATGCGGAACAGGCAGATGGTGTCGGTGTCCTTGGGCACGTAGTCGGCGTCCCAGTAGCCCATCTGGCGGTACTTGAGGACGCCGGCGCTGTAGCGCGCCTTCTTGTCCTGGATCTCGGTGGCTTGGCGGACCAGGCCGGCATCGACGGGGGTGTTCATGGGGCGGCTCCTTGACGCGACTTGAAGAGGGGTTGACGCAATGCTCGCTGGACAAATGAATAAGGTCTAGTCAAACTTGTTTACCGTTCGATTCAGGTTTGCTTAATAATGAACCTCAGTTTCCGCCAGCTGCGCGTCTTCCTGGAGGTGGCGCAGCAAGGCAGCGTGACCCTGGCTGCCGCCCGGCTGCACCTGACGCCTCCCGCGGTGTCGATGCAGATCAAGGCCATCGAATCGCAGGTCAACCTGAAGCTCTTCGACCGCGAAGGTCGTCGCCTGGCACTGTCGACGGCCGGCGAGTACTTCGCAGTGCAGGCGCGCCGCATGCTCGGCACCTTGCGCGACGCGGAGAACGCCATGGCGCACTTCAAGAGCCTGGACCGCGGCCAGCTCACCGTGGCCATGGTCAGCACGGCCAAGTACTTCGTGCCGCGCATGCTGGCCGGTTTCCGCGCGGAACACCCGGGCATCGACGTGCGGCTGACGGTGGCCGCCAACCGGGAGGCGTTGCTGGGCATCCTGGACGAAGGCGAGGCCGAACTCGCCGTGATGGGGCGCCCGCCGCGCGACCTGGCCGCGCGCGCCGAGCCCTTCGCGGCGCACCCGATGGTGTTCGTGTGCCCGGACCGTCATCCGCTGCTGGCGATGGAACAGCCCGAGGCGGAGTCGCTGACGCGCTTTCCGCTGATCGTGCGCGAGCCCGGCTCGGGCACGCGCAGCGCGATGGAGGCGTACTTCGCGGAGCGTCGCGTCGTGCCGCAGTTCAGCATGGAGATGAGCAGCAACGAGACCATCAAGCAGGCCGTCATCGCCGGCCTGGGAGTGAGCTTCCTGTCGCTGCACACGCTGTGGCTCGAGCTGAGGAGCAGCCTGCTGCACATCGTCGAGTTGCCGGGCACGCCGGTGATGCGCACCTGGAACGTCGTGCGCCTGCAGGGCAAGGTCCTGTCGCCGGCCGCCGAGGCGTTCCGCTACTACGTGCTCGAGCATGCCGAAGCGCTGCTGCTGTCGTTCGACCAGCCGCTGCTGGCGCAGGCTTGAGGCGCTGTGGGTCGCCCCGTACTCACGCACCGCTGCCCTGCGCAGTGCCCATCCCCCAGATGGATTAGTGGGCACTGCCCTTGCAGGTAATAGACTCCCCCCGCAGCGCTTGCGCCTAATAGCAACCGACGATTCCCGATCGAGGCGGCGGACGCCGCGGTCATCCCACCGAGAGCCGATGCCGTCCACACCGCTGCACGACCCGATCGCCCCGCCGCTGCCCGGGGCCGCCACCGAGGTCCGCGAGACCACCTGCTACATGTGCGCGTGCCGCTGCGGCATCCGCGTGCACCTGCGCCAGGGCGAGTCCGGCCCCGAAGTGCGCTACATCGAGGGCAACCCCGATCACCCGCTGAACCAGGGCGTGATCTGCGCCAAGGGCTCGTCGGGCATCATGAAGCAGTACTCGCCGGCGCGGCTGACCAGGCCGCTCAAGCGCCGGTCAGGCACGGCGCGCGGCGACAACGTCTACGACGCCATCGGCTGGGACGAAGCCTTTGCGCTGCTCGAGGAGCGGCTGCGCAAGATCCGCGCCACCGACCCGAAGCAGTTCGCGCTCTTCACCGGCCGCGACCAGATGCAGGCTCTGACAGGGCTGTTCGCCCGCCAGTTCGGCACGCCCAATTACGCGGCCCACGGTGGCTTCTGCTCGGTGAACATGGCCGCCGGCATGATCTACACGATCGGCGGCTCGTTCTGGGAGTTCGGCGGGCCCGACCTGGACCGCGCCAAGCTGTTCGTGATGATCGGCACCGCCGAGGACCACCACAGCAATCCGCTGAAGATCGCGCTGTCGAAGTTCAAGCGCGCCGGCGGCCGCTTCGTCTCGATCAACCCGGTGCGCACCGGCTACTCGGCGATCGCCGACGAATGGGTGCCGATCAAGCCCGGCACCGACGGCGCGCTGCTGCTCGCCCTGGTGCACGAGATCCTGCGCCTGGGCCTGTACGACCGCGACTTCATCGCCCGCTACACCAACGGCGGCCAGCTGGTGAACCAGGACGCGGCCAGCGACGACTTCGGCCTGATGCTGCGCAACCCGGAAGGCGACGTCGTCAACCCGCTGCGGCCGCAAAACTTCTTCTGGTGGGACCGGCTGTCGGGCCGGCCGGTGGCCGACCACACCGAAGGTGCCGACCCGGCGCTGCTCGGCCACTTCACGATGCCCGAGGGGCCGCACCAGGGCACGCCCGCAGTGCCGGCCTTCCAGCTGCTGCAGGAGCGCGTCAAGGCCTGCACGCCCGAGTGGGCCAGCGGCGTCACCGGCATCCCGGCCGACACCATCCGCCGCCTGGCGCACGAGATGGGCATCACCGCGCGCGACCAGAAGATCGAGCTGCCCATCGCCTGGACCGACAGCTGGGGCCGGCAGCACGACTCGGTCACCGGCAACCCGGTGGCCTTCCACGCGATGCGCGGCCTGGCGGCGCACAGCAACGGCTTCCAGACGATCCGCGCGCTGGCCATCCTGATGAGCCTGCTCGGCACCATCGACCGGCCGGGCGGCTTCCGCCACAAGGCGCCGTACCCGCGCGCGGTGCCGCCCAACGCGCGGCCGCCGAAGGGGCCTGCGGACATCAAGCCGGAGACGCCGCTGAACGGCGCGCCGCTCGGCTGGCCCGAGAGCCCGCAGGACCTGTTCGTCGACGCCGACGGCGAGCCGGTGCGCATCGACAAGGGCTTCAGCTGGGAGTACCCGCTGTCGGCGCACGGGCTGATGCACAACGTCATCACCAACGCCTGGAAGGGCGACCCGTACCGCATCGACACGCTGCTGATCTTCATGGCCAACATGGCCTGGAACTCGACGATGAACACGTCCGAGGTCCGCAAGATGCTGAACGACCGCGACGAGACGGGCGAGTACAAGATCCCCTTCCTCGTCGTCTGCGACGCCTTCCAGTCGGAGATGACGGCCTTCGCCGACCTGATCCTGCCCGACACCACCTACCTGGAGCGGCACGACTGCATGTCGATGCTGGATCGGCCGATCAGCGAGTTCGACGGCCCGGTGGATGCGGTGCGCATCCCGGTGCTGCCGCCGCTGGGCGAGTGCAAGCCTTTCCAGGAGGTGCTGGTCGAGCTGGCCTCGCGCCTGAAGTTCCCGGCCTTCACCCAGGCCGACGGCAGCCGCAAGTACCGCGACTACCCGGACTTCATCGTCAACTACGAGACGGCGCCGGGCTCGGGCATCGGCTTCCTCGCCGGCTGGCGCGGCCGGGACGGGAGCAAGTCGCTGCGCGGCGAGCCGAACCCGAAGCAGTGGGAGATGTACGCCAAGAACCACTGCGTCTACCACCACGTGCTGGCGCCGTCGCACCAGTACATGCGCAACTGGAACGACGGCTACATGCGCTGGGCGCAGGAGGCGGGGCTGCGCCGCGACCGGGACCCGGTCGTCATCCACCTTTACTCCGAGTTCCTGCAGCGCTTCCGCCTCGCGGCGCAGGGCAAGCAGCCCGGCAAGCAGCCGCCCGAGCGGCTGCGCCAGCGCGTCCAGACTTACTTCGACCCGCTGCCGTTCTACTACGCGCCTCTTGAGCAGCAGGTCACCGACACCACGCGCTACCCGTTGAGCGCGGTGACGCAGCGGCCGATGGCCATGTATCACTCGTGGGACTCGCAGAACGCCTGGCTGCGGCAGATCCACACCTACAACTTCCTGATGGTCAACGCCGCGACCGCGCGCGCCGCGGGCATCGCCGACGGCGCCTGGATGTGGGTCGAGTCGCCCTGGGGCAAGGTGCGTTGCCTTTGCCGCCACAGCGAGGCGGTCGAGCCCGGCACGGTGTGGACCTGGAACGCCATCGGCAAGGCGCCGGGCGCGTGGAACCTGGCGCCCGACGCCAACGAGGCGCGCCAGGGCTTCCTGCTCAACCACCTGATCCGCGAGGAGCTGCCCACAAGTGGCAGCGGCGCGGTCAGCAACAGCGACCCGATCACCGGCCAGGCGGCCTGGTACGACGTGCGCGTGCGCATCTACCCGGCCGAGGCCGGCGAGCCGGCCGAGACCTGGCCGCGGCCGGAGCAGGCCCTGCAGCCGGTGCCGGGCATGAGCGGCGCGCCGAAGCGCCGTGGCTGGATGGCCGGACTGATGAAGGTGGTCAAGTGACCCAGCTCGCGTTGGTCATCGACCTCAACGTCTGCGTCGGCTGCCACGCCTGCGTGACCAGCTGCAAGCAGTGGAACACCTCGGGCGCGGCCGGGCCGCTGGTGGACGACCAGCCCTACGGCGCCGACCCGACCGGCACCTTCTTCAACCGCGTGCAGACTTTCGAGGTCGGCGAGTTCCCGAACACGCAGACGGTGCACTTCCCGAAGAGCTGCCTGCACTGCGAGGACCCGCCCTGCGTGCCGGTATGCCCCACCGGCGCCAGCTACAAGCGCAAGGAGGACGGCATTGTCCTCGTCGACTACGACAAGTGCATCGGCTGCAAGTACTGCAGCTGGGCCTGCCCCTACGGCGCGCGCGAGATCGACGAAGAGCGCAAGGTGATGACCAAGTGCACGCTGTGCGTGGACCGCATCACCGACACCGCGCTGCCCGCGTCCGAGCGCAAGCCGGCCTGCGTGCTGGCCTGTCCGACCCACGCACGCCTGTTCGGCGACGTGCACGACCCCGAATCGGTGGTGTCGGTGGCGATCCGCGAGCGGGGCGGCTACGCGCTGATGCCCGAATGGAACACGCGCCCGGCCAACCACTACCTGCCGCGGCGGCGCACCGAGCTCACCGTGCACGCCGAGGACCTGGTGCGCGTGGACAACCCGCTGAAGATCGACGGCAGCCGGCCCGAGTCCCCGCAGCAGGGACCGGGTCGCGAGGACTTCGCCACATGAATCCCGCCTTCTCCGTGGTCTTCCTGACGACGCTGATCGGCGCCGGGCAGGGCCTGTTCCTGGCGCTGTTCGGCGCCGAGCTGCTGGGTTTCGGCGCCGACGATCCCGGCGAGCGCGCGCTGCTGGCGGCCGGCGGCGTGGTGGCGCTGGGCTTCACGGCGCTGGGCCTTCTGGCCTCGGTGTTCCACCTCGGCCGGCCCGAGCGCGGCTGGCGCGCGGCGTCGATGTGGCGCACCTCGTGGCTGTCGCGCGAGGTCATCGCGCTGCCCGCGTTCATGGGCCTGGTCTTCGTGTGGAGCGTCGCGCACTGGGTCGGCAGCCCGGCCACGCTCTGGATCGGCTGGCTGGCAGCGCTGGCCTGCCTGGCGCTGTTCGTCTGCACCGGCATGGTCTACGCGTCGATCCGGTTCCTGCAGGAATGGGCGAGCGCATTCACGCTGGTCAACTTCACGCTGCTGGGGCTGGCCTCGGGCTTCGTGCTGGCCACCGCGCTGGCCGCCTATGCGGCGCCCGAGTGGGCCGGGGGCTACGGGCTGCTGGCCTTCATCCTCACCGTGGCCGGCGCCATCGGCCGCGGCCTGTCGCTGCAGCGCAATGCGCGGCTCAAGCCCAAGTCCACGCTGCAGAGCGCGATCGGCATCCGCCACCCGAAGATCGCGCAGCGCTCGATGGGCTTCATGGGCGGCTCCTTCAACACGCGCGAGTTCTTCCATGGCCGGCCCGCCGGCTTCCTGCGGCAGGTCAAGTGGGTGTTCCTGGTGCTGGCGTTCCTGATCCCGCTGCTGCTGCTGGCTCTCGGCCTGGTGAACGGCGCGCCGGCACTGCTGGCGCTGGCCTTCGTGGTGCAGTACCTGGGCCTGCTGGCCGAGCGCTGGTACTTCCTGGCGCAGGCCAACCACCCGCAGAACCTGTACTACCAGGCCGTGGCATGAAGTGAAGCGACGCCCGAGTCCGCTCCGCTCCTCGCGCCCAGGGTCGGGGCTTTACGCGGCTCCGGCCGGCCGGGCGCGACTGGGATGACCGAGCCTGCGCCGGTGTCGACGGTCCCGCGATCGCCGCGGCTGCTGCGGCTGTTCCCGTTCCTGGCCTGGTTCCCGATCAGCGCGCTGGTGCTGCGCGGCGACCTGATCGCGGGCGTCACTGGCGCGCTCGTGCTGGTGCCCAAGGCGATGGCCTATGCCCAGCTGTCGGGCCTGCCGGTGCACTTCGGGCTCTACGTCGCCTTCGTGCCGGCCATCCTGGGGGCGCTGTGGGGCTCGTCGCGCCAGCTCGCCACCGGCCCGGTGGCGATCATCTCGCTGATGACGGCCGCCGCACTGACGCCGCTGGCGCCGCCGTTCTCCGACCAGTACATCGAGCTCGCCCTGCTGCTGACGCTGATGGTCGGCGCGATCCAGTTCGGGCTCGGCGTGCTCAAGCTCGGCACGATCGTCAACTTCGTGTCGCACCCGGTCATCCTGGGCTTCATGAACGCGGCGGCGATCATCATCGCGCTGTCGCAGCTGGACATGCTGCTGGGCATCCCCAAGGGACGCAGCAACTCCTTCCTCGGCGACATCGCGCAGATGCTGAGCTATCTGCCGCAGACCCACCTGCCGACGCTGGCCATGTCGGCCTTCGCGCTGGCCTTGATGCTGGTGCTCAAGCGCATCCCCGCGCTGGCCAAGCTGAACGTGCTGATCGCGGTGGTGGTGACGCTCGTGGCCAGCGTCGTGCTGGGCTACGAGCGCAACGCCCGCGTGCCGATCGAGCAGATCGCCGATGCCGAGGTGCGCGAGCGCGTCCAGCGCTACGCCGACACGGCCGCGCGCATCCAGCAGCACGAAGCCCGCGCCGCCGAGCAGGCGGCCGAGTTGCGCCGCCTCGAGGGCGGCGACCGGCGTGCCGTGGCGGCGCTGCGCCACCAGATGCACCTCAGCGAGCTCGATGCCGCCGACCTCGGTGCCGAGAACAAGGAGCGCTTGGAACGGCTGCTGCGGCTGAGCTTCGAGCGCAGCGCCGACGGCGCGTCCGCGCTGCACCTCAGCGGCCAGCTGCCGCCCGGCCATGAAGGCGACGGCCATACCTGGCGCATCAAGAGGATCGTCGGCCAGCAAGTGCACCTGGCCGGCGGCGGCGACGTCGTCGGCAACATCCCCAGCGGCCTGCCCGCGCTGCGTGTGCCGAGGATCACGCTGGACGCGTTGATGTCGCTGCTGTCGGCCGCGCTGATCATCGCGCTCGTCGGCTTCATGGAGTCGATCGCGATGTCCAAGGCCATGGCGGCTAAGACGCGCCAGCGGCTGGACCCGAACCAGGAGCTGATCGGACAGGGCATGGCCAATCTCGGCGGCTCGTTCTTCCAGTCCTATCCGGCCTGCGGCTCGTTCACCGGCTCGGCGATCAACCTGCAGGCCGGTGCGCAGACCGGCTTCGCGATGATCTTCAACGGGCTGTTCGTCGTCGCGACGCTGCTCGTTCTCACCCCGTACCTGTACCACCTGCCGAAGGCGACCCTCGGCGTGATCATCCTGATGGCGGTGACCAGCCTCGTCACACCCGCCGCACTGAAGCACACGTGGCGCGCCAGCCGCGCCGACGGCATGGTGGCTGCCGTGACCTTCGTCGTCACGCTGCTCGCGGCGCCGCACCTGGACCGCGGCATCATGATCGGTGCGGCGCTGGCGGTGCTGCTGTACCTGTACCAGACGATGCGGCCACGCGTGGCCGTGCTCGGCCGCCATCCCGACGGCGCGCTGCGCGACCGCCAGGTCTTCGCCGGCCTGCCGGACAGCCCCGACGTGCTGGCGCTGCGCTTCGACGCTGGCCTGTACTTCGCCAACGCTGCCTTCTTCGAGGAACAGGTGCTCGATGCGGTGGCCGCCAAGCCGGGCGTCAAGGTGGTGCTGATCTCGGGCGCCAGCATCAACCGCATGGACGCTTCGGGCGAGGAGGTGGTGCGGCACCTGGTCGAGCGGCTTCGTGCCGGCGGCATCGGCGTGGTCTTCGGCGGCCTGAAGAAGCAGGTGCTCGACGTGATGCGCAACACCGGGCTGGACCGGTTGATCGGCAACGAACACCTGTACGCCAGCGACGACCAGGCGCTGGCGGCGATCTACAGGCGCCTGGGCCGCAGCGGGCAGGGCGAGCTGCTGCCGCCGGCCGCAGCCGACGCGCCGCCCGGCGCAACCCCCGCGGGAGCCGCCAGCCCATGAAGGCGATCGTCTGCACCCCGGCAGCCCGCCGGGCCGCACAGGCTTCGCGGAGCAGCGCCCGATGAACCCGGTGCCCGCGCGCGCCAGCCGCTGGCTGCCGTTCACGGCCTGGTGGCCCCAGGTGACGGGCGAGACCCTGCGTCACGATGCCGCGGCTGCGTTGACCGGCGCCATCGTCGTGCTGCCCCAGGCCGTGGCCTTCGCCACCATTGCCGGGCTGCCGCCGCAGTACGGGCTGTACGCGGCGATGGTGCCCACGGTGGTGGCGGCGCTCTGGGGCTCGAGCCGCCACCTCGTGAGTGGGCCCACGACGGCGATCTCGGTGCTGGTGTTCGCCACGCTCAGCCCTCTGGCCGAGCCCGGCAGCGAGCGCTACCTCGGCATGGTGCTCACGCTGGCCCTGCTGGTCGGCGTGATGCAGCTGGCCATGGGCCTGGCGCGACTGGGTGCGCTGGTCAACTTCATCTCCCACACGGTCATCATCGGCTTCACGGCCGGCGCAGC
>Ga0209391_10001033_pt1 | contig 14181 bp, 15 predicted proteins | sample PPLLak3March2015_FD_187246 | JGI IMG/M metagenome (GOLD analysis project Ga0209391, IMG submission 187246) | Freshwater sediment microbial communities from Prairie Pothole Lake near Jamestown, North Dakota, USA - PPLs Lake P7 Core (1) Depth... | ecosystem: Environmental > Aquatic > Freshwater >... | reverse complement strand
GTACCTTGGGATCGGTCGGCTTCAGCGATGAAACGGCTCATGAAGGGCCTCCGCTGGAACTCAAGCCGATGCTAACCTAACGAGGAGTTTTCACACAGCCTCGGCCGAATCCGGGCCTAGCCCGATGTCCGCTTTTGTACCCGGACGGCGGGCGGGAGCCAAATCGACTGCGACGAAAGGGCCTCGGATCAAGGCAATTCAACAGTCTATTCGAACGCCTAGCCCCCAGAGGACCAACTCTAGCCTCCCGCGTCCGCCCCAGTTCGCGCATAAATCGCGGCGGTACGTACGAGACAGGATGAACGCCCTCAAGCCTGCGAGACGTCGACCTCACGCGTCTCGATAATCACCAGAGATGCGCCGCGCTCGTCGCCATCCATATCGGGATGCCGATCGTGCGGAGGTAGATCACCGCTGCTTTCGGCCAGTCCAATTGCGGCCAAGACGCCGTCTCCCGGCATCTCATCTCCCTGTGTGATGAAGGGGAACTGTAGAGCAAAGTTCACAATAACGTCGTAAATCCGCGGGCGTCCAAGGATTCCCACTTTCCGCTGGTTGAACAACCGGATGCCGTGCCGCAGCAGATCCCACACAACCTGATCCCAGTCCTTGGTTGCAGCGGGCTCATCCTTGAACGAACGCCCGTTGTTTCCCATCAACAGCTGGAGGATACCCAGACCGAGCGATTCGGAGATTGCAAGATGCCGCTGCGCTTTCGCCAGTCCCATTGGATATCGACCGGGGCTACCGGTCAGGCCCGTCGCCGCAATGCCCGGACCCCGATCATCGATCAACAAGTACTGAGCCCCAGGATGCGGAGCGGATGGGCTGACGGTCCGCGACTGATTTGAAAGTCCGCCACCTGTACGCCGATACGTGAAATCGCCCCAAAAGCAGTAGAGAAGCAACTGGTCGTAGTCGCTCGGCGCGACTGTGTGGACGGGAGACGAACTCATCTTCGCTTGCGCCAACAACGAATTCCGGTAGGTCCTGCCGTGCGCGTCGGTATGGAAGACCGCGAACAATACGTCACCCAACTCACAACGTTTCGAGTGATGTTCCACTTGCGGGCGACCGTGACAGAAGACAGAAGTCACCCGCACCGCGATTCCAGCCGGGTTCAGCGCAGATTTCAGCGCAGCCGCGAATCTTGTTGTGCCCACAGTCACCAACATAGCTACAAGATCCGGCTCGGTCGGCGTGACTCCTCGAGCAAACGCAGACGCATACGTCGTACGCATTGAGTGCGCAGTCGCCGAATCCAGTTTCGCAGCGATCTGCGCCAATTGAGGGCTAAGCGCTGCCTGCAACGTAGGCGTCATTCCGACAACGCCCCGCGGACCCGTGATTCCAATGCGAGATCAGACAATCTCATACCGTCGGCAAACTGAATCTGGGAAAAAAATCCTAGCTCGCCCGAAAAGACAGCACCCTTATGTCCCAAACGCCCGCACAGTCTCTATACGTAGCGTATCGATTTGGCGCTCGAGCTCGGCGTTGGAGGTTTCCGCGAGCAGATCAAAGTTCACAAAAACCAGTCGCTGGCGTATCCGCTTGTACAAATCACGCCAAGCGTCCTCGCGACGAGCAGACGGTAGCGACCGCGCCAATGTGGCAACAGCCTTGGCGATTGCGACTGCCACCTTAGGATTGGAACTAAGCGCCGGCCGCTCCATCAATCCGACGAGGGCATCCTCCGGCAGTCCCACCAACGCCAGCGGGTCCTCAGATTCGGGGTCGCACAAGACCCACGCGCGCCACCACAGTCGTTGGAACGTATTGCGCACGCCGCCGAGGACTCGGCTCGTCTGCTGCTCATTGAATCGCCAAGTTGCGAGATCCGGAAGCAACACTAGCGTGAGAAAAGCCCAGACGTCGTCACGGGATGCCTCGCCCGGCGAGATCGGTAGCCGTTCCCTCAGCAGCCGCGCTGCGGTCGAGTCAAACGATACGACCTTACCCTTGCGTACGTCGCCGGGAAATCCCAATTCCCGAGCTGCCTCGATCATTTCCCGCCGGAGCTCCCGCAGCACCTCCTCAGGGACCCTAGAGCCCCCGCATGGGGCAAATATCGCATCGTGATGACCCGTCGATGCCAATGCCGACAGCTCCGACGGAGTCTTGCCCGCAATCTCACGCAGCCGGCCCTGCGCAGCGGCCGACGACAGCCGTGGAAAGAGGTAGGAATCAGTCATCTGACAACGCCATTGCAGACTGAATCTGTGACTCGAACCGGCCGGGCTCCGACTCCGCGAACGATCGGACTACCTCTGGATTCAGGTCCTTGAAGCAGACTCTGAGCAGGCGGCGAGCAGCCTCACCAGTCGAGCCCTCGGAAAAAGCGTCCGGATTGGCGATGAAATCGTCGTCCAGAAGTGCGATGCCCAATAGCCGCCGCGCGACGTCAGCCTTGAGCAGCGAAAGCACACGCACGTCGCCGTCACGCGCGGCGTTCGCCAATCGGATAGAAGGCCGCGGACTTCCGACCTCCACGAAGAAACCGTTTCGTACCGTCGGGATGTATGAATTGAAGACTCTGAAGGCCTCTGGGTCCATTGACTGGGATTAACAACCGGTCCCCGAACTGCCGAACGCCATGCGCCGAAATTGACTTGCGTCGGAGGTAAGGGTGGTCCGTTGATGCCGGTTCAGCTGCGCCTAAGATATCTTCGGCTCGCCTCCTGGCCTGTTCCCAGCGCGCCTCCTTTTCGGCATGCCACTGCCGACGGGCGGCAGCTTCCCTGCCGTCATCACGTGCGGCATCAGCCCCGGACAGCGTGCCAACGTGCTGGCCACGCCAACGTCGCCATCCGTTACCATCAGTCCAATTCTGAAAACCACCGTGCGGTCGATTGCTCAAGGACAGACGGTACGCTCCGTCGTTCTGCCCAAGCTTTCCGACAACATCGCACCTGTGCAGCTTTCCGTCTGCTACAGGCTCGCTCGGTGGCACTAGACCGTGAAGCCGCATCGCCTCGCGGAATTGCTCAACGGCTGACTGGATGTGCTGGGGCTGAGCGACGGAACTGGCGCCAGCCTGGCTGACAGATGATGCCGCGTCATTCATGCGGTATCTCCAACTCAAACCGACTCCGGCGCTCCTCCATGCGCTGACGCAGCCAATGCTCGACCTCGCCTGATGGCCAACCGACAGACCGACGACCGAGTCGGACGGCACGGGGGAACCGCCCCTCCGCCATCAGCGCATATAGTGTCGACTTGCTTAGACCGGTTCGGGCCTTGACGGCCGGAAGCCGCAGTATCGCGTTAACCATGCTCGCGCCTCCTAGGGCCGCGTTGAACATGGTTACCGCATTATGTGGCGAGAAATCGAAGAAGCAACGCTAGCGGAGTTTCTCGCTGAGATCCTATTTTCGCCGTTGCTTTCGGGCGTTCGCCGTATTTTTCTTTACGAGCGCACGCCACTTTTCCGCGTCACGAGCTTCGTGATCGAACTTGGCCCGAAGTTCGTAAACCTGCTCCTGGAGGTCGGCGATGACCTTCATTTTTTTGGCGAGCAATGTGTGGCACTCGCCGGCGCTGGACGGCATTGCCACCGTGACCGTGCCTCGCGCCTTTACGGTTGAAGTCACGCGCACTGTGGCGGTTCCCGACACGTAGGCGGGCAGGTCATCAAATTTGCCGGGCCATTTTCGTCTGGCCCAAGCCACCAGAACGCCGAGTTCGAACCCTTGGACGCTGGACCCCGCCAAATCGCCCTTGGTGTGGATCGCGTACTTGATTCTCTTCGTAGCCTTGTCCTGCGCAGCCTTGTCACTGTCGCGGGTACTACGCGTACGTTTCGCTATCAGTGCAACCGCCAGCGCCCACGGTACGACGGTGTCCGCTCGGAGCGCGATATCTTCGATACTGCCGTCTGTGCGCTTTAGCTTCTTCGCCATTCGTGGCAGGCCGTCATTCTTCGTTCAGACACCGAAGCGGTTACCTGTTATCCCGTGATCGGTGCACGGAACGGGACTACGTTGTAGCCGGCAGTCAGACCATCCAAATAGTCCGCCCAGTCCTGCATCATTTTTCGTCGCTCGGGTAGGTACTCAGCGAAATTGTATCGAGCCCGGACAGAATTGCGGTCACCGTGAGCCAACTGTCGCTCAATTAGCTCGGACCTGTAGCCACGCTCGTGTAGCAGCGTTGATGCCATATGCCGGAATCCGTGGCCGGTCATTTCGTCTTTCGAGTAGCCCAACCCGCGGAGAGCGGCGTTGATTGTGTTCTCTGACATCGGTCGGGCACGATGCCGAACACCCGGGAACAGATATCCATCCGGGCCGGTATGTGCATGCAACTCCCTCAGTACCGATACCGCCTGCACAGAAAGTGGGACAACGTGCTGCTCGCGCATCTTCATGCGTTCTGCGGGGATTCGCCATTGTGGCTCGGGATGGACTGCCCTTTCGCCGTGCTTTGGATCAACGAGGTCGAATTCAAACTCATGCCAACGCGCCGCCCGAAGCTCGCCGGGGCGCACGAAAACCAGGGGCAGGAGTTCGAGAGCAAGCCGCGTTACTTCGGAACCGCCGTACCCACGAATTGCCCGTAATAGAGCGCCGACCTTCGCCGGATTTGTGATTGCCGCATAGTGACCACCCGTTGCCGGAGCGAGCGCGCCTTTCAGTGCAGTCGTTGGATCGAAGTCGGCCCGATGGGTTGCCACCGCGTAACGAAAAATTGCTCCGAGACTCTGTTTTACGCGGTACGCGGTTTCATGGGTGCCCCGCGCCTCGATAGCCCTCAGCACTTCGAGCAGGTGAGGCCCTCTCAAGTCGCTTATTGGTCTGTCGCCGATTCTCGGGAATACGTATAGGACAAGTCGACGAAGGACATTCACCGCGTGTACGTCGCCCCACGACCCCGCCTGCCTCCCGTGCCATTCACGCGCTACGAGTTCAAAGCTGCCCGCACCTCGGTCCGCCCGCGCCTGCCTCTCGGCCTTGCGCACAGCATTTGGGTCGATTCCGTCGGCCAGCATCTCCCGGGCGTTGCCGCACCGATCTCGAGCCTTTTTCAGACCGACAACGGGATACGTACCGAGCGCCAGCAACTTCTCGCGACCCGCGAATCGGTATTTCAGGCGCCACCAGCGCGAGCCGTCGGGGTTGACGATTAGATATAGACCTCGACCGTCAAACAGCTTGTAGGGCTTGAGAGCGGGCTTGGCGGCCTTGATTGCGGTATCGGTCAACTTCATGGGGGTATCCAGACCGCGGAGAACGGTTCTACCCCCGAAATCTACCCCCACTTACCCCCGGCTCACAATGGACGCTACCGGTCCAAAACGAACCAATGGCACAACCAGCTTCTGCAAAAATCACATTATTTGACAAACAGTTATGTTGATACCAAGGACCAACACGGACCTTGGCGAACCTCGCGGGACGACGGGAGCTGGGGGGAAGTGGTGGCCAGGGACGGAATCGAACCATCGACACGCGGATTTTCAGTCCGCTGCTCTACCAACTGAGCTACCTGGCCACGGTAGGCTCCCAGCCGGGCGGCTGGGTGATCGGAAGGGCCGGAATTAGACCCGAGGGGCCGACCTCCGTCAAGGACGCTGCGACGGTCGGAATAGCCCAATATTCAATGAATTCGCGCAATTAGCGGCGTGCTGCCCCAGGACCGGAGATGCAGGATTCCAGCGGGTAAGCGCCGGGGCCTCGATTGCCTTACCATGATGTAAGGAATCGCCGATCAGGTAAGGCGCCATGAGTGAAGCCAGGATGACCAGCAAGGGACAGATCACCGTGCCAAAGGCCGTGCGTGTCAGGCTGAACCTCAAACCCGGCGACCGCGTCCTGTTCATCGTGGAGGACGACGGCGTGGTGCGGATGCACGCCGCCAACAAGGACATCTCGTCGTTGCGCGGCGTCCTGCCGCCGCCGAAGCGAAGGGCTACGATCGAGGAGATCGAGGCATCCATTGAGAAGGCCGCAGTCGCCCGGTATCTCGGCCGTGATCGGGATTGACACGAACGTCCTGCTGCGGCTGCTGGTACGGGATCACCAGGAGCAGGTCCGCATTGTCGAGCGCTTCATATCGACACGCTTTTCCAAGGAAGACCCGGGCTATGTTTCACGCGTGGTCATCGCAGAGACGGCCTGGGTGCTCAAGGACGTCTACGGCTATGACCGGAAGCAGATCGCTGCAGCGATCCGTGCCGTCATGGACGTCTGCGAGCTACAGATGGAATCCGCGGACGAGATCGATGCAGCCATCGCTGACTTCGAGCAGTCATCCGCCGGATTTACGGACTGCCTGCTGGCCCGCACCAATGCTGCCGCCGGCTGCAGCCACACCGTCACCTTCGACCGCAAGGCGGCCAGGCTGGCGGGCTTCGAGTTACTTAAAGGCGGATAGAGGGCGCTTCCGCGGAAACGCCCTCCCCCGGCCAAAGCCTCAGTGCTTGCCGGGCTCCAGCTTCACGCCGCGCCGCTCATACGTTGCATAGGCCACCAGCGCGGTCATCTCCGGGCTGTCCACCTCGAGCGGCTGCCCCTCGAGCGGGTTGCGGATGCACCAGTTGATCATCTCGGGCAGCGTCACGACCTTGCCGATCTGCTTCTGGAACTTCGGATAGGTCTCCGGGTGCGAGTTCGCTGCGTTCGGGTGGCACTGCGCACAGGCGACGCCGTTCTTGCCGAGCTCGGGGCTGGTCCACAGCTCGCGGCCCTTCTGCACGACCTGCATGAACTGCGCGGTCCACCGCTCAACGTCCTTGTCGGTGAACTCGTCCGCCCGGGCGCCGGTGGCACCGAGCAGCAGTGATGCGCCGACCGCAGCGGCGAGGCCATGTCGAATGATCTTCGTGTTCATGTTGACTCCGTCGTTGCGTCGACTCAGTAGTGGGTCCGGTTCGGCTCCAGGCTCACGTCCTGGAACTGGGTGTCGGCCGGATGCCCACGCTTGTGATCGAACGCCACGGTGCGCGAGCGGTTGTTGTACAGGTTGTACGTCAGGTCCACGCGCCCCGTGTTGACGTTGACCATCTGCCAGCCGGTCGCGTCGCGCTCGAAGAACGGGTCGGCGCGGTTCATCGGGATCGTCAGCTTCGGCAGGTAGGTCTCGGCCTGTGCGTAGGTGGACGGGTACGGCCACGGCCATGCGGTCGCCATCACGGAGTTGAACGCGATATTGCCGATCTGGTTGTACTGGATCTGGTGCACGTGCCCGTAGACCACGTTGACCTTGTCGAACGGTGCCAGCAAGGCCTGCACTTCCTCGGCGTCGTCGGTCCAGAAGTTCCAGCCCTTGTAGATCTTCTGGATCGGCGAGTGCGAGAACACGACGATCGGCGTGTCCTTCTTGATATTCGCGAGATCCTTCTTCAGCCACTCGCGCTGCTTCTCGCCGACCATGAACGGCGAGCCGTTCGGGTTGTCGAGGCCCGCCATCTCGAGCATGCGCTGCTCGGCAGTGGGCCAGCGGTTGAAGGTCCACTCGTCGTGCGTGAGGATGCTGTTCAGCACGACGAAGTGCACGCCCTTGTGGTCGAAGCTGTAGTACTGCGGCCCGAACAGCTTCGACCAGTACTCGCCGAGGTCGAGGTAGTAGTCGTGCTCGCCCATGACCATCTTGAGCGGCGCATTGAGCTTGGCGAGCATGCCGGCGCCGTGGTCGAGCTCGGCCTTGGTGCCGAGCTGAGCGAGGTCGCCGCCGAACATCACGAAGTCGGGCTTCGGCGTGATCAGGTTCGTCTCGGCCACCGCGCGGATCAGGCCGCGGTCCCAGTTGTTGACGAACTTGTTGCCGCGGATGTGCTGGATGTGCGAGTCGGAGATGTAGGCGAACGTGAAGTTCTGCTCGGCCTTGGCGAACGCGAGTTCCACCCAGGCGATGGGCAGCGTGCTGACGGCGGCGACCGAACCGGCCGTCTTCAGGAAGCTGCGACGGGAGTAGTGGTTGCTCATGGCTGGGCTCCTGCGGCAAGCGCCGGGACGGTGGCGGGCTTCGCGTGCTGCGGGCTCGTGAGCGCCTCCATGAACGCGACGAGGTCGGTGATCTGCTCTTCCGTGAGGTTGAGCTCGCGGATGCCGCCGCTCAGGAAATCGTTGACCCGCTCGCCCTTGTTGGTGACGCCGCCGTTGTTGTAGTGCACGACCACGTCGCGCAGCGTCGCGAGACTGCCGTCGTGCATGAACGGCCCGGTGACCGCGACGTTGCGCAGCGTCGGCGTCTTGAACGAGCCGATCTCGTCCAGGCCGTCGGTGACGGCGAAGCGGCCGAGCTCGGACGAGTCCGGATCGGTCAGCACGGCCTTATCCACATCCATGCCCTTGGCCTTCGCCTCGAGGAACTTCGGCGCGATCTGCGGCACCTTGTCCTGGATCCGGTTCATGCCGACGCCGACGTTGTGGAAGCGGTTGTCGGTGAACAGCGCGTGATCCTGCTCGATCGTGTGGCACGACACGCAGCGGCCGTCGCCGAGGAACACCTCGAAGCCGCGGATCGCCGACTCGCTCATCGCGGTCTTCTCGCCGCCGAAATACCAGCGGTCGAACGGCGAGTCGCCGGCGACGATCGTGCGCTCGAACGTCGCAATCGCCATCTTGACGTGGTCCATCGTGATCGCAGCGGGCTCGATGCCGAAGGACTGCCTGAACAGGTCCACGTACGCCGGGTCGCTGCGGACGATCTTCAGGATCGGCTCGTGGTTGGGCAGGCCCATCTCGACTGGATTGACGAACGGGTGCTGCGACTGGTCCTCGAGGTCGGCCGAGCGGCCGTCCCAGAACTGGCTCGTGTAATACGCCGCGTTGACGGCGGTGGGTGCATTGCGCGTGCCGGTCAGCTTGTTGATGCCCTCGGAGGTCTTGAGCGGGCTGTCGGTGAAGGCCTTGGCCGGGTCGTGGCAGGTCGCACAGCTCACCTCGCCGGTCGAGCTGAAGCGCTTGTCGTTGAACAACTGGCTGCCCAAGGCGATCTTCTCGGGCGTCATCGGGTTGTTGGCGGGCACGGGCAGCGGCGGCAGGCCGAGCGGACCGGCCAGGGCGACGGCGGCGGGCAGCGTGGCTCCCGCGAGCACGGCCCACAGCAAGGTGTGGCGACGTTTCATTGCAACGATCCTTCCCAGGACTTGGGCTTCTTGGACTTTGTCCAAGCTAGTCTGAAAGCTGGATCGTCGCAATACGCGGAAATCGATCAGCGCACCCGAGGACTTCAGTCGACGTTGAAGAACTGCAGCTCGCCGAACTCGACGACTGCGGGCTGCGCCGCGGACGTGGTTGGCTCGCCGAGCCGTTGCGCCCATTCGCGCGCTTGCGCAAGGCACGCTGCATAGAGCTTCGCCCGCTGCTCCGCCGGCAGTGCAGTCTCATCGCACCCGGTGGCCTGCAGCGCAGCGTCGAGCGAGAACGCGGCGTGCGTCTCCTGGTATTCGCGGTGGCTCCACGCGCCCGTCGCGGAATCGAACGCATACAGGCGCAGGAAGCGATAGCCGTGATCGGCGACGAACTCGACCGCGTCCATGACGAACTCGGCCTCGATGTCGTCCATCGAATAGTGGAACCCCACCCGACACCAGCCTGGCTTGATGCCCTGGAAGCCCTTGCGCACCCAGTCGCGGTACAGCTCCGAGGTCGGTTGGTCGATGCCGAGTAGCCGGTGACCGTACGGCCCGGCGCAGGAGCACCCGGCGCGTGACTGGATGCCGAACAGGTCGTTCAGCAGCACGGTGACGAACTTCGGGTGCAGGTAGCGGCCGCGCGGGTCGCCGAGATTGAACGAGACGATGCCGATGCGGCGCGCCGGATCGGGATTGCCGAGGATCTCGATGCGCTCGTGCGCGTTCCAGCGCCGCATCGCGCGGTCGATCAGTGCCGACTCGCGGGCCTCGATGCGCTCGACGCCGATACGCTCCTTCAGCTCGAGCGCGAGCGCAGCTTTGAGCGTCTGCAGCACGCCCGGCGTGCCGGCCTTTTCGCGCTCCTCGATGTCGGCGATGAAGTCCTGGTCGATCGGGCTGACGTAATCCACGGTGCCGCCGCCGCCCACACTGGGCGGCAGTTCGCGCTGGTACAGGCGCTCGTTGAACACGAGCACGCCGCTCGAGCCCGGGCCGCCGAGGAACTTGTGCGGCGACAGGAATACGGCATCGATCGTGACGTCGCCATGGTCGGCATCGCGCGGCGGATTCATGTCGATCTCGACGTAGGGCGCGCTCGCAGCGTAGTCGAAGCAGGCGTAGGCGTCGTGCCGGTGCAGCAACCGGGCGATTTCGTGGACGGGTGAGCGCATGCCGGTGACGTTCGAGGCCGCCGAGAACGAGCCGATGCGCAGGCGTCCCTGGTATTCGGGCTGCAGCAGCAAGTGCTCGAGGTGCGCGAGGTCGACGCCGCCGTCCGCTGCGAGGTTGACCTCGACGACGGTTGCGAGCCCCTGCCGCCAGGTCACCTCGTTCGAGTGGTGCTCGTAGGGCCCGACGAATACCACCGGCTGGTGCGACTGCTGGAAGCTCCGGAAGGCGTCGAACTTTTCGTCGCCGAGGAACTGCCGCAGCTCGTCGCCGAGCACTTTGCGGGTCGCCGGCGCCAGTGAGACGCCGAGGATCTGCTGCAGCTTGTCGATCGCGCCGGTCGCCCCGGTCCCACAGGCGACGATCTGGCCACCCGGGCCCGCATTGACCGCGCGCTTGATCAGGGCCTCCGCCTCGTGCAGCAGGCGGCTCATGCTGCGGCCGGTGACGTCGTCCTCGGTGTGCGTGTTGGCGTAGCTGCGCTGCAGCGTCTGCAGGTAGCGCTCGACGAAGATCAGGCAGCGGCCCGACGCGGTGTAGTCGCAATAGACCATCAGCCGCCGGCCGAACGGCGTGTCGAACGCCGAATCGATGCCGACGATCTGGCGGCGCAGGAAATCGAAGCTCCAGTCGTGCATTGAGGTGCCGGTGTTACGGTTTCGGAAACTCGCGCTGCCGACGCGCCGGGGATCTGCTGCCATTCTCCCTTGTTCGACCGGGGGACCGCCAGAACAAAGGACCAATTGCGCTTGATTGGGCCGCCCTGCCGGCGTTTCCGAAACCGTAACACCGGCACCTTCTACGTATTCCGGCGCGCGCGTCCCGGGCCAACAATCGGTGCATCGGAAGCCATTCCGGAGTCCCGCCATGACGCACAAACAGGTCCTGTTCCGCTCTGCGGCCCGGGAGAAAATCCTGCGCGGCGCGACCCAGCTCGCGGAAGCCATCCGGATCACGCTCGGGCCACGCTCGAAGTCGGTGCTGATCCAGAGGAAATGGGGCATCCCGCTGGTTTGCAACGACGGAGTCACGATCGCGAAGGAGTTCGATCTCGAGGATCCTGAACTCAACCTCGGCGCGCAGATGCTGCGCCAGGCCGCCGAGCGCACGGGCGACGTGGTCGGCGACGGCACGAGCACCGCCACGATCCTGGCGCACGCGATTTTTGCCGACGGTGTCCGCAACGTCACCGCCGGCGCGAGCGCGATCGACCTGAAGCGGGGCCTCGACCGCGCGCTTGTCGCCGCCGTGACGGCGTTGAAGGAGATGTCCCGCAAGGTGAGCACGCGCAAGGAGAAGGCGCAGGTCGCCACGATCTCGGCTCACAATGATGCGGCGATCGGCGAGCTCGTCGCCGATGCGATGGAAAAGGTTGGCGGCGAAGGCGTCATCACGGTCGAGGAATCGAAAACGACCGAAACGGTGCTCGAGGTCGTCGAGGGGATGCAGTTCGACCGCGGCTACACGTCGCCCTACTTCATCACCGACGCGGAGAAGATGGAGTCGGTGCTCGAGGATCCGTACGTGCTGCTCACCGACCGCAAGATCAACCTGCTCAAGGACCTGATCCCGCTGCTCGAGCAGGTCGCGAAATCCGGGCGCCCGATCCTGTTCGTCGCGGAGGACTTCGAAGGCGAGGCGCTCGCGACGCTGATCGTCAACCAGATCCGGGGCGTGCTGAAGAGCGTCGCGGTCAAGGCGCCCGGCTTCGGTGACCGTCGCAAGGCGATGCTGGCCGACATGGCCGTGCTGACCGGAGGGCAGCTCGTCTCCGAGGAGATCGGCATCAAGCTCGAGGACGTGCAGCTCGCACAGCTCGGCCGGGCCAAGCGCGTGGTGGCTGACAAGGACACGACGACGATCATCGGCGGCGCGGGCGACCGCAAGGCGATCGACGGCCGCATGGCGCAGATCCGTCGCGAGATCGAGAAGGCGACCAGCGATTACGACAAGGAGAAGCTCGAGGAGCGGCTCGCCAAGCTCGCGGGTGGCGTCGCGGTGATCCGGGTCGGCGCGCCGTCGGAGTCGGAGATGAAGTCGCGCAAGGACGCGCTCGACGATGCGATCAGCGCCACCAAGGCTGCAGTGGCCGAAGGCATCGTGCCGGGCGGTGGACTCGCGCTGCTGCGCTGCATCGATGCGGTCGCCGCGGTCGAACGGGACACTGAGGGCGACGAACGGACCGGCGTGCAGTGCCTGAAGCGCGCGCTCGAGTCACCGGCGCGGCAGATCGCCGAGAACTCGGCGGTGGACGGTGGCGTCGTCGTGCACCGGATGATCGAGGCCACCGGCGCGCAGGGCTTCGACGCGGCGCGGGGCGAGTACGTCGACCTGTTCGAGGCCGGCATCGTCGATCCGACCAAGGTCGTCCGCGTCGCGCTCGAGAACGCAGTGTCGGTCGCGAGCGTACTGCTGCTCACCGAGGCCACGATGACCGAGGTCCCGGAGAAGGAGAGACCGCTGCCGGCCGAGGCGCCGGAGATGTGAAAATAGGGGACATTCACCGATTTAACCTCCACAGACGGGAGCACTGCCATGAAACATCACGCTTCGATTCCGCACGTCGGCGCGCAGGATCCCGAGCTGAAGAATTCGCCCATCGCCGAGGAAGAAGACGAGGACACCGACGTCATCCGCCAGCAGGTGCCGGGCGAGCCGGTGTGCTACTTCAACGGCGCGGAGTTCAAGCACGGCTCGTACGTCGTCAGCGGCTCCCAGTTGCTGCAGTGCAGCTACGGTGTCTGGGTCGAGTCCGCAGCGAGCGATCCGCGCAATCTCTGAGCGATACGGGACAGGAGCGCCGGCCGGTCCTGCTCCCGCGGCGACCCCACCGCGCTCGCGATCCTCGGCACTCCTGTCGTACTCTTGCCGCTTCACCCCGCCGCCGCACAGGGAGCGCACTTATGGACATCCGAGGCCGCCGCAAGAGCAGTAACGTCGAAGATCGCCGCGGGATGCGCCCGGTCCGCACCGGCGTCGGCCTGAGTCTCGGCGGCGTGCTGTTCCTGGTCGTGCTGAGCCTGTTCGGCATCAACCCGCTGCCGTTCCTCGGCGTCGCCACCAAGGCGCCCGAGGTGCAGATGCAGGAATCGGCCGAGCCGTACCAGGAAACCGCGCAGGAGGCCCAGCTCCGCGAGTTGACCGCGGTGGTGCTCGCCGACACGGAGGAAACCTGGGGCGCGATCCTGCCGCAGTACGGGGTGCAGTACGTCGAACCGAAGCTCGTGTTGTTCAGCGGCTTCGTGCAATCGGCCTGCGGCACGGCCGAGTCCGCGATGGGACCGTTCTACTGCCCGCTCGACCAGAAGGTCTACATCGACATGTCGTTCTACGAGGACCTGGCGCAGCGCTTCGGCGCGCCGGGCGATTTCGCGCAGGCCTACGTGATCGCGCACGAAGTGGGCCATCATGTGCAGAACCTGGTCGGCACGGCCGAGAAGGTTCGCGGCCTGCAGGAGCGCATGAGTCCCGCCGATGCCAACGCGCTGTCGGTGCGCATGGAGCTGCAGGCGGACTGCTTTGCCGGCGTCTGGGCGAATCATGCGGCCCGCTCGCGTCAGCTGCTCGAGGCGGGCGACATCGAGGAAGGCCTCAACGCTGCGAGCGCGATCGGCGATGACCGCATCCAGAAGCAGACCCAGGGCCGCGTCGTGCCGGATGCGTTCACGCACGGCAGTTCCGAGCAGCGCGCGCGCTGGTTCCGCAAGGGACTCGAGGCCGGCACGCCCGACGTCTGCGATACCTTCAGCGCCAAGCAGCTTTGAATCGGTGCCGGTGGTCGGATCCGTCGGATTTGCGCGGCGCGCAAATCCGACGGATCCGACCACCGGCACCTCCTACAAGTCCAGCGCGCCGGCGTAGCCGGTAAGTTCGAGGTAACCGCGGCCGAGCGGCGCGCCGCCTGCGCCCAGCAACCGAACGGGGCCTTCCCA
>Ga0209391_10001032_pt1 | contig 14185 bp, 12 predicted proteins | sample PPLLak3March2015_FD_187246 | JGI IMG/M metagenome (GOLD analysis project Ga0209391, IMG submission 187246) | Freshwater sediment microbial communities from Prairie Pothole Lake near Jamestown, North Dakota, USA - PPLs Lake P7 Core (1) Depth... | ecosystem: Environmental > Aquatic > Freshwater >... | reverse complement strand
CTGCGCGCGGTGCCGTCGTCGATCGCGCCGTTCCTGCCGGCGACGCAGTTCTACGGCGTCGTGGTGATGGGCGCAGCGGTGATGATCCTGTTCGCGCTGCCGTGGCTCGACCGCGGCGCGGTGAGGTCGATCCGCTACCGCGGCACGCTCTACAAGTCGTGGCTCACGGCGTTCGTGGTGAGCTTCGTCGTGCTGGGCTACCTCGGCGTCGTGCCGGTGACGGTGTGGGGCCAGTTCCCGATCTCCTGGCCGATTCTCGGTGGCGCCGACGTCGCCACCGTCCTCTCGCGGCTCCTCACCGTCGTCTACTTCCTGTTCTTCCTGCTGATGCCCTGGTACACGGCGCGCGACAAGACCAAGCCGGTGCCGGACCGGGTGCGCTGACATGAATACCCATACCGCCCGCATGCTCGCCGCTGCGCTGTTCGTCCTCGCCGGCGCGGCGCACGCCGCCGGTGCCCCGCAGCCGCGCCTGGAGCCCGTGAACGTCGACCCGCGCGACGCGCCGTCGCTGCAGCGGGGCGCGCGCACGTTCGTCAACTACTGCCTCAATTGCCACAGCGCGAAGTTCATGCGCTACAACCGGCTCACCGATCTGGGGCTCGACGAGCAGCAGATCGCCGACAACCTGGTCCTGACCGGCCGCTTCGAGACGACCGACGCCGGCGTGCAGTACGTGCCGAGCAAGCCGGGCGACACGATGAAGATTGCCATGCGCGCCGCCGACGCGAAGAAGTGGTTCGGCGCGCCGCCCCCCGACCTCTCGGTCGAGGCTCGCGTGCGCGGCGAGCAGTGGCTTTACAACTATTTCCTCGGGTTCTACCGCGACGAGGCGTCGTCGACCGGCTGGAACAACCTCGTCTTCCCCAACGTCGGCATGCCGCACGTGCTGTGGCAGATGCAGGGCGCGCAGAAGCTCGTCGTCACGAAGTTCGCCAAGCGCTCGGACGCAGACGCCGCCGCGATCGCGGCGAAGGGCCTGGTGCTCGTCGAGCCCGCGCCGGGCGGCACGTACATCGTGAAGACGCTCGCCGCGGACGCGCCGGGCGCCATGTCGCCGGCGGAGTACCGCAACGCGATTGCCGACCTCGTGAATTTCATGGCCTACGTCGCGGAGCCGTCGAGGCTCGCGCGGACCCGGCTGGGCCTGGTTGTGCTCATCTTCCTCGGCGTGCTCTTCGTGTTCGCCTACTGGCTGAAGCGCGAGTACTGGAAGGACGTCCACTAGTCAGGTGATGCAAAAGGCGTCCGTGAGCACGGCGGATGCTGCAGCGTCAGCGCGGCGCCTCTTGCATCGAGCCATCAATCACGCGAGCGTCCTCGAGGGCGGCCCGTCGGGCGCTCGCCGGCAACTGCACGAAACAACGCGCGCCATGCGTGCGTTTGCATTCCAACGATCGTCCTGCGTCACGCTGCTGGGGACCCCTGCCATGATGACCCTCTACTCCGGAACGACCGACCCCTTCAGCCAGCGCTGCCGCATCGTGCTGCACGAGAAGGGGATGGACTTCCAGATCATCGACGTCGACCTCGACCACAAGCCCGAGGACCTCGCGGTGATGAACCCGTACAACCAGGTCCCGGTGCTCGTCGAACGCGACCTCGTGCTGCACGAGTCGAACATCATCAACGAGTACATCGACGAGCGCTTCCCGCATCCGCAGCTGATGCCGGCGGACCCGGTGATGCGCGCTCGCGCGCGGCTGTTCCTGCACCGCTTCGAGAAGGAGTTGTTCTGCCACATCGACGCACTCGAGGGCAACAACCAGAAGAACGCCGAGCGCGCGCGCAACCAGGTGCGCGACGCGCTGCTGCAGATCGCGCCGGTGTTCGCCAAGCACAAGTACATGCTCGGCGACGAGTACTCGATGCTCGACGTGGCGATCACGCCGCTTCTGTGGCGGCTCGAGTACTACGCGGTGGCGATGCCCAAGCAGGCCGCGCCGCTGATGAAGTACTCCGAGCGGCTGTTCGCGCGACCGGCCTTCTCCGAGGCGCTGACGTCGGCCGAGCGCGGCATGCGCAAGTGACGCGGGAGCCCGTTCGCGCGTAGCGCGGACGGTGCGAACGCGTCATCCCCGCGCAGGCGGGGATCCAGCGTCTCCCGCGCGCGTCATCCCCGCGCAGGCGAGGCGCCAGTGTCGCCCGTCCGGCAGGCGCCACCCGTCGGATGAGGCGGGCAACGACTGTCCAACACAGCCCCCTCGTCCCCGGCGCCCGCACGCGGGCCACGTCGCCCGTCCTTACGATCCGCACTTGACCGGCCCTCCGCAGGTAGTATGCTGACCCGCATGTCCGAGCAGTCTGCCAAGCCCTACCTGGTCCGTGCCATCTGCGAGTGGTGCGCCGACAACGGCCTCACGCCGTACCTCGCCGTTCGCGTCAACCGCGAGACGAAGGTCCCGGTGGCCTACGTCAAGAACGGCGAGATCGTGCTGAACGTCAGCGCAGGCGCGACGCGCCGCCTCACCGTCGACAACGACTGGATCCAGTTCACCGCGCGCTTCAATGGCGTGTCGCAGGAAGTGTCCGTGCCGATGTCCGCGGTCGCGGGCATCTTCGCGAAGGAGACCGGCTACGGTTTCGCGTTCAACGTCGCACAGGATCCCGCGGCGTCGCTGGCGGCCGCCACGGCTCCGGCCGACGATGCGCGCCTGGGCGCGGACGTCGAGAACGGCAAGGCGCGGTCGCGACCTTCGCACCTGCAGGTGGTCAAGTAGAGTTGTCGGCCAAGCGGCCGGATTAGCTCAGTCGGCAGAGCAACCGCCTTGTAAGCGGTAGGTCATCCGTTCGATTCGGATATCCGGCACCAACGCCTCACCCCCCCTGCGCACGCGGAACCGGCCGTGCTTGGGCCCCGGCCGCGAACCCGGGGCGCCGGTTTCGCGCCGCCGCCGATCGGCCGCCTGAAACGTACAACCGCGAAAACGGGCGCGTTTGTCAAATTTGTCGACGTTTGCAAGGGGCCGTCCGTCGCTGGAGCGCAACCAGAGCTTTCCATTTCGCCGCGTGTGGCTAGAATCGGAGCGACTCCGCGCGAGCCGCGCGTGGGAGTCGCCGCAGGAGCGGACTTCGACGACATCGCGGCGCACCAATCGTTGAAACCATGCGCAAGAGCGCGCGCCACCTCGACACCTCGGAGACGCCGACCTGGACCGCGCAACCGGCCACCGGCACCGCGCATAGAATGCCGCTCATCCGCCTCACTCCGCACAAGGCGCGGGTCGTGATCGAGGACGGCGCCGAGATGATCCTCGTGCTCAAGGTGTCGTTGCACCGCACGGACTCGGTCGACCTGGCGAGCGGCGGCCGCATGGGCGCGCTCTCCGGCATGCTGCGCGTCCGCGAGCGCGGCGGGCTCCTCTCGCGCACGGACGCCAAGGTCAACGGCAAGCTCACGTTCGTGCCGGAGACCGTGTCCGGCAACAACCGTGCGCCGCCGGAGTTCCAGATCGACGTCCCGCTCGGGCCGCGCGAGTTCCGGGTGCTGCTCGACCTCGGGCGCGCGGGCCGCCTGCCGCACAAGATCTTCGTCCAGGCGGGCGAGCGCACGGCCGTGGGGCCGCGCGGCCTCATCTACCGCTCGCGCAACGGGCGCACCTCGAAATTCTGGGACAACGTGGGTCACCGGCGGCTGCCGGTGACCAACGTCACGTTCGTGGTGCCCGTCGAGTCGGGAGCGGCAGGCCGTCCGGCCCAGCATCCACCGCGGCGCGACTTCGACGAGTTCGACGACGAGCGCTACGAAGAGCGCGACACCGACGACCGCGAGTGGAACGACGCGCAGAGCCGCCCGCGCGAGACGCGCTCCTATGCCTCGTCGGCGCAGGTCGCCGAACTGGCCGACGAGCTCATCGTCTACCAGGGCGAGACGCGGCACCTCCTGACCGCGCTCCTGGTCGTGGTCGGCCTCACCGCCGCGATCGTCGTCGTCGTCGGCGTCCTGCGCTTCCTGCGCTGACGCGAGCGCCCCGGCGCGCCTGTGGCGGGCGCTGGTATCCTCGGCGCTTTCGACGCACTCGAGGAGTCACGCGTGAACCAGCTGGATTTCCGTGGCCGCACGGCGGTCGTCACCGGGGGTGCCGCCGGCATCGGGCTGGCCATCGCGCAGCGGCTCGGGCGCGAGGGCGCGCGCGTCGCGTTGTGGGACCGCGACGCTGGGGCGCTGGCGCAGGCGAAGGCTGCGCACGGCTTTGCGCACGCCGAGGCGGTCGACGTGGCCGACTTCGCCGCCGTCGAGCGCGCGACCGCCGCGAGCGCCGCGGCGCTGGGTGGCGCGATCGACATCCTCGTGTGCTCGGCGGGGATCGCGGGCGCGAATCACATGACCTGGGACTATCCGATCGACGAGTGGCGCCGCGTGTTCGACGTGAATCTCCACGGCGTGTTCCACTGCAACCGCGCCGTGGTGCCGGTCATGCAGCGGCGCGACTACGGGCGCATCGTCAACATCGCGTCGATCGCCGGCAAGGAAGGCAATCCGACGGCCTCGGCGTACAGCGCGTCGAAGGCGGCGGTGATCGGCCTTACCAAGAGCCTCGGCAAGGAGCTCGCGAAGTCCGGCATCCGCGTGAACTGCGTCACGCCCGCGGCCGTGCGCACCGCGATCTTCGACCAGATCACGCAGGCCCACATCGACTTCATGCTCGCGAAGATCCCGATGGGCCGCTTCGGCACCGTCGACGAGATCGCGGCGCTGGTGTGCTGGCTCGCCTCCGAGGAGTGCTCGTTCTCCACGGGCGCGGTGTTCGACCTCTCCGGCGGGCGCGCAACGTACTGAGCAAGCCGAGCGGTGCGAGGCGTGACCGCGCCTAGGTCTGGGCTAGACTACGCCTTCTCACCACGCCTGCCCATGCCATGAAAAAGGCGCTCGGCCTCTTCGTTGCGCTCGTCCTGCTCGTCGCCGCCGCGGCCGCCTGGTTCGCCGTCGCCGCCGACTACAGTGAGGGCTTCCGCGTCGGCAAGGTCATCAAGCTGTCGAACAAGGGCTACGTGTTCAAGACCTGGGAAGGCACGATCGACTTCGGCTACCTGCAGACTGATCCCGCCGGCGGCGTGGCGACGCGCGTCTGGGACTTCAGCGTGGCCCCCGGCGACACGGCGGTGCGCGCCGACATCGACGCCGCGATCGCGGGGGACTACAAGGTCAAGCTGCACTATCGGGAGAAGTATCTGAGGCTGTTCTGGCGCGGCGACACGAAGCACTTCGTGACGAAGGTCGAGCGCGCCAGCTGACCCCGGGGGTTGCGCGCATGACGGCTGCAGCGGCCCGCAACGTCGCCAGCCACCTCGCGAGGACGGCGGGCGCGTGGCCGCGGCTGCCGGCGATCGCGCAGGGCGGCACGGTGCTCGTCGACTACGCCACGCTGGCGCGTCGCGTCGCGCAGGGTGCGGCCGCGCTCGTCGACGCGGGGCTCGTCCCCGGCGACCGCGTCGCGCTGGTGTCGCGCAACCACCCCGCCTACGTCGAGGCGCTGTTGGCGTGCTGGTGGGCAGGGCTGTGCGCGGTGCCGGTCAACGCCAAGCTGCACCCGCGCGAGCTCGACTTCGTGCTGGAGGACAGCGGCGCCGCGCTGGCGCTCGTCGACGCGGCGTGGCAGGCGGCGCTCGGCGGCTCGGCGCCGGGCGCATTGCGCGAAGTCGTTCGCCTCGACGGCCGGGCGTGGGTTGCGCGCGTCGACGCGTTCGCGCCGCGAGCGCTCGCGGCCGTCGCATCCGACGACCCCGCGTGGCTCTTCTACACCAGCGGCACGACCGGCCGACCGAAGGGCGTGACGCTCACGCACGCGAACCTCGACGCGATGACGCTGGCGTTCCTCGCCGACGTCGAGCCCGTCGCTCCGGGCGACGCGATCCTGCATCCGGCCCCGCTGTCGCACGGGTCGGGCCTCTACGTGCTGCCGCACGTCGCGCGCGGCGCCGTGAACGTCGTGCCCGAGTCGGGCGGCTTCGACGCCGACGAGATCGCGACCCTCGTCGCCGCCTGGGACCGGTCGCTCCTCTTCGCTGCGCCGACGATGGTCAAGCGCCTGCGCGAGTCGGATGCGATGGCGCGCCTGCCGCTCGCGCGCCTCAAGTCGATCGTTTTCGGCGGCGGCCCCATGTACGTGGCGGATCTCGAGGCCGCGTTCGCCGCGTTCGGACCGCGGCTCGCGCAAATCTACGGGCAGGGCGAGTCGCCGATGACGATCACGGCGATGGACCGCGCGTGCGTCGCCGACGCCGTGGCGCGCGGCGACGCGGGGAGGATGGGATCGGTGGGGACCGCGCAGCTCGGCGTCGAGCTCGCGATCGGCGGCCCGGACGACGAAGCGATGCCGACAGGGTCGATCGGCGAGGTGCTGGTGCGCGGCCCGAGCGTGATGCGCGGCTACTGGCGCAACCCCGAGGCCACGGCGCGCACGCTCGCCAACGGGTGGCTGCACACCGGCGACGTCGGCGCGCTCGACGCGGAGGGCTTCCTGACGCTCAAGGACCGCTCGAAGGACCTCGTCATCAGCGGAGGTGCGAACGTCTATCCGCGCGAGGTCGAGGAAGCGCTGCTCGCGCATCCGGACGTGGCGGAGGCCGCGGTGCTCGGACGTCCGCACGACGATTGGGGCGAGGAGGTGGTGGCTTGCGTCGTTTCGCGCGTGGCCCTCGGCGACGAGGCCGCGCGCCGCGCCTTCGAGGCCGCGCTCGACGCCCACTGCCTCGCGTGCCTCGCCCGTTTCAAGCGCCCGCGCGCCTACTTCTTCATCGACGAGCTGCCGAAGAACGCGACCGGCAAGGTGCTCAAGACCGAGCTGCGCGAGCGCGTGGCGCTCCCTTGGTGACACTTCGAAAGGCGAGCGACCGCGTGTCCTTGCACCTCGTCATTCCGGCGCAGGCGGGAATCCAGTGTCGTTGTTTGACGAAGACGCCGGGTCTCCGCTTCCGCGGGGACGACGAGGGGAGTGGACGCCGGATCCCCGCAGGCGCGGAGATGACGAGGACAGGAGGATCGCTCGTCGGGGAGACGCTACCGGCAACTCGCTGTCATCGACGTCGCAGCGGCAGCGCGATCGCGGCTCCGGCCAGCGCTGCGCCGGCGGCGAAGGCGAAGGCGCCGTTCGGGCCGTGGCGCTCGACGAGCGCGCCGGCGATGGCCATGCCGGCGCCGATGCCGGTGACGATCGCGGTCGACGACCAGGTGAACGCCTCCGTCGCGTAGCGCGCCGGCGCCAGCGTGGAGATGAGCAGCATCACCGTGGTCATCGACGGCGCGATCAGCGCCCCTGCCGCGAACGCGAACGGGGCGAGCAGCCAGGGACTGCCGATCGGCAGGTGCAGCACGATCGGGGCGGCCATCGCAGCCATCAGGACCGGCAGCAACCGCGTGAGCGGCGTGCGGATCGCCATCCCGCCGAAGGCCAAACCGGCGACCGCGCTGCCTCCCGAGTTGATTGCGATGAGCGCCGGACCCCAGCTGTCCGCGCCGGCCGCGCGGCCGAACGCCGCGTAGCCCACCTCGAGCGCGCCGAAGGCCAGCGTCAGCGCGAACGTCGCGGCGTAGACGACTTGCAGCGGCTTCGCGCCGAGCGGGCCCAGCCAGTGCCGCGCGCCTGCGGGCTGCGGCTTCCACCAGGCGAGCGCGCCCGAGGCGAACAGCAGCGGCACCGCGAGAAGCGTAGAGAACCAGGCGATCGCCATCGCGGTTGCGGTGGAGGCGAATCCGATGGCGAGCGCGATCGCGAGCGGTCCCAGCGTGTAGGCGAGTTCGAGGATCACCGAGTCGAGCGCGAAGGCCGTCTGTCGCGCCGGTCCCTCCTCGAGCCGCATGCGCCAGAGTGTGCGCACCAGCACGGTCACGGGCGGCGCGAAGGCGCCGGCGACGACCGCGACGGCGAACATCGCCGGCTTCGCGAGGCCCAACCAGCCGGCGGCAAGCATCAGCGCGAGCGCCGCCGGTGCTACGCAGCCGGTGGCGAGCAGGACGCCGCGCGGTCCCCGCGTGTCGATCCGTCGCCCGAGGATCGGCGCGGTCAGCGCCGATGCCACGAGCTGCGCGCCGACGACGCTGCCGGCGAATGCGATGGAGCCCGTGAGCTCGCGGACGTGCAGCAGCGTGGCAAGCCCCACGGTGCCGAGCGGGATGCGCATCGCCAGCGACAACGCCGCAAAGCGCACGGCGCCGGCATGGCGGAACAGCGCGCGGTAGCGCCCGGTCAGCGCCCGCATCGCTGCACCCGCATGGAGCCCGTCAATAGACGAGCGCGACGTTCGCCGGCTCGAGCCACTCGCGCAGCCGCTCGATCAGCGCACCGTCCGGCGTCACCCGCCAGCTGTCCGCGAGGTCGACCTCACCGACCACGTGTTCGCTCGCGCAGAGGACCGTGACCGGGATCCCCTCCGAGCGGAAAGGGGCGAGGATTTCCGCGAGCTTGCGCGCGTCGCCGCTGCCGTTGCACGCGAGCTTCAGGCGCTTCGCCCAGCGCCGCCGCACGCCGTCGAGGTCGAACACGGCATCGGCCATCACGCGCAGGCCCTGCGCCTCGCCGTCGTCGCCCACGCGTTGCAGCGCACGAACCTCGATCACGACGAGCTGGTCCTCGCGCAACAGCGGCCGCGCCTGGTCGAACACCTCGTTGTAGATCGTGATCTCGGCGGTGCCCTTGCCGTCGTCGAGCGTCACGAACGCCATCTTGCCGCGCTTGCCGGTCTGCACGCGGATCGCCGTGACGATGCCGGCGATCAGGAAGCGCTCCTGCCGCGGCGCGAGGCCGGCAAGCGACACGCGCACCAGCGGCGCCAGCTCCGCGGCGAAGGCGTGGAACGGGTGGCCCGAGAGGTAAAAGCCGAGCGCCGTCTTCTCGTGCGCGAGACGCTCCGCGTCGGTCCACGCACGGGCGACTAGAAGCGGCGGCGCGGACTCGCGCGAGTCCTCGCTGAACAGCGACACCTGCCCTGCCGCCGCCTCGGCCCTCTCGGCAGCATCCATCGCCGCGCCGACGGAGGCGAACAGCATCGCGCGGCGGGCGTCGATCGCGTCGAAGGCGCCGGCCTTGATCAGTGCCTCGATCACGCGGCGGTTGGTCAGCCGCTTGTCCACACGCCGGCAGAAGTCGAAGATATCCCGGAACGCTCCGCCGGCTTCGCGCGCGGCGACAATCGCCATGATCGCCTGCTCGCCAGTGCCCTTGATGCCGCCCAGACCGTAGCGGATCGACTGCGTGTCGACCGGCTCGAACCGGTACGCCGAGGCGTTGACGTCGGGCGGCAGGATGGCCACGCCCTGCTCGAGCGTGTCGGCGTGGAGCGCGCGCACCTTGTCGGTGTCGTCCATCACGAGCGACAGGTTCGCCGCCATGAATGCGGCCGGGTGATGCGCCTTGAAATACGCGGTCTGGTAGGCGACGAGCGCGTAAGCAGCGGCGTGCGACTTGTTGAAGCCGTAACCCGCGAACTTCTCCATCTGGTTGAACAGCTCGGTCGCCTTGTGCCTGGCGACGCCGTTTCTCTCCGCGCCCGCGACGAAGATCTCGCGGTGCTCGGCCATCTCCTCGGGCTTCTTCTTGCCCATCGCGCGGCGCAGCAGATCCGCGGCGCCGAGCGAGTAGCCGCCGATCACCTGCGCGATCTGCATCACCTGTTCCTGATAGATCATCACGCCGTAGGTGGGGCCGAGGATCGGCTCGAGCCGCGCGTCGGCGTACGAGACGCGCTCGCGGCCGCCCTTGCGCGCCTTGTAGTCCGGAATGAGTTCCATCGGGCCGGGGCGGTAGAGCGCGACCAGCGCGATGATGTCCTCGAAGCGCGTCGGGGGCGCGCTCGTGACCAGGTCGCGCATGCCGCGCGATTCGAACTGGAACACCGCGCTCGTGTTGCCGTTCCGGAAGATGTCGTAGGCGGGCTTGTCGTCGAGCGGCAGCCGGTCGAGCGCCAGCGTCGACGCGGGATCGAGCTTGCGGATATAGGTGAGCGTCCAGTCGAGGATGGTGAGCGTGGTCAGGCCGAGGAAGTCGAACTTGACCAGGCCCACCGCCTCCACGTCGTCCTTGTCGAATTGCGAGACGAGGCCGTCCGCACCGGGCTGGACGTAGAGCGGGCAGAAGTCGGTCAGCTTGCCCGGCGCGATCAGCACGCCGCCGGCGTGCATGCCGACGTTGCGGGTGAGTCCCTCGAGCGCCTCGGCGAGTTCGAGCAGTTGGCGTACTTCCTCCTCGCTGCGCTCGCGCTCGGCGAGCAGCGGCTCCATCTCGCGCGCCGCGTGGAGCGTCACGAGCTTGCCCGGCTGGAACGGGATGAGCTTCGCAATCCCGTCGACGAAGCCGTACGGCAGGTCGAGCACGCGGCCCACGTCGCGCACCGCCGCCTTCGCCGCCATCGTGCCGAACGTGGCGATCTGCGAGACGCTGTCGGCGCCGTAGCGGCGTTTGACGTAGTCGATCACGAGTTCGCGGCGGTCCTGGCAGAAGTCGATGTCGAAGTCCGGCATCGACACGCGCTCCGGGTTGAGGAAGCGCTCGAACAGCAGTGCGTAGCGCAGCGGGTCGAGGTCGGTGATGCCGAGCGCGTAGGCGACGAGCGATCCCGCGCCGGAACCGCGCCCGGGACCCACAGGCACGTTGTTGCGCTTCGCCCAGTTGATGAAGTCGGCGACGATGAGGAAATAGCCGGCGAAGCCCATCTGCACGATGGTCGCCGTCTCGAACGCGAGCCGCGCGTCGTATTCGGGGCGACGCTTTTCGCGCTCGGCGAGGTCCGGATACAGCGCTGCCAGTCGTGCCTCCAGCCCGTTCTCGGCCTCGGCGCGCAGGTGCTCCTCGATCGACACGCCCGCGGGCGTCGGAAAGGGGGGCAGGTGCGGCTTGCCGAGCGGGATCGTCAGGTTGCACCGCTGCGCGATCGCCACGCTGTTGGCGAGCGCCTCGGGGAGGTCTGCAAAGCGGTCCGCCATCTCGAGCTGCGTCGCGAAGTGCTGCTCGGTGGTGAAGTGCCGCGGCCGGCGCGGATCGGCGAGCAGGTGCCCCTCCGCGATCGACACGCGCGCCTCGTGCGCGCGGAACTCGTCGGGGCGCAGGTACTGCACCGGATGCGTCGCGACGAGCGGCAGCGCCAGGTCCGCGGCCAGCTCGGCGGTGGCCGCGACCAGCGCGTCGTCGTCGGGTCGCCCGGCGCGCTGCGCCTCGAGGTAGTAGCGGCCGGGAAAGCGCGCCGCCCACTCGCGCGCGAACCGCGCGGCGCCCGCGACGTTCGCCTGCAGCAGCGCCGCGCCCACGTCGCCGTCGCGCGCGCCGGAGAGCGCGATCAGGCCTTCGGTTCCTTCGTCGAACCACTCGCGCCGGAGCTCGGCGCGACCGCGGTGCTGGTTGCCGCGGTAGGCGCGCGACAGCCAGTCGCACAGCCTCAAGTAGCCTTCGCGGCTCGCGCACAGGAGCAGCGCGCGAAACGGCGCGTCGCGCTCCGCGTCGTGCGTCAGCCACACGTCGCAGCCGGCGACCGGCTTGACGCCGCGCGCGCGCGCCGCCTTGTAGAACTTGACCAGCCCGAACACGTTGGCGAGGTCGGTGATCGCCAGCGCGGGCATGGCGTCCTCGACGGCCGCCGCGACGGCCTCGTCGATGCGCACCGTGCCGTCGGCGATCGAGAACTCGCTGTGCAGCCGCAGGTGGACGAAGCTCGGATCGCTCAACGATGTACCCTCACGCGTGCGGCGCAAGCGACTCGGGAACGGCGCGCCGGCTCGGCGGTTCGACGGGTGGCCGCGTGTAGAATTCTACTCTTTGCGACGCCGGTGCTTCACGCCATGTCCCGACTCGTTGCCGCGCTCGCCGTGCTTCTGCTGGGGGCGTGCGCGAGCGTGCCGCCGGCGAGCGTGACGCCGCCGGCGCCGACGCCGAAGGCGCCGCCGCTGCCGCGCACCGCGGAGCCGCCGCCTCCACCGGTGAACCTGTCCGGCTTTCCGCTGCCCTATCGCCAGGGTTATGCCGACGGCTGCGCGAGCACCCAGGGCGCCGAGCGAAAGGACGCCGCGCGTTACTCGGCCGACGGCAACTACCGCACGGGCTGGCACGACGGAATGTGGCAGTGCGGCAAGAAGAAGTAGCGGGCGTCATCGCGCCCTACGCGCCGCGCCGGGCGGCGCGCGCGGGCCGCGTGGACGTGCGCGGCCTGGTGCTCAACGTGCTGCAGTGGGGCCGGCCCGGCGCGCGCAAGCTCTTCCTGCTGCACGGATGGATGGACGTCGCCGCGTCGTTCCAGTTCCTCGTCGACGAGCTGTCCGGCGACTGGCACGCGATCGCGCCGGACCTGCGCGGCTTCGGCGGCAGCGAGTGGCAGCCGCAGGGCTACTGGTTCGCCGACTACGTCGCCGATCTCGAGGCGTTGCTCGACGCGTTCGCGCCCGGCGAGGCCGCGACGATCGTCGGCCACAGCCTCGGCGCGAACGTCGCCACGCACTACGCCGGCGTGCGTCCGGACCGCGTGGCCGCGCTCATCGCCATCGACGGTTTCGGCATTCCCGCCGAGCAGGCGGACGACGCGCCGCGCAAGTACGCGGAGTGGCTCGACGCGCTGCGCGAGCCGCCGGCATTCTCGCCCTACGCGGACTTCGACGCCGTCGCGGGACGGTTGCGCCGCAACGATCCGCGGCTCTCCGCCGACAAGGCCGCGTTCCTCGCCCGGCACTGGGCGCGCGCGTGCGACGACGGCAAGGTGCGGCTCGCGTCCGACCCGCGGCACAAGCTGCCGTTCCCGCACGTCTATCGGCTGGAGGAAGTGTTCGCCTTGTGGCGGCGCATCCGCGCGCGCGCGCTGTGGATCGCGGCCGAGGATTCGCACATCCCGCGCTGGCTGGAGGGGCACCCTGAAGGCGAAGGCGCGACGGACTCGCTCGCCGGCGTGCGCGCGCGCCTCGCGCATGTGCCGGGCGTCTCGCTGGTCACCGTTGCCGACGCGGGCCACATGGTCCACCACGACCAGCCGCGGGCAGTGGCGCAGGCGATCGAGCGCTTCCTCGCGGCGTGACGGCGTTCCTCGGCATCCGCAGCCGCCGTGGCGCGTATACGGCGCTCGTCGCGCTCACGCTGGTCTGGGGCTCGAACTGGCTGGTGATGAAGGGCGCGCTCGCGCACGCGGACCCGGTCGTGTTCAACCTGCAGCGCACCTGGCTCGCAGTGGCGTTCCTGTTCGCCGTGATTCTGTGGCAGCGGCGCCTGAGCTGGCCGGACCGCTGGACTCCGGTCGTCGTCACCGGATTGTGCACGATGGTCAACTTCGGCACGACGACGATGGCGCTCGCGGAGGGCGGCGCCGGCCGCACCTCGGTGCTCGTGTTTACTATGCCGTTCTGGACGCTGCTGATCGCGCGCGTGGTGCTGCACGAGCGCGTTCGCGGAGTGATGTGGGCTTCGGTGGGGCTGGCGTTCGCCGGGCTGACTGTCGTCGTCGAGCCGTGGCACTGGCAGGGTCAGCTCGCCTCGAAGCTCTGGGCGATCGCCTCGGGCCTGGGCTGGGCCGGCGCGACGGTCGCGACGAAGTACTACCAGCGCAAGCACGACCTCGACATGTTGAGCTTCATCGCCTGGCAGATCCTCGTCGGCGTGCTGCCGCTGACGCTGCTGCTGCTCCTGTTCGACTATCCTGCGACGCGGTGGACCGTCGGGTTCGTTGCGGAGCTCGTCTATTCCGGTGTGGTTTCGACGGCCTTCGGTTTCCTGCTGTGGATCGCGATCCTGCGCCACCTGCCGGCGGGCACCGCGTCGCTCAACATCTTCGCGATCCCGGTGATCGCGCTCGCGTCGTCGACGCTGCTCGCCGGCGAGCGGCTGACCGCCAACGAGTGGGCGGGCATCATGCTGATCGGCATGGGGCTCGTCGTGCTCACGGTGGCGACGCTGCTGGCGGCACGGCGCGGCGAAGCCGGCACGCCGCCGCCGACGCCGCTCGAGGGCGGGTAGTCGCGCTCAGTCGGCGGCCAGCGCGGCGCGTCTCGCCGCGGCGAGGTCGGCGTCGAGCTGGCACTCCAGCTCGCAAACCAGCGGCGCGGCGTCGGGCGCGAGCGGCGGCTCGTCGCTCGCTTCGACCTCGACCTGCGCGTGAGCGTAGGCCCCGCGCACCTTCGACTCCTCGACGAGGTCCTGCTCGATCGTGTCGAGCACGGCGCCCGCGGCGCGCCGCAGCGCCATCAGGTCGTTGTACGCGCTCAGCGTGAAGCCGCGCCGCT
>Ga0209391_10001031_pt1 | contig 14200 bp, 16 predicted proteins | sample PPLLak3March2015_FD_187246 | JGI IMG/M metagenome (GOLD analysis project Ga0209391, IMG submission 187246) | Freshwater sediment microbial communities from Prairie Pothole Lake near Jamestown, North Dakota, USA - PPLs Lake P7 Core (1) Depth... | ecosystem: Environmental > Aquatic > Freshwater >... | reverse complement strand
CCGTACCAGGGCGAAGTGAAGCCGGAGGCGGTGGAGTACGTCGCGCGCCGCATGAAGGACATCGGCGTCGACGACATCGGCGTGGCCGATACGATCGGCGTCGGGACGCCCGAGAAGACCAAGCGCGCGATGGAAGCGGCCCTGCGCGTGTACGACCTGCCCGCGGTGAGCGGGCATTTTCACGATACGTACGGCATGGCCACCGCCAACGTGTATGCCAGTCTCGAACTCGGCATCGCCACCTTCGACACCAGCATCGCCGGGCTCGGCGGGTGCCCTTACGCCAAGGGCGCGACGGGCAACGTCGCCACCGAGGACGTGCTGTATCTGCTTAACGGGCTGGGGATCGAGACCGGGATCGACTTCGCGAAGGTCGTGGCGATCGGGCAGTGGATCAGCGGGTTCCTGGATCGGAAGGCCCATTCGAGGGCGGGGAATGCGGCAGCAGCCAAGGCGCTGGCCTGACGCCGCGCGCAGCTTCAATCCGCCCGCGGATTCGTGCAGGTCGCATCGACCTGCACCCGCGTGGGCACGCATAGACGGCAGCCCGAGACCGACGAGCGGCCAAAGGGTTGCTCCCCACTCTTAACAGGGCCGGGAAAGCCGGCCAATTCGCCGCGCTGCCTCAATGGCACGAATCCGACAATCCACGGACGCAACCCACGCATCCGGCGGCGGTTGTCGGCCGTTCGTCTGTATTGGCTCAGTTCCACGGCCGCGTGCACCGATCATTCGCCCAGAGGGCAACAGAACGATATGAACGCCAGAAACTTCGAACGGAACCGCCTCACCGGCGCGCGCGGCTTCACGCTGATTGAGGTGATGGTCGTCGTGGTCGTCATCGGAATCCTCGCGAGCATCGCCATTCCGATGTACAGCCGCTACATCACACGCGGCGCACTGGTGGAAGCGACCAACGCTCTCGCCGACTACCGGGTACGGATGGAGCAGTTCTACCAGGACAATCGCACGTATGCGAACGGCGCGAACTGCGGCGTTGCTGCCCCCGCGAACCTGGCCAACTTCGCGCTCAACTGCGCTCTCGCCGCCGGCGGTCAGGCCTACACAGTGACCGCCACGGGCGCCGGGACGGCGGCGGGCTTCACCTTCACCATCAACCAGGCCAACCAGCGGGCAACGACGTCGCTGCCGACCCAATGGGGCTCGTTGCCGGGCGACGCCGGCACCCGCTGGGTAGTCCGATGAGAATCGCTGCCTATCGCCGGCAAGGCGGCATGACGATCATAGAGATCGCTGTCGTGCTGACGATCGCGGCCCTGGTCTACGCGCTCGGCGTGCCGCTGTTCTCGGTGTGGATCGCGAACACCAACACCCGCACCGCGGCCGAGGGCCTTTACAACGGCGTGCAGTTGGCGCGGGCCGAGGCGATCCGGCGCAATCGCGCCGTGCAGATCACCTTCGACCCTGCCGCGGCTCCGGCATGGACCATGGGCTGCGTGGTGGCGGTCGACGCTGGCACGGCGAATGTCGACGATCCCGGCGACTGCCTGGGCGTGATCCAGACGCGTGCGGCCGGAGAGGTGTCGAATCAGCCGCAGTTCGTACCCGTCCCGGCAGACGCCGTCACGATCACGTTCGACGCGCTGGGCCGGGTGATCCCTAACGACGACGGCTCGCCCACGCCGACGCAGATCGACGTCTCCAACCCGATTCTCGCCACCGCGGACAGGCGTGACCTGCGGCTGGTGTTCGGACCGGGCGGCGATGTGCGGATGTGTGATCCGCTCGTCACGGGCACCGACCCACGCCGCTGCTGAAACTGCCATGAAACCACAACGCATACTTCCCCGTGCACAGGGCGGATTCTCGCTCATCGAGGTCCTGGTGGCGATGGCCATCTTCGCTTTCGGCATCCTCGGACTGCTGAGTGCGAATGCGACAGCGCTCACCGCGTACACCGACGCAAAGTTTCGCGTCGACGCCGCGCTCCTCGCCGACCGGCTGATCAGCGAGGCGTGGATCGACCGGCCGAACATCGCGCTTTACGCCTACGGCGGGGCAGCAAGCGGCCCGCCCGGCCAAGGCAGCGCGGCCTGGCTCACCGAAGTGCAGCGGGTTCTGCCTGGAGCAGATGCCACGGTGGCGATCGCAGGCACCGCAATAACCGTCACCGTGCTTTGGCAGGCGCCCGGCGGCAGGAACCACCGGCACGTCGCCGTCGCCACCCTTCAGGAGCCCTGACGTGTCCTCTTCAGATTCGTATCGCCGGGCCGTTCCGAACCGTCGCCTGGCGGCCGGCATGACGCTCGTCGAAATTCTCATCGCGATGGCGATCGCGCTCCTCGTGACGCTCGCGGTCTTCCAGACGTTTGCAGTGTCCGAGGGCTATCGCCGCTCGGCCACCTCCGGTGGCGACGCGGTCTTCAACGGATCGATTGCGACCCACACACTGCAGCGCGACCTGAGGATGGCCGGCTACGGGCTGAACTCCCTCGCCCTCCTCGGCTGCAACGTGCTCGCCTACGACGAGGGCGTGTCGCCGGCGCGCACCTTCACGTTCGCGCTCGTGCCGGTGGTGATTACACAGGGCGCGGGGACGGCGCCCGACACCATCGAGATCAGCTACAGCGACACCGATTCAATGCCGGCGCCCATCCGCCTCACCCAGGCACTGCCGACGCCCGCCGCGAACTATCACGTCGACAACACATTCGGGCTGGAAGCCGGGCAGTTGATCATCGTCGCCGAAGCGGGGCTCGACTGCTCGCTGCATCAGGTGACGAACACGCCGAGCCAGGAACCGCCCGGCCGCCGCGACCTCATCATTCACAACAGCGGGAAGGGGGCGCGCTACAACAAGCCGGGCGGCTTCGGTCCGACCTATACGCTCGACGCCGTGATCTATCCGCTCGGCCGGTTGCCGACAGTCGCCCGCTACTCGATCCAGAACGAGAACCTGATGGTCGAGGCGCGGATGCTCGGCGCGCCGGCCGCGGGCGTGGCGGCCAACATCGTGCAACTGCAGGCACAGTACGGTCGCGACACCACGGGCGACGGCACGGTCGACGTCTGGGACGAGACAACTCCGGTGACACCGGCCGGCTGGGCAAACGTCATCGCGGTGCGCTTCGGCATGGTGGCCCGCAGCGCGGTGGCAGAGCGGCCGGATGCCAACGGCGCCTGCAACACGACCACGGCCGCGCCCACCTGGGCCGCCGGTGCTTTCGACCTGTCTGGGCGAGCCGACTGGCAGTGCTTCCGCTACCGCGTGTTCGAGTCGACGGTCACGCTGCGCAACATGATCTGGAGGCCGGCATGAGAGGCTCGACTCGCCGGAGCCAGCGTGGCGCGGTGCTGATGGTCGTGCTGGTCGCGCTGATCGCCATGATGATCTCCGTCCTCGCCCTCACCCGGTCCATGGACACGCACCAGTTGGTGGCAGGCAACCTGGCGTTCCGGAACGCGACCGTCCACTCGTCCGACGTGGGCGTGCAGAACGCGGTGCAGTGGCTGCAGGGCGTGGCGGGCACGGCGACGCTCAATGCGAATGCTCCGGCACAAGGGTATTACGCCGTCCTGATCGAGCAGAACTGGGACCAGGAAGGGATCTGGAACGCGTGCGGTGCGGCCTGCACGGTCGCCGCGGATGCGGCCGGCAATCGCGTGCAGTGGATGATTCACCGGATGTGTTCCAGCCAGGGCGGCCCAAACGCTTCGGGCAACTCCTGTTCGCTGCTGGCGGCCAACTCGCCGGCCGCGACGGGCGGCAGCTTCACCTCGGACGCGACGAACTTCACGGGCGTCCCCCAGAACTACTACCGGGTCACCGTGCGCGTGACCGGACCGCGCAGCACGAGCACGCTGGTCCAGACCTTCGTTTCACTCTAGGGAACGTCCGCACAAGCGAGCGTTTTTTGGCTAACAGGTATTCAAGAATGCGTGTTCATCGAGATCTGGTCGGTTTTCGGGGCGATTTCATCGAGAAATCGAGCCGTTCCTGTCCCGTTTTCCCGCGGCCGACGGACTGCTCCCAGCGCCGGCTCGAACTCGTAGCCCGCCAGCGTCAACTGAACCATCAACGTTCAACCTCGCAACGCTCTCGTTTGCTCGACGGTCTATCGATCACGTCGTCAAGCGACGAGGGTTTTGCTGAACTTCCCTAGGAGGCGCCATGCGTGCCACCGTACTTCTCCTCATCGCCGGCCTGCTCACGATCCCCTCGGCCGACGCGACGGACATCGCCTCGCAGCCTCTCAACTATTCGCTGTCGACGACCGTCAAGCCGAACATCATGTTCATCGTCGATGACTCGGGCAGCATGGCGTCGCGCTTCCTGCCGGAGGAGGTGAACGGATCTCGTGTCGATAAGCCGCGCTGCAGCAATTCGAGCTGCTCATCGACCACGACGGACGGCCTCGAAGGCAACCCGCCCTGGTACTCCGCCCAGTTCAACTACATCTACTACAACCCGCAAACGACCTACGGCCCCGCCGTCAACGCGGACGGCACTCCGCGGCAGAGCTTCGGTTCCCCTTGGACCGCGGTGCGGAAGGACGCGTTCGGCAACACCGACACGATCAATCTCGTCACCGGCTACCCGGAAGTCGTCTACTGCAGGAGCGACAGCGACAACCCCACCAGCACGACCAACTGCCGCCGCAACGGCATCAATACGACGAACCCGTTCGTCTACTCGACCGCGTCCGCCGACGGCTTTCCGAACGGCACGGGGTCGAACACGTTTCGCTTCCCGCGGACCCGCTCCGGCAACCCGTTCTACTACACGATCCTTCCACGCGAGCATTGCACGACTGAAGACCTGATCAACTGCACGCTGTCGGCTACGCCGACGGGGCAGTATCTCTTTCCGGCGGTCGTTCGGTGGTGCCAGAGAACAAACGAGGCGAACAACACCGGCAGTGCAATCTCGGGCAATAGGGGCAGCCTCCCCAGCTGCCAGCGGAGCTGGTCGACCAGCCACACACACGCGCGCTACGGCCGGTTCCAGCGCACGGACATCGTCCCGGCAACGGCGACCTACGGGAACCGCCCCAACCGGACCGACTGCGCCGCCGCCCCGAACTGCACCTACGCGGAGGAGATGACCAACTTCGCCAACTGGTACGCGTACTACAGCACGCGGATGCAGATGATGAAGACCGGCGTGGGCTACGCCTTCACGCAAGTCGACGGTCGCTATCGCGTCGGCCTGGTCACGATCAACCCCGGCTCGCCGGTTGCCAGCAGCAAGTATCTCCGCATCGATAGTTTCGAGGGAACGCATCGCACCGACTGGTACGCCAAGCTCTACAGCCAGACGCCCAGCGGCTGGACACCGCTGCGGGAAGCCCTATCGCGCGTCGGCCGCCACTTCGCGGGCAAGACCGACTTGATCAACCGCGGGATGAACGACGACCCGGTCCAGTACTCCTGCCAACCGAACGTCGCGCTCCTCAGCACCGACGGCTACTGGAACAAGGAGGACGGCACGCGGCTCAACGGCACGACCGCAATCGGCAACACCGACAACGTCGATTCCGGGTACTCCACGCGGGCTGCCGGCGCCTACGACGGCGGCCTGAGCGGCTCGTCCGACAACCTGTCCGATGTCGCCATGTACTACTACTCGACCGACCTGCGGCCGACCGGCTCGACCGGCGCGCTCGGCACCGATGTCAGCGAGAACAACGTGCCGGGAACCGGAAACGACACGAACCCGGCCCAGCACATGCTGACCTTCACGATCGGCCTTGGAGTGGGCGGCTTCATGAAGTACGTGCCGGGATACGAGACGTTGGTTTCCGGCGACTTCTACAACATCAAGTCCGGAAACACCGGCTGCAGCTGGGGCGCGAGCAACGCCGTCTGCAACTGGCCGGTACCGCCGACCTCGGACGCCGACGATCCGGCCAAGATCGACGACTTGTGGCACGCCGCCGTCAACGGCCGGGGCCGCTATGTCAGCGCCAACGACGCGACCAGCCTCTACGACGGGCTCGTGTCGGCGCTGTCCGACCTGCGCGTGCTGGTCGGCGCCGCGGCCGCATCGGCAACCAGCAGCCCGAACATCACAACCACCGACAACGCGATCTTCAGCTCGACCTACCGGACCACCCGCTGGGACGGCGAACTGACGGCACAGCGCGTCGACCCGACGACCGGCATCGTGTCGACCGCCGAGCAGTGGTCGGCGCGCACGCTGCTCAACGGGCGCGTGGCGCCGGCGAGCGACGCCCGGACAATTTACACGCAGGTGGGCGGCACGCTGACGCCCTTTGCGTGGAACAGCCTCGACAGCGCGACGAAGGCCCACTTCGACAACAAGTGCGCGCAATTGTCGCAGTGCGCGAGCCTGACCGCAGCCGAACGTTCCACCGTGGACAGCGGCCAGAACCTCGTGAACTTCCTGCGCGGCCAGCGCCAGCACGAACTGCTGTACAGGGAGCGCGAATACGTCCTCGGCGACGTGGTCGGCTCGCGCCCGGTCTACGTGCGCGACCCGCGCCGCAGCTACGGCGACCCGGTCAGCCCGTCGTACTTCGACTTCAAGACGTCGCGTGCCTCTCGCCCCGCCGTCGTCTACATCGGGGGCAACGACGGCATGCTGCACGCGTTCGACGCCACGACCGGCGCTGAATCGTGGGCCTTCGTCCCGCGCACGGTCCTTCCCAATCTCCATCGGCTCGCGGAAGCGGCGTACGCGACCTCGCACCAGTACTTCGTCGACGGATCACCGACTGTCGCCGATGTCCTCATTTCCACCGAGTGGCGCACGATTCTCATCGGCGGGCTGAATGCCGGCGGCCGCGGTTACTACGCCCTGGACATCACCGATCCCGCCAATCCGCCGCGCTTCCTGTGGGAAATTTGCAGCGACGCGTCGCTGTGCTCGAACAGCGACGCGGACTTGGGCCTGTCGTTCGGCAATCCCGTCGTGACCAAGCGTGCGAGCGACGGCCGCTGGGTGGTGCTGCTGACGTCCGGCTACAACAACGTCTCGCCCGGCGACGGCCGCGGCTACCTCTACGTGCTGGATGCGGCCACGGGCGCGGTGCTCAGCAAGGTGGCGACGGGCGTCGGCTCGACCACGGATCCGTCCGGCCTTGCCAAGATCTCTGCCTTTGCCAGGAACCCGGACACCGACAACACCACGCAGTACGTGTACGGCGGCGATCTGCTCGGCAACGTTTGGCGTTTCGATCTCGGAACCGCTTCGCCCGGAGTGCTGCGCATCGCGACGCTCAGGGACTCGGCGGGCACGGCGCAGCCGATCACGGTCCGGCCGGAGCTGGGTCAGGTGGACAGCTATCGCGTGGTCTTCGTCGGCACCGGGCGCTATCTCGGCGTCTCCGACCTGCAGGATCCGGCCACGCTGTCGCCGCCGGGGAACTGGTCCTACCTGGGCAGTCTCTACGCCATCAAGGACAACGGCACTGCCTGGGGCAACCCCCGAACGGTCGGCAGTTTCGTTCCCAAGACCGTCTCGACGATCGATGCCACGCGGCGCGCGGTCACCGGTGGCTCCGTGAACTGGGCATCGGAGTCGGGGTGGTACGTCGACTTCCCCTCGACCGGCGAGCGCATCAACATCGATCTGAGCCTGACGCTCGGCACGCTGGTCGTCACGACCAACGTCCCGAACACAAACGCCTGCACGGCGGGTGGTGACAGCTGGATCTACCAGCTCAACTACCGCGACGGACAGAAGATCACCACGGCGTCCGAGGCCGCCGTTGCCCGCATCGGGACGCTGACCGTGGGCAACGCGATTGTCCGTCTCCCGTCGGGCCTGCTGAAGATCATCTCGACCGGCGCTTCCGGCGTGAAGGAAACCCGCGGCCTGAACGTTGGCAGCGGAGCGACGTCGGCCCGTCGCATCGGGTGGCGTGAGTTGTCGCGTTGACGAGCGCGCTGCCGGCGGCCACCACCACGGCGCCCAGGCCGTAGTGGAGGAGAAACGGACCGGCTGCAGGCCTCATGGCAGGCAGCAGCCGACCATCAGCGCTTAGGGGTTGGGGCGTCGAGCGGTAGGCGGGACGTCGGGTTCAACGCGGCTCTGCCGCGGCCGCTCCGCGCCGGGACCGCAGGGCCCGGCGGGCCCAGGTCCAGACATAGTGGATCCCCGAGCCGACGATGGTCGCGGTCACGAGGACGCACAGCGGGGGCAAGTAGGCGGTGACCTCGATCACCCGCGCGGCATCCGCCAGCAATCGTCAGCTTGTCCGCCAGCGGGTCGGCGATGGCCGAGGCGCGTGCGGAAGTTCCAGTGCCGGGCGATCAAGCCATCCGCAAGATCACTTATGGCGGACACGACGAACACGGCGAACGCGGCCGCGAAGCGCTGCTCGACCAGCAGCAGCACGAGCACAACAACGCCAACCGCTGAGTGGAAATGACTGCGCCGGCTTGAAGACGAACAGGTGAAGCAAGGGCCTCCGATGGCGGCCCTCGATGCCTCGCCGAAGAAACCAGGAGAACGGCGCCGACAGGCGCCGTTTCTCTTTGCAGCTATCGTTCGACCCCATGCGCCGCGTCCTCGACCTCACCACGACCGCTTCGCGCCATGCCGTCGTGTGGGCCGTGCGCGCAGCCCTGCTGTTCGTCGCCGGCTGCCTGATCCTCGCGCTCGGCTTCACCCTCTATGCCGTCAACGCCCTGCCCGACCTGCAGCCGTGGCACATCACGCGGCTGACGAAGGAGTTCGACGCGCTCAGGCACGCGCGGACGGACTTCGCCGGATACCTGGACCTCGAGAAGGAACTGTTCGACGAAGCCCAGGCTGTCTCGGCGACGTGGCGCGGCCTCGGCGAAGCGTTCGACCACAGCCGCTTCAACGCCGACGGCAGCATGCGGAAGCTGGCCGACGGCGCTCCGTACAACCGCTCCTTCCGGCTGACGCCGGCGGCGCCGATCGGCGGCGCGCTGCTCGTGCACGGGCTCACCGACTCGCCGTACTCGGTGCGCGCCGTCGCCGAAGTGCTGTACCGCAGCGGCTTCGAGGTCACCGTGCTCCGGCTGCCGGGCCACGGCACGCTGCCGTCGATGATGACCGAGATGCACGCGCGTGACTGGCAGGCGGCCGTCGAGCTCGCCGCGCGCGACGTCGCGGCGCGCACGCCGCCGGGCGCGCCGTACTACGTCGGCGGCTACTCGACCGGCGCCTCGCTGGCGCTCCACCACACGCTGCGAACGCTTGAGGACGATTCGGCACGGCGACCGACGCGCGTGCTGCTGCTCTCGCCGGCGATCCAGCTGACGCCGGCGGCGGCGCTGGCCAACGTGATCGACTTCTTCTCGATCATCCCCGTCCCGGTGCTCGAAAAGGTGCGCTGGCAGGAAGTGGTCGCGGAGTACGACCCGTACAAGTTCAACTCGTTTCCGGTGAATGCATCAAGGCAGGTGAACCGCGCGACGAACGCACTGCAGGCCGAGCTCAAGGCGGCCGCGGCGGACGGCCGCATCGGCTCGATGCCGCCGGTCGTCACCTGGCAGTCCGTCGTCGACTCCACCGTCGGCTCCGCGCCGACGGTCGACGTGCTGTACGCGCGGCTGAGCGGGGCGCAGCATCGGCTCGTGATGTTCGATGTCAATCGAAGCGTCAGGCTGGCCAGCGTGCAACGGCCGGGCGCTCGCGACCTGATCGAACGCGTGGCGCGCGGCGAGCGGCGCTACACGCTGGAACTGGTGTCGAACGCGTCGCCCGAGACGCTCGACATCGCGCTCTACCGGCTGGCGCCGGGAAAGCCCGTTGAAACGGTCCAGACCGGGCTGGCCTGGCCGCGTGAACTCGTGTCGCTCGGCCACGTGGCGCTGCCCTTTCCGCCGGACGACCCGGTCTACGGCATCCAGCCCGGCAGCGGCCGGGACGGCCTGCCCAGCCTCGGCTCCCTGCTGCTGCGGGGCGAGTCAGGCGCCCTGACGGTGTCGCTCGGTTCGCTGACGCGCGTGCGCAGCAATCCGTTCTGGCCAATCATCGAAAGCCAGATCGAGGCCATGGCCGCGGCCGATGTCCAGTCCGCGACCGCTACGCCTTCGCCCGCGGCGCGTTGACCAGCACGATCCCCGCGCCGACGAGCAGCGCGCCGAGCCCGAACACCGGCGTCAGGCGCTCCCCGAGCAGCATCACGCCGAACGCGACGCCGGCCAGCGGCGTCAGGAAACCGAACACCGCGAGCCGGCCCGCGAGATACCGGGTGAGCAGCCAGAACCAGATGAGATAACTGGCGAAGGCGACGATCACGCCCTGGTAGACGAGGCTGCCGACCGCCAGCGGCGTCAGCCGCACGATGCCGGGCTCGCCGAGCGCGAGCGAGATCAGCGGCAGCGCCACGGCCGACAGGCCGAGCTGGTAGCCGAGGGTCTTCGTCGCCGAGGCCTGTGCCAGCCGCGTTGCGCGGATCACGACGGTGGTCGACGCCCAGAACGTCGCAGCCAAGACGCCGCAAAGATCGCCCAGGGCCGTTCCTGTCCCCTCGCCGAGCAGCCCGTCGGCGAAAGCGACGACGATGCCGCCGAACGCGACCAGCGTGCCGGCCCACTGGATCGCCGACAGGCGCTCACCGGGCACGAACAGCGCGAGGCCGAGCGCGGTCAGGCACGGCGCGAGGTACAGGAACACGACCATGCGCGAGGCGGTCGTGTGGGGCAGGCCGTAGTAGATGAAGAAGAACTCGGCGGCGAAGAGCATCCCCGCCACGAGGCCGGGCCCGAGCGTGCCGTCGCGGTCGAACAGCGGCAGCGACCGCGCGCGCGCCCACGCGAGCAGCAGCGCCGTCGCCACGATGGAACGGATCCCGCCCTGCATCACCGGCGACACGTCGGGCAGCGCGACCTTCACGGCGACCTGCTGCAGGCCCCACAGCAGGCAGCAGCCGACCATCAGCGCATAGGCGTTGGCATCGAGCGGCAGGCGGGACGACGGGTTCAACGACGCTCGGCTGCGGCCGCTCCGCGCCGGGACCGCAGGGCGCGGCGGCCCCAGGTCCAGACATAGTGAATCCCGGAGCCGACGATGGTCGCGGTCACGAGGACGAACAGCGGGGGCAAGTACGCGGTGACCTCGATCACCCGCGCAGCGTCCGCCAGCAGGGCCGAGAGCACGCTGAACTCGAGCACGGTGTTGAACTTCGACAGCCAGCTCGGCGCCATCTCGACACGGCCGACGATGAAGTGGAACGCCACCGCGCCCGCGACGATCACCAAGTCCCGCACCACGATCGCGGTCGCGAGCCAGAGCGGGATCAGCGCCTGCGACGCGAGCACCAGCGTGACGGCCAGCATCGTCAGCTTGTCCGCCAGCGGATCGGCGATCGCCCCCAGCCGCGTCCGCAGGTTCCAGTGACGGGCGATCATCCCGTCCGCGAGGTCGCTGAGGGCAGAGACGATGAAGACCGCGAAGGCGGCCGCGTAGCGCTGCTCTGCCAGCAGCAGCACGAGCACCGGGATCAGCAGGAAGCGCAGCGCGGTGATCAGGTTGGGGAGGTGCCGCATGCCGCCCATGTTAGAGGACGGCGTCCGCCTCCAGAGTCCTCGCTCCGGCGTGCGAAAATCGGCACATGCCAACGCAAGCCCAGACCACGCTCCCGCCCGAGGCCACGCAGTCGCCCGTGCCGTCGCCGTGCATCTCGGTCTGCAGGATGGACCCGCGCGCCGGATGGTGCGAAGGGTGCCACCGGACGATCGACGAGATCGCCGGCTGGAGCCGCATGGACGACAGCGCCAGGCGCGCCGTGTGGTCCGATCTCGCCCGCCGCCGCTAACTAAAGACGGCATGAGGGCAGCCGTGCCGGCCCTGCGCTGCACGCACGCTCGGTGAACGCTCCTCTCCCGCCCTCGATCCGCGTGTTCGAGCGCGGCTGGCTGTCGTCCAACAACGTGCTGCTGTTCGACGACGATGGCAGCGCGACCATCATCGACACCGGCTACGTCACCCACAGGGAGCAGACGCGGGAACTGGTGCGGCATGCGCTGCAGGGTCGATCGCTCACCCGCATCGTCAACACGCACCTGCACTCCGATCACTGCGGAGGCAACGCCGAACTGCAACGGGCGTTCGGCGCCACGATCCACATCCCGCCCGGCCACGCCGGCGCCGTCGCCCGCTGGGACGAGGACGAACTCACGTTCGTCGCGACCGGACAGCAATGCGAGCGATTTTCGTACGACGGGTTGATCGAGCCGGGCAGCGAAGTCCGCATGGGCGGATTCGCGTGGCGGGTCCATGCGGCGTCCGGCCATGACCCGCACTCGGTCGTGCTGTGGGCGCAAGAGCCTGGCGTGTTGATCTCGGCGGACGCGCTGTGGCGGAACGGATTCGGCGTGATCTTTCCGGAACTCGAAGGCGAATCGGGCTTTGCGGAGCAGCGGGCGATCCTGGACCTGATCGAATCCCTCGCGCCGCGCTTCGTGATCCCGGGACACGGCGCGCCGTTCACGGACGTCGACGCCGCGCTGAAGCGCGCGCACGCGCGCCTCGACTCGCTATCGGCCAGCCTCGAGCGCAACGCGCGCCACGCGGCGAAGGTGCTGGTGAAGTTCTACCTGCTGGAAATGCGGAAGGTCGCGATGCGGGACCTGATCGACCACGTGGCCGGGGCTCGCTACTTCCGCGTGATCAACGAGCGCTACTTCCGGATGCCGTTCGACGAGTTCGTGCGGCAGCAGGTGAAGGAACTCGTCGCGAGTGGTGCCGCCGTCATGGACGGCGACACCGTGCTTGATTCCGGAGGCTGACGCTCAGCGCGTCGCGGTGCCGGTCGAAGGCTCACAATCTCCTGCTAATAGAGGATGCGGCCCTTGCGGTCGATGATCGCCATGCGATCCCGCGGCAGGATTGAAGCCGGCGGCGAACATGGCGAGCGCCATCGCGCACAGCTTCGTTCAGGACTTCACCGCTTTCTCCACTCAGCGCGCCGTCGAAGGCGCGTTCTTCATGCCAGAGCAGCGGTTGTCAAGACGGCGAAGCAGACGAGCGCCCAGACGCCAGCGAGCAGTTGGAGCTCGCCGCCAATCACGGTTTGCGACTTGGTGCGGTTCGCCATCGCCGTCTCCCGAGGGCACTAACCCTCTTCATGAGAGATATCGGCAACTGCGGGCCGGATTTTTACTTTTCCGAGGGAGGAAAGGGCCGCTATTGGCCCTGCAAAGCCGCTAGGACGGTCGGATTAATCGCTCAAAATACGAGGGATTCGGCGCCCTGGAAGGTAGCCGCCACCACCGTGGCGGCACCGGCGTAGCCGTCGCACTCGGGAGTGAGCGCTTCACCCCTGGCATGCTCGTTCACGGCCATGCTGCAGGCGTAGAGGCGCACGCCAGCCGCCTTCACATCGCGGATGAAGTCGGCAACGGTCTTGGTCTGCGCGGCATCGGTGTAGGCGCCATCTGCGACGCCTGCGACCAGCCAGCGGACCGCGGTCGACGTGAAGTGCATCTCGACGTCCACCTCGAACGCGCGCGCGGCGAGCGCGTACACGAAGGGCGCAGCTGCCTGCACCGGACGATCGGGCCCGGCCGACCACACGACGATCACGAGTCGATCAGGATTGCGCTCGGTGTCCGTCATCGCCAGGGCCTGTCAGTAGCCGCGGTTGGGGTCGATGTCGAACTCGTCCGCGCTGAACTCGTCGATCGGCGGCGCCAGCTTGTCGCCCAACCGCGGTTCGACCCACGCGCGATACGCCGCCGCGTCCATCAATGTCGGCCGCTCGGCCTCCAGGTTCGTCGGCTCGACCCTGAAGAGCCAGCCCGCGCCGTACGGGTCGGTGATCACGAGGTGGATGTTGTCCGCCGCCGACGAGTTCGACTCGATGACCTTGCAAGACAGCGGCGCGTGAATCGCAACCGCCGTCTTCGCCGTCTCCATCACGCCGAGCGAGCGATCACGCTGCACCTCGGTCCCTGCCGGCCGCGGCGTGAACGTCATGAACTGCCCGTGCAGCGCGACCAGGTGCGTCGCGCCGACCTGTGCCGTCCCGTCCGCCTCGAAGCGGACCCACATGTCCTGCTCGGGGGCGTACAGCACATCGCTTGCGAGATCGTCGAGAACGTTCATCTTCTTCGGAGCAACCGGGGCAGGTGGTCGCGCCAGTTCTCCATCAAAGTGGCTAGGGGAGCACGAGGGGACCAGCCCAGTCCCCTCGTTCTTTCATTCAGGCGGACGGCCGGCGCTTCGCGCCGGCCCCGCCACGCCCTGCGGGGCGTGGCGGAAGAGTATGGGAGTCGAACCCACCAGGGATTGCTT
>Ga0209391_10001030_pt1 | contig 14205 bp, 16 predicted proteins | sample PPLLak3March2015_FD_187246 | JGI IMG/M metagenome (GOLD analysis project Ga0209391, IMG submission 187246) | Freshwater sediment microbial communities from Prairie Pothole Lake near Jamestown, North Dakota, USA - PPLs Lake P7 Core (1) Depth... | ecosystem: Environmental > Aquatic > Freshwater >... | reverse complement strand
GGCGCAGAACCGCCGCGCTGGAGCTGAGTGGGGCCGGGGAGCCCGCTGGAAGACGTGGCGAAGGGAAGTGGGGTGGGTAACGGGGTTCGAACCCGCGACTTCCGGAGCCACAGTCCGGCGCTCTGCCACTGAGCTATACCCACCACGTCGCGAATCTCCAGTTTACCATACGGGGCCCGCCCGGATTCCCTTGACTCGGCCGTCCGGGGCGCCTACATTCAGCACACCTCGCCGAGCGCATGCGGATTCCCCCGATCCGCGGATAGGAGCTGCCACCATGCCGCACCGGTTACTCAGCACACATTTCGTGTTCCTGGCCGTCCTCGCCATGGCCGTCACGGGCTGCGGCGGAGGGGCGCCGACGGGCGACGTGGACAAGATCGAAGTCGTCCAGTCCCAGTTCGACATCAGTGTGACCAACAAGTCCGGAAAGGCGCTGTTCGAGGTCAAGGCGGCGATCCTTCCCGTCGGCCCCTCGAGCCACTTCACGACGCTCATCGCCCGGATGGAGAACGGCGAGCGGCGCGTGCTCGCGCACAACCTCTTCTCGGACCGCGACGGCGTGCCTTTCAGCGCGCGCATCCACAGGGCCAAAGGCGTGGCCGTCAGCGCCAAGGACATCGACGGCAACGCGATTCACGTGGAGATGCCCTGGGAGAAGTAGCGCCGGGCGGGCGACTCGAATCCGTCGTACAATAACCGGGTTGCTCCTCACGAGCGCCCGTAGCTCAGCCGGATAGAGCACCGGCCTTCTAAGCCGGGGGTCCCGCGTTCGAGTCGCGGCGGGCGCGCCATTCGACTCGCCTGTCCCGAGCACATCGTTGCCGCGCTCGCTCATGGCGAGCCATTATCATCCGCCCAGCCCTGAGCCTGTCGAAGGGCGGGCGCGCCAGCCTTCGCACGGCTTCGGCCTGCACTCTTCCTCTGGCGCCCTGAGTTCGCCACGCGTCGGCTGGGCTGCGCCAGTACTGGCCTGGCCACCCTCACCTCCTGACGGTCGGCGAGTACGAGGGAGTCCAGATCGTCACGCCCCGAGCGTTCCTGAACCTGTTGAGCGCTTGAGCACCCGTGCAACTGGTGCGTGTGCCGGGCAGGAAGGTCCGACGCTCCTTCACTGCGGATTCTCTACGTGAAGGACGCCAGGTGTCTATTCGAGGGGGTCCGTGATTCTCAACTCGAACCCCCAGCCTTCCCTCGCCGCGAGCATGCGCTCGAGATCTTCGATCTCGAGCGCGACCCCGTCAACAATCAGGGCCACAGCGCCGTCGTCTGACGCGATCCGGCCTTCCAGGGAATCGTGGAGCATCTCCCTGGGTCCCTTGGCGCTCGACAGATGCCGCGTCGCAAGCCCGCGCGCCATCTTGTCCCTGACCCGACCGAGGGCGGCGTACGGGCTGGTCTCGCTGTAGGACGCGAACTGATATCCGAGCGTTTCCTTGCCAGCTTCCGACGCTCGCACGGTGTATCCCAACGGGCGTTCGTGACAGTCGATCACAAAGGAGCGTTTCCGCCCGGTGAAGTCCTCGACCTCCTCCTGGATTGGGAAGTCGTCTTTCCAGCTGATGGTCTTGCGTCTCAAGGGCTCCACCTTTTCTCGCCTGGGGCACCACCGCCACCGAAGGAGCGAAACCTGCCGTACGTGAATTACCCCGCCCGAGGCCCTGCGGCGTGTCGGACGGGGAGAAAGTACTGCGAGCACAAGGGGGCCGAGTTTCTGCCAGGGACAGGTCGTTCAGTCAACCGGGATTTCGATTTCAGCGAAACTACCTGGCGCCGCTGCAGCAACCGCTGCGCCAATGATCGGCAGCCTTTCCCTGATCAAACGCCATCGGCCATTGCCCAGAACGATGATGGCGATCTTCCGCCCCGCCAGGTTCTGCTGGTACCGGATGTTCCGGTCCGTCGTGACGAACACATCGAACCCGGCGGCTTCGGCTGCGTCGAGCAGATCACCGTTTTGAAGGGTGTCCCACCCATGAGCGCGAGCTTCCTCGACGATGTGTTCCGTCAGGGCGGCGCTGACGCCCCTCGGCGTTCCGTTGTCGAAGAGAACCCGCATCAGCGTGCCGGGACGGGCGCGTCGAGGCTGCGGGCGGCAAACTCCAGCACGGCCTTGACGTGGCTCCGCGAAACTGGGAACTGCTCGATGACCTCGTCGATCGTCATGCCGTCCTCCATGTTCTCGAAGACGACGGCGACGGGCGTGCGTGTGCCCCGGAATACCCAGGCGCCGCTCACCTTGCCAGGAATGCTCTCAACGACGGGGCATTGCGACCAGTCAAGCCAAGCCATTGACCGCCTCCTTCATGCCTCCAGTTTACGGGATTACGCCCGGGCCGTCACATCTGCCTATCGACCGGGCGTCGGTCGGTTATCAGCTTCGACTCCGGCCTGCGCCGTCACGCGCAAGGTCCGGCCGCCAGACGAGCTGGCCGGTCATCGGCGCGTCGGCGCCCTGGGCTGGAATGGGATTACTCAGGCCCCCCCCATTGAAGCTGGCGCCAGAGCAGTGCCCGGAGCCGGGGAGGCGAGGCAGGTGGGTCACGACGCCAACCGGACCCGCTGCACCCCAACAAAGTCCAGCGTTTCGCCGGTCTCACCTTCGACCTCGAGGCAGAGTGCGATCGCCTCCCTGATGCGTGTGATGAGTTCGTCCAGAGAATCGGCCTGCGAGTGGCACCCCCGCAACGTCTGGACCGACGCCACGTAGAAACCGCGCGCGTCCCGTTCGATGATGACCGTGAACTCTCGGTTCATCAGTGTCTGTCCTCGCCGGGTTCCCCGAGGAGATCCCCGGCATGGCCGTACCTCACCGGCCAGATCCGAAGCACGCTCACGCGACTCGGGTCTGCACCGTCGGTTCGACGCGCGTCCACGTCGTTTGCCGGGCGACTCGAAGCTCGTAGTCCGACTGCAGGTCGAGCCAGATCTCAGGCGAGGTGCCGAAGTACTTGCCGAGTCGGAGCGCGGAGTCAGCCGAAATCGCGCGGGTGCCATTGACGATGGCACTCACGCGGTTCGCCGGAACGGCGAGAGCCCGCGCCAACGCGTTGATGCTGAGTCCCAACGGGCGCATGAATTCCTCCATGAGGATCTCTCCAGGAGGAATCGGATCGAGTAGCTTCGGTTGTGACGCCATGAGACACCTCTCAGTGGTAGTCCACGATCTCAACGTCGTGGGCATCACCGTTCTTCCAGATGAAGCAGATGCGCCACTGGTCATTGATGCGAATACTGTGCTGGCCCCTGCGATCGCGCTTGAAAGCTTCAAGTTGGTTGCCGGGTGGGGCCTTCAAGTCTTCAAGGACGCGCGCCCGGTGCAGATAGAGCAGTGTTCGGCGGGCAGGCCGCTCGAATGCCTGGAAACGCCGGATCGGCACGTCGTGGAACAGGGCCGCTGCGTCCTTGCTCCTGAACGACCTGATCATGAAATCAGGGTATTACGCATGACGTCATATGTCAAGCCATCGAGGAGACCGGAATGGGGCGCCCAAGGCGGCCCAACGAAGCGGCAGGACGCTCGTGGAGCGAGGCGCGGTCGGTTATTGGCCACGAGACGAACACGGGCCGAATCGACGGATTGTCGTGAAGTCTGGCCAGGGGACTGTTGTCACGAGAGGCCCGTTCATAACCGCCCTGTCATAACCGATCCGACGACGGGCCTTCTAAGCCGGGGGGCCAGCCTTCGCCTCGCTCCGGCTCGGCTCCTCTCCTCGCGAGGCTACGGCTTGGCTGGCCCGCGTTCGAGTCCCGCCTTCGCCAAGGCTTCGGCGAGGCTCGCCGTAGCGACGCTGGTCGACGCGTCGCGGAGGCGGCGCGGCGGGCGCGCCAGCCTACGCTCGGCTTTCGGTTCGATTCACACCTCAGCCGAGCTACGGCTGGCCAGGCCACCAGTCCGCCGTAGCAACCGAGTTGCGCAGGCGGGCGGGCGCGCCGCGCTGATGGGACGCGCGTAGAATGAGCGAGGGGGTGGCTGGCATGTCAGAGAACAGGCACCTGACCTTCTGTGAAGCCACCGCCATCATCACCGGCTATGGCATCGGCGGCGGGGTCATGACCCTGCCCTACCTGACCACCACGACCGGCCTGCCGGCAATGCTCGCACTGCTGATGGCCGGCGTCTGCATCAGCGTGCTGATGCACCTCATGGCGGCCGAAATCCTGCTGCGGGACGGGCAACACCGCCAGGTGGTCGAACTCTGCCAGAGGTACCTCCTGACGGACAAGCCCGCGTTCCTGACCTGGGCGTTGTTCATGCTGATCACCTTCGCCTTCCTCGTCAACCTGTCGGCCTATATCGCGGGGGGCGGCAAGATCCTCGCCGAACTCCTCGGCACCCCCCTGATGGCCGGCCTGCTCCTGTTCTATGCCATCGCCGCCGGGGTGATGTTCTTCGGCCTCAAGGCCCTCGGGCTCAGCGAACAGTACGCCGTCCTGGTGATTGTCATGTCCGTCGCGGCGCTTGCCGCTGGCGCCGCACGCGTCCCGTTCTCGCTGAGGCTCGCAAGCTTCGGGACCTATAAGGAGTACCTGACCCTGTTCGGGATGATCATGTTCAGCTTGTTCGCCATGTTCGCCGTCCCACAGGTCGCCGAGGGACTCTCCTGGAACAAGAAGCTGATCCCGAAAGCCATTACGGCCGGAATCCTCGTCAACGCCAGCCTCAGCCTGACCATCGTCCTCGTGACCGTGGGGGTCAGTACCACGGTGGACGAGGTGGCTATCATCAGCGTGGGCAGGGCCCTGGGCAGTTGGGCCAGCGTCGTCGCCCTGGTGTTCGTCCTCTGCGCCGTACTCACGAGCTACTGGTCGGTGTCGTTCGCCCTGGCGACGGTGATCGAAGAACGCCTCAGGACCAGCCCGCGCGTGTCCTGGCTGGGCGCCACGCTCCCCGGCTTCCTGATGGTCGTGCTGACCACTCAGGGCTTCCTCGACTACTTGAGCATGGCCAGCGGCGCCATCGCCATCCTGGTCGCCTTGATGATCGTCCCACTGCTGAACAAGTCCCGGAGATACGGAGCGGTGGCCGAGCCCGAGTGGCAGCTGGGCGTCTGGGGGGGGTGGGCCTCCCAGGTCATCGTCGTGGCGGGCTTCATCGCCATGGCCATCGGGGCCATCAGACCCTGGTAGGGGCCCGCAGCAATCCCGCGATCCGGCTGGCCGCCACGCGGGCCCCCTCGGCTGGAATCGGATCGTGGGTCACCGCCACGCCGGCTCGCGAGATGGACTTGTCCGCCGCAGGCTGGCAGAAGCCGAACGGCTCCACAGACACAGGCAACCTTGAGATGGCCAAGAAGACCACGACAATCGCGCACGAAGAGAGCAGCGGGAACGTGTTCGCGGATCTGGGCCTTCCTCATCCGGAACAGGAACTGCTCAAGGCCCGGCTGGCCCTGCAGATCTACCGCATCATCAAGGCGCGTCGTGTCACGCAGACACAGGCTGGGGCAATCCTCGGCATCCGACAGCCGCAGGTGTCGCTGTTGATGCGCAACCGGTCCGGGAATTTCTCAGTGGAGCGGCTGATGGACTTTCTGACGGCTCTTGGTCACGACGTGGAGGTCCGCGTCACGCCGACGCGAAAAGAGCACGGGCAACTGTCGGTCGTCGTCGCCGCGTAACCCGCCTGCCTGGCGACAGACCGAAGCGCACAGATCGGTTATCGGGCGCGGCGCCGATTCGCGATCCGACTCCCCATTTCCGGCCGTGAATCGAGCGGGCGCGCGCCGATGATCTTCGCGGTCATAACCGCCTTGTCATAACCGTTCCGACGACGGGCCTTCTAAGCCGGGGGTCCCGCGTTCGAGTCGCGGCGGGCGCGCCACGCCTCATCATTCAATTCGGCGTGTCTCGCCCACCCGTCCCTCAGGCACCTCGCCTACCGGCTCAGGGGCTCGAGTCCTGCCGGGCGCGCCAGCCTTCGCTCGCCTTCCGGCTTGCCCACTCTCCTCAGGCGAGCTGTGGCTGACTAGGCCAACAGTCCGCCGAAGCAAGCGTCTACCGGACACTTGCTATTGCATCAGTCGCAACTATAATAGTTGAGAGAGGTGCACATGACGGACAAGGTGTCCACCATCGACGTGCGGCAGCGGCTCGGCGACATGCTCAACCGCGTGGCGCTGCGAAACGACGAGTTCATTATCGAACGGAAGGGCAAGGCGCTCGCGGCACTGGTGCCGGTGGAGCGCCTCGAACAGATGCGACGCTTTGCACGCCGACACGCGTTGGACTTCCTCGAACAGCAGCAAGGCAGCGCACTGTCGGAGAAGCAGTCCACGGAGCTGGCCTTGGAGGCACAGCGCTGGGCCCGTAGGTCTGCCAAACCGCGAACGAAGTCGGCGTAACGGTCGTGCTGCGTGCTGTCCTTGACGCCAACGTGTTCGTGAGCGCGGCTATCCGGCCGGACGGACCGCCGGGCCGCATCATCGAGCGGTTCCTCCGTACAGATGCGTTTACGCTCGTCCTCTCTGAGGCGATCGTCGACGAGATCATGCGGGCCCTCGCGTACCCCAAGGTCCGCCGGTACGTGCGGCCGGGCCTCGACCCCGCACTCTGGATGGAAGATCTGGTCGTCCTGGCCGATTTCGTTCCAGATCCCAGCCAAGTGTCTGGTGTGAGCAAGGACCCTGATGATGACAAGTACCTGGCCGCAGCGATCGCTGGCCGCGCCCCGCTTGTCGTGAGTGGCGATCCTCACCTCTTGTCGGTCGCGGAGTACGAAGGTGTCCGCATCGTGACTCCTCGAGCATTCCTGAACCTGTTGAACGCGTGAGCACCCTTCGTGGCCGGCAAGTGTCTTGGGCGGGCCGCTATTCGAGCGGATCCGTGATCCGCAGTTCGAAGCCCCAGCCCTTCCTTGCCGGCTTCCGACGCCCGCACCGTGTATCCCAGCGGGCCTTCGTCGCAATCGACCACAAATGACCGTTTCCGCCCGGCAAAGTCCTCGGCTTCATCATGGATTGGGAAGTCCTGCTTCCAGTTGGGGATTCTGCGTTTCACGGAGTCACCGCCTCCTGGCGGTTGAAGTCCACGGTCGAATCCCCGGAACGGTTATCACTCCTGGCCGCGGATCGTTATTCTGACGCCACTTCTGGCCGTCCGCCGGAGTGTTTTGTGCACATTGGACGGCGCCATGATAACCGCAATGCATAACCGATCCGACGACCCGCCTTCTAAGCCGGGGGTCCCGCGTTCGAGTCGCGGCGGGCCCGCCATCCGCCTTCGCGGCGGTCCGGAGATGTTCTCCTCCTCCCGCCGCTACGGCGCGATGGCTCATCGAAGCCGCGCCGAAGCTCCGGAGGAGCAAAGGCGGGCGGGCGCGCCAATGACCGCCTGTTTCTCCTGATGTTGGCCGGGTCTTGAGACCCGGCGCCGCCGAAGGCGCGCATCGCGACGACCGGTCGCAATGTGCCAACTGAAACACTTCGAGCGAAATCAGGCCACATTCCCCCCGGATGTAGGCCGGGTCCTCCTTGGCCTGAGCTTGTCGAAGGCAGACCCGGCGGACCCGTCACAGGGAGGCAGGATCCCCCGCCACTTGACCGCCAGTTGGGGTAGCATTCAGGAGTCATGCGGGTACGAGTCCGACCGGAACTGCTTCGATGGGCAAGAGAGCGGGCCGGTTTTTCCGCTGAGGCGCTGGCCCGTCGGATTCCTCAGCTGCCGGCGTGGGAGCGAGGCGAGGTCCTGCCGACGCTGAAGCAGGTGGAGAAGTTCGCGAAGGTGACCTGCGCGCCAGTGGGCTACCTGTTCCTCGCGGAACCACCCGTCGAAAGCGTGCCGATCCCCGACTTCCGCACCCTCGCCAGTATCCGAGTCAACCGGCCTAGTCCGGACCTTCTGGACACCGTCTACATCTGCCAGCAGCGTCAGGAGTGGTATCGCGATTTCGCCAGGTCGGAGGGCGAAGATCGTCTGCCATTCGTCGGTTCGTCGACGCTGACCGGCGATATCGGCGAGACCGCGGCCCGGATGCGAACGGCGCTCGGCTTCAGCATCGAGGAACGCCGCCGGATGCCGACCTGGACCGACGCTCTTCGACGCTTCATCGAGCAGGCGGATCGCCTGGGAGTGCTCGTGATGGTGAGCGGCGTGGTCGGCAGCAACAACCGGCGGAAGTTGGATCCAAGGGAGTTCCGCGGTTTTGCCCTGTCCGATGACCTCGCACCATTGGTGTTCGTGAACGGCGCCGACACGAGGGCCGCCCAGATGTTCACGCTGGCCCACGAGTTGGCGCACATCTGGTTGGGACAGTCGGCGCTGTCGGACCTCGACCCGGCATCGGCGCCGTCGCACCGCGTCGAGATCTGGTGCAACCAGGTCGCAGCCGAGTTCCTGGTGCCGCTCGAAGATCTCCGGACCGAGTATCGGCGGCGGGACGCCCTGCAGGAGGAATGTGGTCGTCTGGCCCGGTTCTTCAAGGTGAGCACGCTGGTCATCCTGCGCCGCCTGCGCGACGCCGGTGTCTTGAGCCCCGACGACATGTGGCAGGCCTACAACGAAGAGGTGGCACGACTCCAGGCGATCCCGCGAGCAAGCGGCGGGGACTTCTACCTGACGCAGGCTGCGAGAGTCAGCAAGCGCTTCGCTCGCGCCTTGGTGGTCAGCACGCTCGAAGGGCAGACGCTGCACCGCGATGCCTTTCGCCTGCTGGGCTTCTCGAAGCTCGAAACGTTCCGCGAGCTCGGGCACAGCGTGGGTGTGGCCTGATGGCGTACTTGCTCGATGCCAACGTCTTCATTCAGGCCAAGAATCTCCACTACGGCCTCGACTTCTGTCCAGCGTTCTGGGACTGGTTGATCGAGGCGAACGCGGCCAACAACGTCTTCAGTATCGAGAAGGTTGGCGACGAGATCGAGGCGGGCCGCGACGACCTGTCCACGTGGGCGACTGTCCGTGGGCCAGGGTTCTTTCTCAAACCTGATGCTCAGGTGCTGCCTGCGCTCGCTTCGGTTAGTGCCTGGGCAACCGCACAGGGATACGAACCTGCCGCCGTGAACACCTTCCTTCAGGTCGCCGACTACTACCTCGTGGCCCACGCGCTCGCGCACGGGCACACGGTCGTCACTCACGAGGTGGCCACCCCGTCCATCAGGAAGATCAAGATACCCAATGCCTGCATTGGTGTTGGCGTCAGGTGCATGACGCCGTATGAGATGCTCCGGTTCGAGCGCGCCCGTTTCGTGCTTGGGCGGTCAGCGTGAAGTCCCGCCTTGCGGCGCGAATTCGATCGTTACCGCGCAATCGGTTATCGCCTTTGCCTCGGAAGTGGGCCCGATTACGCGATTCTCGTCCGATATCTGACCATGCACGGCGTCGACATTCTCTCCTGCATAACCGCTATGTCATAACCGATCAACAGGCCTGAATCGTTGAAATGTGGCCTGAATTCGCGAATCGGACAACGGGCCTTCTAAGCCGGGGGCCGCAGGTTCGAGTCCTGCCGGGCGCGCTTCCAAGAACGCGGCCCACCTTGCGGTTGCGGTTCTCGCAGTCGAACGCGTGCCCGCGAGCCGAGGGTCATTCGGAGGGCGTTGGCAGCCTGTTGGCAACTGGCAGTCGTGCTGTGCCCTGAGTAGAGCCAACGGTCTGCAGGCGGCGCATGCCCGGAAGCACATTGACGCCTACCTGACCGGCGCCTTCCGCTTCAACTCCTCGAACCAGTTGAGGATCAGGTTGATGTGCGTGACCGCCGGTGGCGACGGCACCCTGTGCAGTTGGTGCGCGTAGAACCGCTGGCCATCGGGCGCCACGTCGTAGCAGCGCACGGGGCTACACAGAAAGGTCAGGTCGCGGTCGAACTCGAAGAGCCGCCGAGGGGTGCCGATGCGAGGGGGCGACCCCGCCTCGAACTCGACTGCCATCAGCCAACGCTTGCCCGCCGGATCTTCCCCACTGGCGTAGAACAGCTCCCGCCCGTTCGGATTCCAGGCCGGAATAACCCCACCCTCGACCGACACCTGCGTGATGGGACCGGGACCCGGGTACGGCTGGACGTAGACCTCCATGCGGCCAGAGTCGTCCGCCGTGTACGCCAGCCAGTGCCCGTCCCGCGAGATCTCGGGATACTCCTCCCGGTGGGGCGTCTGCACCTGGGGCTGCACACGGGCGTGCCCCTTCTCGACAGTCACCATCACGATGTCCTCTTCTGGGTTCTGCCGCACCACGGCCACCTGCTGCCCATCCGCCGTGAAGGACGAAGGGTAGAGATGGCCGGCCGTCACGATCACTGGTGGCGACGTGCCATCGATGGGCACCGTCGCCAGCGACCGCCGGCCGTTGTTGAGCCACGAAAACAGGAGGCGCTGCCCGTCTGGCGCCCAGATCGTCCGTCCTGCCTCGCTACCCCGGACTCGGGGTGTCAGCGTCCCGCGACCGAGGTCGTACAGCCAGATGCCCCACTCGGTGAGGTCCACAATTGCCACGACCAGCCGCCGGCCGTCAGGCGAGAGGCGCACGCTGCCCCAATAGCTCCGCAAGGGCGCGGGAAGTGGGGAAACCTGCCCGCGCCGATCCACCGTGACCAACGGCCCCTCGGGATAGGGCGCCACCGGCCCCGGCAGCCACGCAAGCGTGCCCGTCGCGGCGACGGCGAACTGCCCCGCACCGGTCTGCGGGGCTGGCCCAGTCAGCGCCTGTACGACGCCGTCGAGCACGGCCACGGGCCCGCCTCGAACCTCCACGCGCCCCGCATCAAACGCCACGGCGAACAGCACCCCGCGGCGCAGGAACACCAGATGACCGCTAGGCAAGTAGCGCGCATCCGCCGCGTCCTTCAGCAGGACTCTCCGCGCCCCAGTGGCCAGCGCCTGCGCGACGATCTCCTCGTCGCCCCAGGAATACTGGCGCTTCCGCACGGTGTAGAGCAGCACCCGGCCGTCCGGCAGGAGTGAGGGCAGCACGTGCAGCAGTTCGCCGTCACCGACCGTCGTCACGGGCGCCGGCGCCCCTTCGGGCGGGATCACCCAGATGCGACCGTCGTCCCGGCCGAAGAACAGCCGGCCGCCAGCGCCCCACGCCAGACCCGCCGGGTAATAGGGGCTCGACGCGAGGTCCATGAGGGGGCCCCCGTTCAACGGCACCTTACGGATCGCCCCTGCCGCCCAGAACGCGACCCACTGACCGTCCGGCGATATAGCCGGCACCCGCGCGCCCTCGGTGTTCGCGAGCGGGCGCGCCTCGCCGGCGTCGAGCCGCCGGACATACAGCTGTTGGACGCCGGCCCGACGCCCGACGAACACGAGCGCCTGCCCGTCCGGCGTCCATGCCAGGGCCGTTTCGTCCCCGCCGGGCGGCGGTGGAGGCTTGTAAGCTGGGCTTCTGCCACCGGCATTCAGTTCCTCGGCCGGTCGCACATCAAGGCTCAGCCGCGCCAGTGACAGCTGTGGTGCGGCGGGGCGCAGCACCCACATCACGCCTGCGCCAATCAGGATCAGCACGAGAGCGCCTGCGACCACCAACGCCAAGCGTGCGCTCAAGCGGCGTCGGAGTCGCACACCCGCGAGTGCGGTGACGCCGCTGGTCTCCCGCAGCCAGCGGAGTTCGTCCGCCACGTCGTGCGCGGAGTCCCAACGGTCGTCGGGCGCTTTCGCAAGGCAGCGCCGCACGAGCCGGTCCACACTCGGCGGCGTCAGCGGTTGCAGCGTGGGCAGCGCCGGCGGATCCGCGTTCATGATGTTTGCGATCAGACTTGCCGCGCTGTTTCCCTCGAAGGCTCGCGTGCCTGTCAGCATCTCGTACAGGATCGCGCCCAGCGCCCACAGGTCCGTGCGGGCATCCGCCGGCTTGCCCTCGACCTGCTCGGGCGCCATGTACTGCAAGGTGCCGACGATGGTCCCCTCGCTCGTGAGCGGCCGCGTCTGCGTCGGGACCGACGCGAGGCTCGCGGCCGCCGCCCGCTCGCCGTGTCCCGCCCGCTTGGCCAGGCCGAAGTCGAGCAGCTTCGCGCCGCTCTTCGTCAGCATCACGTTGCCGGGTTTGAGGTCGCGGTGGGTCACGCCCTGCCGGTGCGCGGCAGAGAGCGCGTCGGCGATCTCGGTCGCGATGGTCAGCGCCTGCTCCTGCGGCAGCGGCCCCTTCTCCAGGCGCTCGGCCAGCGTCTGCCCGGCGAGGTGTTCCATCACGAGGTAGGTCGAGCCGTCATGCTCGCCCACGTCGAAGAGCGTGCAGATGTGCGGGTGGTTCAGACCGGCTATGGTCTTCGCCTCGCGCTCGAAGCGGGCGCGCCGGTCGGGATCGCCACTGACGTCGGGGGGAAGGACTTTGATGGCAACCGTGCGGTCCAGGCGGGTGTCGCGGGCCTTGTAGACCTCGCCCATGCCGCCGGCGCCGATGGCCGTCTGGATCTCGTACGGCCCGAGGCGCATTCCCGACGCGAGTGACATGGCACCCTCCGCTGAACGTGGACGCCGACGACCAGGGACTCGCTCAAGGATGGGACGTACCGAGCATTTTCGACACGGGAGCATATCACCTTGAAGCCCCGAGAAGGTCACGGTTGGGTGTGCCGGCAGGGGAATCGCATCTAATGCCTGGCGGCCATGATGACGCGCAGCAAATAGTCGTGATCCCAGCCCGCCGCCAGGCGTTTGTTCTTGATGCCCAGTTTCTCGGTGCGCTCCTGCTTGAGCACATTCAGGGCGATGTGGTGCAGGGTGGCGAGGTTTTCGGGGGCGTGGCCGGTCCGGATGCGCGTGTGATCTTGATGCATTGCGACGTCGAGGACCCAGTGGAGCCCGTTTTCGATGGTCCAGTGCGCGCGCACGACGCGCGCCAGGTGCGCCGCGTCGGGCGGCAGGCTGGAGATGAAATAGCGCGTCTCGACGGTGGTGTGGTCGCCGATCGTCCGGGCGGCGTCGACGCGCAGCACACTGCGGAGGCCCGGCCAGCGACGCCGCTGACTGAGCCAGGCCAGGTCGTCGGTCGCCCAGGCCCGCCGCACTTCCAGCCGGCCGTGATCCGCATCGACGGTCTCGGCGGCGGTGTGCGGCAGATCGCGAAAGCCGTGCGCCTCGGCCTCGGTGAAGAGGGCCTGGATGTCCTCGTGGAGCCGCGGTTGATTGGCTTTCAGACTGAGCACGTAGTCGCCCCCCCGATCGCGAATGCGCCGCGCGATCGCGGGCTGACAGCCCATCGCGTCGATGCTCACGATGCGCCCGGCCAGCGCGAGGACGTCAAGCAGCGCGGGAATGGCCGTAATCTCATTTGACTTGGCGTCCGTCTTGACCTGCCCGAGGCAGAGCCCCTGGGCGGTCGCCCAGGCGCTGACCATGTGGATGGCGGCCTTGTGCGACGCCGTATCGAAGGTGCGACGCAGCGTCTTGCCGTCGATCGCAATCACGTCGTCGGGCAACGCCGTCGCCACTGTCGTGACCCACGCCAGGAAGGCGGCGTGGAAGGCCTGCGGATCCAGCGCGGCGAACACCCGCCCGAAGGTGTCATGCGAGGGGATCCCGTGCGGCAGCGCCAGGAATTGGCGAAACCACGTCCGCTTCGCGCGGCCGAACCGCGCAATCGCCACCCAGTCGTCCGCCCCGCAGATCACCGCACACACCGTGATCACGAGAATGTCCACCAACGCATGCCGTCGCGTGCGGCGGACGCGGGGATCGGGGAGACGCGTGAAATGGGCAGCCAGGGACATCGGCGTGGGACGGACCATAGCACCTCCAGAAGGTGCTCTCCCATGTACCCTACTGCCGATTTTTGTACAAGCCCTAGATTAGATGCGATTCCCCTGGGTGTGCCGGGAAAGGTCCACCCCGGAGGCCGGCCCTCCGGGGTGCGGTCGGTCAGTTTATGGTGGCACTGGCGGACGTCGGCTGCGGCGCCGGCGGCGGCGGCGCGGTGCCCGTTCGTTTCGGGTCGACCGCGTCGGGCAGCGCCCACTTCGGCGGCGTCCCCGCGATCGCGCTCGGCACCTGGTCCATCGTCAGCATGGGGAACGGCTGGGAAGTTCTCACGTGAGATTCACCCGCGTGATCATTATGCCGTCCCGAACGGCATCCGTCTCGCGCGCGCGATCGTTATCTCCCCGGACAAGGTCAGACCAGGGTCGGCTAGGATGCGGCCCGGCCTTCTAAGCCGGGGGCCGCAGGTTCGAGTCCTGCCGGGCGCGCCATTCGACTCGCCAGTCCCGAGCCCACGATCACCGCGCTCGCTCATGGCGAGCCGCATTCACCGCCCGAGTCCTGAGCGACGTCGAAG
>Ga0209391_10001029_pt1 | contig 14209 bp, 11 predicted proteins | sample PPLLak3March2015_FD_187246 | JGI IMG/M metagenome (GOLD analysis project Ga0209391, IMG submission 187246) | Freshwater sediment microbial communities from Prairie Pothole Lake near Jamestown, North Dakota, USA - PPLs Lake P7 Core (1) Depth... | ecosystem: Environmental > Aquatic > Freshwater >... | reverse complement strand
CGGTGCCAATGTCGCCGAGGTAACGCTTCGCCAGCGCGAGCTGGATGATCACCGACAGCACCATGCCCACGCCGGCGGCGAAGTAGCCCGCGCGCCAGCCGTAGGTGGGATCCTCGCCCAGCGTCGAACAGACCAGCGGCGCGAGGAACGCGCCGGCATTAATGCCCATGTAGAAGATCGTGAAGGCGCCGTCGCGCCGGGCGTCGCCTTCCTCGTAGAGGTCGCCGACCATCGTCGAGATGTTGGGCTTGAAGAAGCCGTTGCCCAGCACCAGGATGAACAGGCCGACGTAGAAGAGCTGCAGGTTGCCGGGGATCGCCGCCGCCAGCGTGAACTGGCCGATGGCCATCAGCACGCCGCCGATGATCACTGACTTGCGCTGGCCGAGGTAGTTGTCGGCCAGCCAGCCGCCGATCAGCGGCGTGAAGTAGACGAAGCCCGTGAACAGGCCGTAGAGCTTCAGCGCTTCGGATTGCGACCAGCCGAAACCCGGGTTGGCCGTCTCGACGCCGGCGATCAGCGACAGCACCAGCAGCGCGCGCATACCGTAGTAGCTGAAACGCTCCCACATCTCGGTGGCGAACAGCAGGAACAGGCCTTTCGGATGGCCGAGCCAGGTCTCCCGCGCAGCGGCGGGCAAAGCGGTGCTGGACATGTTTTTGCTTCTAGGTCAGGTGTTTGCGCGGACCCGCGCGAGGGCCGCAAGTCTCGGCGATATTGCGGTGCAAGCGCAAGGAATTAGCCGTCGCCCCAGGGAGGCCGGGGCGTCGAACACTGCCGGCCGATCCCGCGGTGTGAGCATGTATGCCCGAGGCTACTCGTCGGCCCGGGTGGCCTCCGCCTCGGCCTGCTCCGATTCCCGTCGTTTCACGATCGCCCGGGAGAAGAAGATGCCGACCTCGTAGAGGATGTACATCGGTACGGCCATCAAGGTCTGGGAAATGGCGTCCGGCGGGGTCAGGAATGCCGCCACGATGAAGATGCCGAGCACTACGTAGCCGCGGTTCTTCTGCAGGGTCTCGACCTTCACGAGGCCGCTCACCACCAGCAGCACCGTGGCCACCGGCATCTCGAAGGCGAGGCCGAAGGCGAAGAACAGCAGCAGCGTGAAATCGAGGTAGCTCGCCATGTCCGTCATCATGCGCACGCCCTCGGGCGTGGTCTTGGTGAGGAACGTGAACAGCAGCGGGAACACGACGAAGTAGGCGAAGGCGACGCCCGCGTAAAAGAGGAAGATGCTCGAGAACAGCAACGGCCCGGCAAACCGCTTCTCGCGGTGGTACAGGCCCGGCGCTACGAAGCCCCACACCTGGTGCAGCAAGTAGGGCATGGCGACGAACAGTGCGGTCATCATCGCCAGCTTGAGCGGCGTCATGAACGGCGAGACGACGCCGGTTGCGATCAGCGACGTGCCCTCAGGCAGCCGTGCGATCAGCGGCTTCGCGATCAGGGTGAAAAGGTCGTTCGCGAAGAAAACAAGCGGAATGAACACCAGCACGACCACGATCGCCGCCCGCATCAGGCGGGTTCGTAGCTCGAGCAGGTGGGAGATCAGCGTGCCTTCGGCGAGCTGCTCCGGCTCACGCGGGCTTTGACTCATTGGTCTCGTCCGGCCGGGCCGCGGGGTCGGGCGTGGCGGCCGGCGGCGGGGCCGCCGGCGTGTGGATGGTCTGCGGCGTGCGGGTCGGCTCGTCACGCAGCGGGTCGAAGTGGACTTCCTGTTCGAGCTGCGAGCGCAGCTGACGGGCCATGGCGCGGGCCCGGCCAGCCCAGCGGCCGACGTCCGCCGCGAGCTTGGGCAGGCGCTCGGGCCCGAGCACCAGCAGCGCGATGCCGAAGATCAGGATGATCTCGGTGAAGCCGACCTCGAACATCGGCGTGTCAGGCGTTCGGCTTGCTGTCGGACTTGGCGGCGTCCGACTTCTCGTGGAACTCCGCGTCCTTGCCGGTGAGGTTGTTCAGTTGCCTGGACTGTTCCTCGTCCCCTTCGTTCACGGCCTTCTTGAAGCCACGCACCGCCGCGCCGAGGTCCGAGCCCACGCCGCGCAGCTTCTTGGCGCCGAACAATACGAGCGCGATCAACAGGATGATGAGCAGTTGCTGCCAGCTGAGTCCCATCTAAGGTCTCCGGGGGAATGACAGGTCGGGCCGGCATGATACGCCAATCCTGCCGGGCGCTAGCCCGACACAGGTCTCACCGGATGCTGTAGCCAGAACGTCACCGGACCGTCATTCGTGAGACTCACGCGCATGTGCGCGCCGAAGCGTCCGGTGGCCACCCGCTCCGCGCCGAGCTGCGCGCGTGCGGCGCCCACCGCGTGGTCGAACAGCGATTCGCCGAGCGCCGGCGGAGCCGCCGTGGAAAACCCCGGCCGCAGTCCGCGTCGCGTGTCGGCCGCGAGCGTGAACTGTGGCACCAGTAGCAGCCCGCCACCGGCGTCCAGCAGGCTGAGGTTCATCCGGCCCTCCGCATCGGCGAACACCCGGTAACGCAGCACGCGTTCGATGCAGCCATCGGCGTCGGCCGGCGTGTCCGTGGGCTCCACCGCCAGCAGTACCAGCAGTCCCGGACCGATCTCGCCCACGGTCTGGCCACCGACCTCGACGTGGGCGCAGGTGACTCGTTGCAGCAGTGCGATCATTCAATTACCACGAATTTTGATAAGTGACCCACCAGATCAGGTCAATTCCAACGTGTTTGAGTCAAATGGCCCATAAATATTCAGAAAGTCCCAAACGTTTCAAGACAGTATCCCATTACATGAGAAAGACGAGCGAAGATCGGATTTGTGCTGCCTCGATCGGCAGAAAAACATTAAAAGTGGGAGTGAGAACGTTAACAAAGCGCTGATAGTCACAACAATCTGTCGGATCAAGCCGGTTTTAACGGGTAATGTGTCAGCCATCCGTACGCCGCAGCCCAGGCCGTCATTCGAATCTGGAGCTTGCCCCATGCGGATTGCCTCGTCCCCGCTGCGGGCGATCGTGGAATGCCCTGCGGATACCCAGAGGCGGTGAATGCCGGCCACCGGCACGGTGAGGAACTTGCCGCCTACGTGGCGGCCCCGCAGGGCGGTCTGGCCTGGGCCCGCCGCGGCTGCGGGCCCGTGATTCAGCGGGGCGCGGCCTGGCGCGCCTTGCCGAACGCTTCCTCGGCCTCGACGTTGCGACCGCGTGCCTTGAGCGACTGGCCGATGAGTTCCCAGGCGGCCGACTGAGTGGCGTCGTCACCGACCGACATCGAGAGCGCCTTGCGCGCCATGTTCTCGGCCTGCGGATAGTTTCGCTGGTCCATGCGCAGCCGGCCCGTCTCGATCCAGAGCAGCGGGTTGTTCGGCTCGATGCGCAACGCGCGGTCCAGCGAGACCGAGGCCCCCGGTAAATCGCCCTTCTTGCGTTGCGCCTCGGCCTGGGAGACGAGGGCGCGGCTGGCGGGCGCCAGCGTCGCCGGCGGGCGGCGTGGCCGGTCCCGCGGCAGTTCGACGACCGGCGGCGGCGTCTCGATCACGGCCTCGGCGTCCGGCTGGAAAATTTCATCGGTCGGTGTCTGCAGCACGGGTCCGTCACCGGACTGCGCAGTGCCCGTCGACTCCGTGGGTGTCGCGGGCGCAGGCTGCTCCTTCTGGAACGGGGCGACGGAGCAGGCGGATACCGCGAGCAGGGCTGCGAGTGCGACGAGTCGAAACACGGCCGCAAGCCTACCGTGCTGCCGCGTCTCAGGGAACCTCGGGTTCCGCCTCGACGGGCGCGACGTCGGCTGGGTCGCCCAACTCGTCCAGCACCCCGAGCTCCGCCTCGTCGGGCGCGCGGCTGTCCGATCCGGGTGGGCAGGCCTCGCTGGGCTCGAGCGGCGTGCGGGGCGCAAAGGGCATGCTGACGGCCGATCCATTGCAGTACGGCGAGGTCTCGCGACCGGAGAAATAGTCGATCCAGCGCAGGTCGAGGGCGTCGGGTAGCGGCGGCTCGAACGACGAGGTCGGAATCGACCCCATCAGTCGCGACCACACGGCGAGCCCGCCCGTGGTGCCCGTGAGGCCGGTCGGCCGGTTGTCGTCGTGTCCCACCCACGCCACGACCAGGTGCGAGCCGGAGAACCCGGCAAACCAGCTGTCCCGGTAGTCGTTTGAGGTTCCGGTCTTGCCGGCCACCACGAGCCCGGCGGGCAACTGCTTCTTAGCTGCGCGGCCCGTGCCGCGTTCCATGACCTCGATCAGCATGCGGTCGAGCGTGTGCACGGCCTCGGGCGACACTGCCTCCGACACTTCGAGCTCCGGCGCCTTGAGCGGCTGGCCGGCCTCGTCCACCACGGCCCGCACGGCGCGTAGCGGCGCCCGGAAGCCGCCGTTCGCAAGCGTGTTGTAGACCTGCGTGACCTCGAGCGGGCTCAGGTTGGTCGCGCCGAGCAGCATGGACGGCAACTCGGCCGGCGCCTCCGCCAGGCCGAGCTGCTCGAAGGCGCTCGCGACGCGGCCGAGGCCCACGTCGAGGCCCATGTTGACGGTCGCGAGGTTCAGCGACTGCGTGAGGGCCCGCACCATCGTCACCTGGCCGCGAACCTGCTTGTCGAAGTTCGCCGGTTTCCAGCGATCGCCGCTGGGCAGCTTGAGGTCCACCGGCGCGTCGGCCACCAGCGTGGCCGGCGTGTAGCGACCGGTTTCGAGGGCGGCGAGGTACACGATCGGCTTGGCGAGCGAGCCGATCGGACGCTTCGCATCGAGTGCCCGGTTGAAGCCATCGAATCCGGCACGCCGTCCGCCGATGAGCGCGACGATCTCGCCGGTCTGTGGAGTCGTCACCACGACCACCCCTTCGAGTCCGTGCGCCTCTTTCCGCGACGAGCGATCCAGGCGGTCGAGCTCACCGGAAAGCGCGGACTCCGCCGCACCCTGCAGCAGCGGGTCGAGCGTGCTGAACACGGTCAGCCCGGACTCGGTCAGGTCGGCCTCCTCGTAATCCTGGCGCAACTGGCGGCGCACGAGGTCGAGGAAGGCGGGATGAAAACCGCCGCCCTTGCGCCCGGGCTCGGCGATACCGAGTGGCGACTTCGTGGCCCGCTCGGCCTCCTCGGCGGTCACCGCGCCCTGCTCGGCCAGCACGCGCAGCACGAGGTTGCGTCGCTCGAGCGCGCGCTCGGGCTGCCGTCGCGGGTCGTAGTACGAGGGGCCGCGGATGATGGCGACCATGAGCGCGATCTCGGGCAGGTCGAGTTCCGCCAGCGGCTTGCCGAAGTAGAACTGGCTGCCCAGCCCGAAGCCGTGCACCGCGCGCCGCCCGTCCTGGCCGAGGTAAATCTCGTTGATGTAGGCGTTCATGATGTCCGCCTTCTCGTAACGAGCCTCGAGGATCACGGCCATCATGGCTTCCTCGACCTTGCGCCGCAGGGTGCGCCGGCTGTCGAGGAAGTAGCTCTTCACGAGCTGCTGCGTGAGCGTGCTGCCGCCCTGCTCGATCTGGCCCGCGCGCACGTTGACGAACAGCGCGCGCAGGATCGCGAGCGGATTCACGCCGCGGTGGGAGTCGAACTTGCGGTCCTCGACGGCCTTGAGCGCCGCGGGCAGCAGCGGCGGGACCTCGGACGGCGAGACCACGATGCGATCCTCGCCGTGCATCGGGAAGATGCTGCCGATCAGCAGCGGGTCGAGGCGCACGATGGCGACCTCCTCGCCGGCCGCGTCCTTGAGGCCCGTGACGAATCCGTCCGAGAACGACAGCCTGAGCGCCTTCGCCTCCTGGCGCTCGTCGGCGAAGTGGAACTCGCGCACGAACACGCGCAGGTCGTCGCCCCGCCGACGGTAGGTGCCCGGCCGGTCGGGATTCGCGGACGCGAGGTAGCCGAGGCGCTCGAGCTCGTCGGCGAGGCGCTGTGCCGAGAGCTGCTGGCCGGCGTAGAGATCGATGGGCTGCGCGTACACGCGTGCCGGCAGCGTCCAGCGCCGACCCTCGAACTGGGCCGTGACGCGACGGTCGAGCACCGCCACGACGGCGATTGCCACGACCACGAGCAGCAGTGCGAGCACCGCGAAACCGCGCTGCAGTTGTCTGCGCCTGCCGCTCGGGCGCTTGCCGCGTGCCATGGATCGTCCGCGTGTTGCCGGGGAAGGGCGCGATTCTATCCTCTGGCGCCGTTCCGCGGCGCGCCGCGGTCGCGGCCAGTCCGCCTCACTTGCGCCAGAACGTGACCGTGAACAGGATCAGCAGCGTGAAGATCTCGAGCCGGCCGAGCAGCATGGCGAACACGCAGATCCACTTGCCGGCGACGCCCAGCGATGCGTAGTTGTTGGCCACTTCGCCGAGCCCGGGCCCGAGGTTGTTGAGCGTCGCCCCGACGGCCGAGAAGGCCGTCACCTGGTCGAGCCCGGTGGCCATCAACGCCAGCATCAGGACGATGAACACGCCCACGTACACCGCGAAGAACCCCCACACCGCGTCCACCACGCGCAGCGGCACGGCGCGACCGCCGAGCTGCACCGGGATCTCCGCCGTGGGATGCACGAGACGGATGATCTCGCGCCGCCCCTGCTTCACGAGCAGCAGGCAGCGCACGACCTTGAGCCCCCCCGCCGTCGAGCCCGCGCAGCCGCCGATGAACGACGCGAACAGCAGCAGCACCGGCAGCCCGGCCGGCCAGTGGTGGTAGTGCGAGGTCGTGAAGCCCGTGGTGGTCGCGATGGACACCGCCTGGAACACGCCGTCTGCGGCGAGTTGCAGGGTGTCCTCGTAGTCCCCGGCGACGAGCAGGTACACGAGCGTGACCATGCTGAGGCCAAGCATCAGGCGCAGGAATGCCGCGCACTCCGGATCCCGCCAGTAGGCGCCGAACCGACCGCTGCGCCAGGCGACGAAGTGCAGGCCGAAGTTCATCGCGCCGACCAGCATGAAGAACACGGCCACGACTTCCACGGCGCGGCTGTCGAAATGGCCGAGGCTCGCGTCGTAGTGGGAGAAGCCGCCGATCGCCACCGTCGCGAACGCGTGGCCGATGGCATCGAACGCGGACATGCCGGCCAGTGCGTAGCCCGCTGCACAGGCGGCCGTGATGGTCACGTAGACCACCCACAGCATGCGCGCCGACTGCGTGATCCGCGGCGCGAGCTTGGTGTCCTTGACGGGGCCGGGCATCTCCGCGCGGTACAGCGACATGCCGCCGACGCCGAGCATCGGCAGCAGCGCCACTGCGAGGATCACGATGCCCATGCCGCCTAGCCACTGCAGCTGCTGCCGGTAGTACAGGATCGACCGGGGCAGCGAGTCGAGGCCGACCAGGATGGTGGCGCCGGTGGTCGTGAGGCCCGACACTGCCTCGAAGACCGCGTCCGTCAGCCCGATGTTCGGCTGCGGCGAGAGGTACAGCGGCACTGCGCCCGCCGTGCCGAGCACCGTCCAGAACAGCGTCACCACGACGAATCCGTCGCGCAGGCGCAGGTCGCGGCGATCCTCGCGCGCCGGCCACCAGACGGCCGCGCCGACCGCGACCAGCCACGCAAAGGCCGCCAGGAAAGCGGCGTGGCTGCCGTCCGCGTAATAGAGGGAGACGCCGACGGGCGGCAGCATCGTCAGGCTGAACACCATCAGCAGCAAACCGAGGATGCGCTGGATTGCGCGGAAGCTCATCGGCACTCCGGGATGCGGCAGCGGCGATTCTGGCGGCTCGCCTTCAACTGCGCCAGAAGGCCGGGCTCAGCAGCACCAGGATCGGGAAGATTTCGAGGCGCCCGAGCAGCATGGCGAGCGTTGAAATCCACTGGCCGGCCGGACTGATCGAAGTGAAGTTGGACGCCACATCGCCCAGCCCCGGGCCGACGTTGTTGATGCAGGTCGCAATGGCGCTGAAGGCCGTGACCTGCTCGACCCCGGTAGCGATCAGCGCCAGCATCAGCAGCGTGAAGACGACCAGGTAGACGGCGAAGAATCCCCACACGGCCTCGACGACCCGGGGGCCGACCGGCTTGTCGCCGAGCTTCACCGCGACCTCGGCGCTCGGATGAATGAGGCGGGTGACCTCGCGGCTGCCCTGGCGCAGCACCAGCAGCCAGCGGATCACCTTCATGCCGCCGGCGGTCGAGCCCGCGCAGCCGCCGATGAAGGTCGTGAACATGAGCAGGATCGGCAGCGCACCGGGCCACAGCGCGAAATTCTCCGTCGTGTAGCCGGTGCTGGTCTGCACGGAGACCGCGTGAAAGAGGGCCGAGCGCAGCGACGTGAACGGGTCGTCGTGGACGCTGTGCCACAACAGCACGGTCACGGTGACCAGCGTCGTCGCGCCGAGCACGCCGAGGTACGCCCGGAACTCCGGGTCGCGCCAGTAGTCGCCCAGGCGCCGGTTGCGCCAGGCGAGGAAGTGCAGCGCGAAGCTCGCCCCGCCGAGCGTCATCAGGACGATGGTGATCCACTCGATCGCGGGGCTCGCGAAGAAGCCGATGCTCGCGTCGTGCGACGAGTAGCCACCCGTGGAGACCGCCGAGAACGAATGTCCCACGGCGTCGAACAGCGTCATGCCGGCGAGCCAGTACGCCGCGACACCCGCCACCGTGAGCAGCACGTACACGAGCCACAGCGCCTTGGCCGTGCCGGTGATGCGGGTCGTTACCTTGGTCTCCTTCATCGGCCCGGTGGTCTCGGCCTTGAGAAGCTGCATGCCCCCGATGCCGAGCAGGGGCAGCAAGGCGACGGCCAGCACGACGATGCCGAGTCCGCCGAGCCACTGGGTCTGGTGGCGGTAGTAGAGGATCGACGGCGGCAGATCGTCGAGACCCACGAGCACGGTCGCGCCGGTGGTGGTGAAGCCGGACACGGACTCGAACACCGCCTCGGTGAACGTCATGCGCGGCACGTCCGCGAGGAAGAAGGGCACCGCGCCCGCGAGCCCGATGACGAACCAGAACAGCGCGACCACGAGGAACCCGTCGCGCAGGCGCAGGTCGCCGGTGCTTCGCCGGGCCGGCAGCCACGCGAGCAGCCCCGCCGCGAGCAGGATCGCGAACGCGTCGAGGAAGAGGTCGAACTGGCCGTCGGCGTACAAGAGCGAGACCGCGGCCGGCACCAGCATGGTCACGCTGAACAGCATGAGCAGCAGGCCAAGGATCCGCTGGATGACCTCGAGGTTGAGGTGCTTTCGCGTCACTCCTGGAAGAGCCGTTCCACGGCCTCCACGTGCCGCCGGTCGGTGAGAAAGACGATCACGTGATCGTCCTCCTCGATCAGCGTGTCGTGGTGGCCCATGATCACGTCCTGGCCGCGCACGATCGCGCCGATGGTCGCGCCCTTCGGCAGCTTCACTTCCTCGACGCGGCGCCCGACGACCCTGCCGCCGCGGGAGCCGTGTGCGATGGCCTCGATGGCCTCCGCCGCCCCACGGCGCAGCGAGTGCACGCGCACCACGTCGCCGCGGCGCACGTGCGCGAGCAGCGAGCCGATGGTCACGGACTGCGGGGAAATCGCGACGTCGATCGAGCCGCTCTGCATCATCTCCGCGTAGGCCGGCCGGTTGATGAGCGCCATCACGCGGTGCGCGCCGAGGCGCTTGGCGAGCATCGCCGAGAGGATGTTGGCCTCCTCGGCGTTGGTCACCGCGCAGAACACGTCGGCGCTGTCGATGTTCTCCTCGATCAGGAGTTCCTCGTCCGCCGCGTCGCCGTTGAGCACCACGGTGCTGCGCAGGATCTCGGAGATGCGCCGGGCGCGGGCCGGGTCGCGCTCGATGATCTTGACCTGGTAGCGGTCCTCGATGCGCTGCGCGAGGCGCAGCCCGATGTTGCCGCCGCCGGCGATCACGACGCGCTTGACCGCGTCCTCGACGCGCCGCAGCTCGATCATGACCTGGCGCATGTCCTCGGTGGCGGCCAGGAAGAACACCTCGTCACCGTGCTGGAGGATCGTGTCGCCCTCGGGCACGATGCTGCCGCCCTCGCGGTAGATCGCCACGACCCGCGCGTCGACGTTCGGAAGGTGCTCGCGGATGCTGCGCAGCTGCTGGCCGACCAGCGGCCCGCCGCGGACGGTCTTGACGCCGACCAGCCGCACGCGGCCGTCGGCGAAGTCGAGCACCTGCAGCGCGCCGGAGTAGCGGATCAGCCGCTCGACGTACTGGGTGACCAGCTCCTCGGGGCTGATGTAAACGTCCACCGGAAAGCCAGCGCCATCGGGCGGCGGCGTGTCGGTGTCGAAGAACAGCTCGCTGCGCTTCGTGTACTCGAGCGAGCGAATGCGGGCGATCTTGGTGCGCGTGCGAAACAGCGACCAGGCGACCTGGCAGGCAACCATGTTCACTTCGTCGCTGTTGGTGAGCGCGACCACCATGTCGGCGCCCGCCGCGCCCGCCTGCTCCAGCACGTTCGGATGGGCCGCATTGCCTGCAATGGTGCGGATGTCGAGGCGGTCCTGGAGGTCGCGCAGCAGCAGGTCGTTGGTATCCACGACGGTGACGTCGTTGGCCTCCTCGCGGGCGAGGTGGTACGCAGCCGTCCGGCCGACCTGGCCGGCTCCGAGGATGATGATCTTCACCTGCGTCGCCCCGTGGGACCTTCGCGCTCGCGGCCCTTGCCAAGGGCGGGCCGGTTGTTCGGCGCGGCGGCCATTGTACGCCTCACACCGCCTGGAGGTTCGCGTAGCCCATCATGAGCCACTTGGTGCCCTGCCGCTCGAAGTTGACCTGGATCCGGGCGTTGGAGCCCTGGCCCTCGATGCCGAGCACGACGCCGTCGCCGAATTTCTGGTGCCGGACCCGCTGGCCGAGCCTCAAACTGCCCGGGGAGTCGTCGGTGAAGCGCTGGGTGCGGGTGGTCGTGAACGCCGGGGCGCGCTGCGCGGGTACGTAGGCGGGCCGCGACACCTGCACCTTCGGGCGTACCTCCTCGACGAGCTCGGCCGGGATCTCGGCCAGGAATCGCGACGGCGCGCCGTAGCTGTCCATGCCGTGCATGCGCCGCTGCTCGGCAAACGTGAGGAAGAGCTGCCGCATCGCGCGCGTCGTGCCCACGTAGCACAGCCGCCGCTCCTCCTCGAGCCCCTGCACGTCCATGATCGAGCGCTGGTGGGGGAACAGTCCGTCCTCGAGTCCGCAGAGGAACACGACCGGGAACTCGAGGCCCTTGGCCGAGTGCAGGGTCATCATCTGCACGCAGTCCTCCCACTCCTCGGCCTGGCCCTCGCCCGACTCGAGCACGGCGTGCGACAGGAAGGACATGAGCGGCGGCATGTCGCCGTCCTCTGGCTCGAAGCCGCGCGCAGCGCTTACGAGTTCCTCGAGGTTCTCGAGCCGGGCCTCACCCTTGTCGGCCTTGTCCTTGCGGTAGTGGCCCGCGAGCCCGCTCGCCTCGATGACGTGGTCCACCTGCTCGTGCAGGGGCAGGTCGCGCGTGTCGGCGTCGAGCTTCTCGATGAGCGCGAGGAAGGCCTGCAGGCAGCCTGAGGCGCGCGCGCCGAGTTCCTCCGCGCAGGGGACCGCCGACTGCCAAAGCGACGTGGAATGCGCCTTCGCGTAGGCGCGCAGCACCTCCAGGGTGCGCGCGCCGATGCCGCGGGTGGGCAGGTTCACCACTCGCTCGAAGGAAGCGTCGTCGTCGCGGTTGGCGAGGAGGCGCAGGTAGGCGAGCGCGTCCTTGATCTCCTGGCGCTCGAAGAATCGCAGGCCGCCGTAGACGCGATACGGGATGCGGGCCGCGAGCAGGTACTCCTCGAACACGCGCGACTGGGCGTTCGAACGATAGAGGATCGCGGTATCGCGGCGGTTGCCGCCGCGCGAGGCCCATTCGCGGATGCGGTTCACGACGAACTCGGCCTCGTCGCGCTCGTTATAGGCACGATAGAGCCGGATCGGGTCGCCCTTGCCGCCCTCGGTCCAGAGCTTCTTGCCGATGCGCCCGGAGTTGTTGGCGATGATCGCGTTCGCCGCGGCGAGGATCGTGCCGGTGGAGCGGTAGTTCTGCTCGAGCTTGAAGGTCTGCACACCCGGGAAGTCGCGGCGGAACTGCTGCAGGTTCTCCACCCGGGCGCCGCGCCAGCGGTAGATGGACTGGTCGTCGTCGCCCACCACGAACGGGAGGCTGGTCGCGCCGACCAGCGCCTTCATCCAGTTGTACTGGATGGTGTTGGTGTCCTGGAATTCGTCCACCAGCACGTGGCCGAAACGGGCGCGGTAGTGATCGACGAGCCCCGGCGTCCCGCCCCAAAGCTCGTAGCTGCGCAGCAGCAGCTCGGCGAAGTCCACCACGCCGTTGCGCTTGCAGGCTTCCTCGTAGGCCTCGTACAGCTTGATCATCTGCCGGCGCGTCGCGTCGCCGTCGTCCTTGAGGTGCCTGGGACGCAGGCCTTCGTCCTTCTGCGCGTTGATGAACCAGGTCACCTCGCGCGGGACCCATCGCGCCTCGTCGAGACCGAGCCCGCGGATCAGACGCTTGATCAGCCGCTGCTGGTCCTCGGCATCGAGGATCGAGAAACCCTGCGGCAGGCCGGCCTCGCGCCAGTGCATGCGCAGCAGCCGGTGCGCGATGCCGTGGAACGTGCCGATCCACAGTGGCGCCGAGGGCAGCCCGAGCTGGGCCTCGATGCGCGCGCGCATCTCGCCCGCGGCCTTGTTGGTGAAGGTAACGGCGAGGATGCCGTGCGGGGAGACGCCCTCCACCTGCACCAGCCAGGCGACGCGGTGGGTGAGCACGCGTGTCTTGCCGCTGCCGGCGCCGGCGAGCACCAGCGTCGGGGCGAGCGGCGCCGTGACCGCCTGCCGCTGTGCGTCGTTCAGCGGGTCGAGAAGATGGGAGACGTCCATGGGAGGGCCGGGAACATAGGGGACATCTACCGGAATCGCAAGCGCCGCTCAGCGGCCGGCGCGCGGCATCCAGCGCGCGACCAGCAGGCCAGCCAGGACGGCGATGACGAGGTCGATCCATCCGTACACGGCGCTGTCGAGGCCGAGCTGGAGCAGGCAGAGCAGCAGCACGAGCAGCACGGTGACGCCGGCCGCCACGTGGGGGAACAGGCCCGCGCCGGTGAGCAGCCACGCGAGGGCGACGTAGCTGAAGCCCTTGGCGGCGAGCTGCGGTGGCGGCGGTGGCGTACGGCCGAGGAACGCCGCCGCACCCGGGATCTCGATCCCGGACGGGATCTTCCCGCCGAGCGCCGGCAGCAGCGCAACCGCGGCGAGCCACGTACCGAGCGCCGCCACCAGCAGTGCGGCACGGCCACGGTCCTCGACGCGGCTGATCAGCACCAGTACCGGCAGCAGCAGCGCGAGGGCGGCGAGCTCGGCGACCTCGAGCTCGTTGCCCCTGGTCAGCGTGCGTCCGACCAGCACCACGGCGATCACGACCAGGAACGCATCCACGCTGCGCTGGCGCCGGGCGAGGTGGAACACGGCCTGGGCCACGACCAGCCAGCCGACGAAGTAGGCCGCCAGGTCCGGGATGGCGAGCTGCGGGTTGAACAGCGGCCGCACCGCCCGCTTGAGCTGGCCGAGGCTCAGGTCCGGAACGATCGGCCATAGCCGCGCGAGCAGCCAAAGTACGAGGATCGCGAGCGCGACGGCGGCCGAGCGTCCCTGCGGGTTGCCGTGGGGCGTCATGCGCGTGCCGAGTGCGTGCCACGCCGATCCGGCGATGGCTCCCGCCAGCGCGCCGGCCACGTTGAGCGACAGGTCCGTGAGGCTCGGGACGCGGATCTCGATCGAGGCCTGCGTCACCTCCATCGCGAGCGACAGCAAGCCGCCGCCTGCGAATCCCGAGACCAGCGACGCGACGCGCCCGAACCGCGGTTCCACGAGCAGTGCCAGGCAGAAACCGAGAGGCAGGTACAGGAGCACGTTGTTGAACATGTCGCCCCGCGAGGCGCGCGCCCAGGTGAGCTGCTGCAGCGCGGTGGCGACCGACGGCCCGTCGGCCTCGAACCGGAACGGGTAAAGCGAGGCGTAGAGGATCAGCGCGATCGTGATCGCCAGCAGCAGCGGGGCGGCGAAGTGCGAGCGGCTGCGCACGGGATCAGTCCTCCACCGTTCGGGCGCGATCGCGCTGGCGCGGATGCCGGCCGAAGGACATCTCGAGCACCACCGCCGCCTCCGGCACGAACTCGCGCGGCTCGGACAGCTCCTGGCGAATCCACCCGCCGCCCCCGCGCAGCTCGAGCACCAGCCACTCTCTCAGGATGCGCTGGCGGTGGATGAGCAGCAGCTGGTACTCGATCGGGTTGACCTCGCGACCCGTCTCGCCCCGGATCGCGCCGC
>Ga0209391_10001026_pt1 | contig 14224 bp, 12 predicted proteins | sample PPLLak3March2015_FD_187246 | JGI IMG/M metagenome (GOLD analysis project Ga0209391, IMG submission 187246) | Freshwater sediment microbial communities from Prairie Pothole Lake near Jamestown, North Dakota, USA - PPLs Lake P7 Core (1) Depth... | ecosystem: Environmental > Aquatic > Freshwater >... | reverse complement strand
GGGTAAGCAAGCCGAACTCCTCGAGCTTCTTGCGGGTGCGCGGATGCACCGCGAATACGAGCGGCAGGTCGCGCGACACGTCCAGCAGCTGCCGCACCAGCGGCTCGAGCGCCTCGCGCGTGTCCACGTTCGAGGGTCGGTGCAGCGTCACCACGGCGTAGTTGCCGGGCTCGAGGCCCATCCCGGCGCGCGTGCCATCCGCCTCGATCGCGCCGCGCATCATCTCGAACGAGTCGATCATGATGTTGCCGACGCGGTCGATCTTCGATGCCGGGACGCCCTCGCGTGCGAGGTGCTCGTCGGCGTCGGGCGATGGGGTCCAGAACACGTCGCAGATGGCATCCGTGGCGAGGCGGTTGATCTCCTCGGGCATGCGTCGGTCGCCGCTGCGCAATCCCGCCTCGAGGTGAATAACCGGGATCCAGAGCTTGGTACCCACCATGGCGCAGGCCGCGGTCGAGTTGACGTCGCCCACGACCACGATCCAGTCGGGCTGCTCCCGCATCGCGATCTTTTCGTAGGCGATCATCACGCCGCCGGTCTGCTCGGCGTGCGTGCCGCTGCCGACCTCGAGGTGGAAGTGCGGGCGTGGCAGGCCGAGGTCGCGAAAGAACGCGTCGGACATGTTCGCGTCGTAGTGCTGGCCCGTGTGCACGATCTGCGGGCGGCACCACGCCTCGCGTGCGAGCGCGTGGTACAGGGGCGCGATCTTCATGAAGTTCGGCCGCGCCGCGGCGATGAGGTGGACGGTGATCGTTTTCACGCGCGGCAGTTTAGGCGCGCCGAGGGGCAGAAAACGAGGGGCAGGTCGAAATTCCGGTCAGGCGCCCGGCCCCGATTCGCGTCGGGCAGGGACCCGTCGCGAGTCGATGCTGGTGACCTTCGACTGCAGGATGCGCTCGCTCTCGCGGCGGCACCAGACGCCGTCGACGAGGTCGCCCGTCGGACGATACTCGTCCACCGCACGCTGCAGCAGCTCGCAGGCAGTGCGGACGTCGAATTGTCCCATGGCAATTAGCAGGTCGTTGAGCAGCTGCTGCACCTGCTCCCAGGGCAACGAATGCTCCATCGCGCGCATGATCATCGGGTGCCCGGTGCCGGACACGTTGTTGCCGATCAGCAGCTCCTCGTAGAGCTTTTCCGCAGGACGCAGGCCGGTGAAGCGGATCTCGATGTCGCCGTCGGGACGGTCCTCGTCCCGCACGGTGAGGCCTGCGAGCTTGACCATCCGGCGCGCGAGGTCCGCGATGCGGATCGGCTTGCCCATGTCGAGCACGAATACGTCGCCGCCCTCGGCCATGGCCCCGGACTGAAGCACGAGCTGTGAGGCCTCCGGGATAGTCATGAAGTAGCGGATGACGTCGGGGTGCGTGACCGTGACCGGCCCGCCGCGACGGATCTGCTCCCGGAACAGGGGCACCACCGAACCCGAGGACTCGAGCACGTTGCCGAAGCGCACCATGCAGAACTTGGTGCGTCCGCTCCGCTGCTGTAGGCCCTGCAGAACGATCTCAGCTAGGCGCTTGGTGGCCCCCATGACGTTGGTCGGGTTGACCGCCTTGTCGGTCGAGACCAGCACGAAATTCTCGACCCCACACTCGAGCGCGGCCTCGGCCGTGTACCAGGTACTGATGACGTTGTTGTGGATGCCCTCGATGACGTTCTGCTCGACGATGGGCACGTGCTTGTAGGCGGCGGCGTGATACAGCGTCTGCACGCCGTAGGCCTGCAGGATCTCCCGGACGCGGTACTTGTGGTGGGCGTTGCCGAGCAGGCTGGTGAGCTCGAAACCGAGGCGCTCGCGCTCCATGACCGCCCGCAGCTCGCGATCCACCTGGTACAGGGCGAGCTCCGACATCTCGAACAGCACGATACGGCGCGGCCGCAGGCGTGCGATCTGGCGGCACAGCTCGGAGCCGATCGAACCGCCGGCACCGGTGACCATGACGACCTTGTCGCGGATGCAGGCGTCGAACAGCCGCTCGTCCGGCGGCACGCTGTCCCGGCCGAGGAGGTCGCTCGCGTCCACGTCGCGCACGTCCTCGACCCGAGCGGAGCCTGCGACGATGTCGGCGATGTCCGGCACGGTCATGACGCGCACCGGGTAGGGCTCGAGCGACTTCAGGATCTCCTGCCGGCGTCGCCGCGACTGCGAGGGCAGCGCGAGCAGGACGACCCGCACCGACTCCTCCTCGATCAGCATTTGCAGCGCCCCGGGCGCGTACACGTCGATCCCCGCGACGACACTGCGGCGCAGGGACGGCTCATCGTCGAGGAAGGCGACCGGATCGTATGCGGTTCCGCTGCGAAGCGCGGCAACAGCCTGAGCACCCGCGGCTCCCGCTCCGTAGACGACCACCCGTTCGGCCCCCACCGGACGGAGATTCATCAGGTTGCGGGCGAGGATGCGCGTGCCGCCGACGTACACCAGGGCCAGGGCCCAGTAGATCAGCAGGGCCTTGAGCGGGACCCCCGCGCCCGGAAGCACAGCGTTGATGGTGGCGAGGACCGCGACTGAGGCCGTGACGCCGGTCGTCACCGCGACGATGGCCTGCGCGCCGATAAAGCGTACGACCGCGCGGTAGAGGCCCAGGCGTACGAAGATCGGGATACTCGTGGCGAGCGCCGCGAAATACAGCCACGGGGATGCGCCGAAGCCCTCGGGCAAACCCTCGAGCTTGAGCGCGAGCGCGCTCCACAGCGCAGCCGGGACGAACAGCACGTCGGAGACGAGCATGATCGCCCGCTTGCGTGCGCGGGGCAGGCGAACCAGACGTTCTCCGAGGCGCTCGGCCTGGGTCAGGAATTTCGCTTTGGGCAAGGTCCGTCTCCGTGGACAGGGCGCCGAGGAAATCCGCGCCGGTCAATGCACGGACATTCTACCGGCGTGCCAGGTTCCTTACGACAAACCCATTTTACATTCTGGACAGGGTCCAATCAGTGCGTTACCCCACGCAGCCCCGCCTCGTTCGCGAGAAACCAGGCATATGTGCTCCGGATACCCTCCTCGAGTCCGATGCGGGGGCGCCAGCCGAGCGCGGTCAGCCGCGACACGTCCAGGAGCTTGCGCGGTGTGCCGTCGGGCCGGGAGGGGTCCACGCCCACCCGCCCCTCGTATCCGACAACCCGGGCCACGAGGCTGGCCAGATCGACGATTCTGATGTCCTCGCCGCAGCCGATATTCACGAGTTCCTCCCCGTCGTACGTCTGCATCAGGTGCACGACGGCGCCGGCCAGATCGTCCACGTGCAGGAACTCGCGCCGCGGCGTGCCGGTGCCCCATATGGTCACCTCGGCATCGTCCCGGACCTTGGCTTCGTGGAAGCGGCGGATCAGCGCCGGCAGCACGTGCGAGTTCTGCAGGTCGAAATTGTCGCCCGGCCCGTAGAGATTGGTCGGCATCAGCGAGATCGCGTTAAAGCCATACTGTCGCCGGTAGGCTTGGCACATCTTGATGCCAGCGATCTTGGCGATCGCGTACCACTCGTTGGTCGGTTCGAGCGGACCGGTCAGCAGTGCGTCCTCGCGCATCGGCTGCGGCGCGAGCTTGGGGTAGATGCAGCTCGATCCCAGGAAGCAGAGCTTCTTGACGCCGTTGCGCCAGGCCGTATCGATCACGTTGACCTGGATCTGCAGGTTGTCGCGGATGAAATCCGCCGGATAGGTATCGTTTGCGTGGATGCCTCCGACCTTCGCCGCGGCGAGGATCACGTAGTGCGGTCGCTCGCGCTCGAAGAACCGCTCCACGTCCGCCTGGCGCCGCAAATCGACCTCCGCGCTGCCGCTGAGCACGAGGTTGGCATAGCCCTGACGCCCCAACTCGCGCACGATCGCCGAGCCGACGAGGCCGCGATGCCCCGCCACGAAGATCCGGGCGCCTTCATTCATGGTGGTGCAAGACCTTGAAGCCGTGCTGCTGCATGTGCGCGTCGCGCCGCGCGATGTCGAGGTCGGCCTCGACCATCTCGCGCACCAGCTCGTCGAAGCTGGTCTCCGGCCGCCAGCCGAGCTGCGCCCTCGCCTTCGAGCAGTCGCCGAGCAGCGTCTCGACCTCGGTCGGGCGGAAGTAACGTGGGTCCACCTTGATGAGCACGCGACCGCTGGCCCTGTCGACGCCTTCCTCCGCGACACCCGCACCTCGCCACTCGACTTCATAACCGAGTCGGGCGGCCGCCTTGGCCACGAACTCTCGAACCGAGTGTTGCTCGCCCGTTGAGATGACGAAATCGTCCGGCTGCTCCTGCTGCAGGATCAGCCACTGGGCTTTCACGAAATCTCGCGCGTGGCCCCAGTCACGCAGGGCGTCGAGGTTGCCGAGGTAGAGGCAGCGGTCGAGCCCCTCGTGGATGCGTGCGAGGCCGCGGGTGATCTTGCGGGTCACGAAGGTCTCGCCGCGGATGGGCGACTCGTGATTGAAGAGGATGCCGTTGCAGGCATACAGGCCGTAGGCCTCACGGTAATTGACTGTGATCCAGTAGGCGTAGACCTTTGCCGCCCCGTAGGGCGAGCGCGGATAGAATGGCGTGGTCTCTTTCTGCGGGATCTCCTGGACCTTGCCGTACATCTCGGAGGTGGACGCCTGGTAGAAGCGCGTCGTCTTCTCGAGCCCGAGGATGCGGATCGCCTCGAGGATGCGCAGCGTGCCGAGCGCATCGGAATTCGCGGTGTACTCGGGCGTCTCGAAGGAGACTGCCACGTGGCTCTGGGCGGCCAGGTTGTAGATCTCGTCGGGGCGGACCTGCTGGATGATGCGGATCAGGTTGGTCGCATCGGTGAGGTCGCCGTAGTGCAGCTTGAGCCGCACGCCCTGCTCGTGCGGGTCACGGTACAGGTGATCGATGCGGTCGGTGTTGAAGAGAGACGCACGGCGCTTTATGCCGTGAACCTCGTAGCCCTTTTCGAGCAGCAGCTCGGCGAGGTAAGCGCCGTCCTGGCCGGTGATTCCGGTGATCAGAGCCCTTCGCACTTCGTTCACTCCTCGTTAGCCGGTGCCCGGCCGCGGCCGGCTGATTGGTGGGAGACCGCATCGGAGCCTCGACCAGCTACGACGCACCAGAGGGTGCGCGCGATGATACCGAGGTCCCCGCGCAGACTGTGACGTTCCGCGTAGCGCTCGTACAACGCCAGCTTCCGCGGGAGGATCTCCTCGACGTAGGCCCGCTCGGGGTCCGCTGCACGGGCCAGGATCTCGTTCTCGTTGCGGAAAAGGATCGAGGCCTCGTCAGTGATACCGGGGCGGACCGACAGCACCTTGATCGCTACATTGGCCGGGTAGAGCGCAACGTACTTCGGCACCTCTGGACGCGGCCCGACGAGGCTCATGTCGCCGCAGACCACGTTCCACAGTTGCGGCAGCTCGTCGAGCTTGGTGGCGCGAAGCAGGCGCCCGACCGGGGTAATTCGCCGGTCCCCGGCAACCGTCACGAGCGGACCGCTGCCCGCGGGCGCGACGACCATGCTTCGGAACTTCAGCATCTCGAACGGCTTGCCATGTCGCCCGACGCGCAGCTGGCGGAACACCACGGGTCCGCGACTCGTGAGGGCCACGAGCGCCGCGACGATCGCGAGCATCGGCGCGAGCACAACGAGCCCGAGCCCCGCCACCAGCACGTCGAAGGCACGCTTCACAGACGGTACTGCCTCAGAAAAGTGACCTTACGGCCGCGATGACCCGCTCCTGCTGCGAGTCGGTCATCTTCGTATACAGCGGCAAACTGAAACCGCGCTCGTAGAGCTTCTGCGAATGCGGGAAGTCCTCCGGCCGCAGCCCGTAGCGGTCGCGCCAGTACGGCTGCAGGTGCAGCGGCACGTAATGCACGCTGCAGCCTACGCCGGCGGCGAACAGCCGCTCGATGACCTCGTCCCGCCCGACCGGGCTATCCTCCGCGAGACGTACGACAAACAGGTGCCACGAGTGACTGTCACCGGGCCGCGGCGTCGGCGGCATGGCGAGCGGCAGGTCGCGGAAGGCTTCGACGTAGCGCTCCGCGAGCAGTTCACGCCGCGCCTGGAAGCGCTCCGCCTTTGCGAGCTGTGCGATGCCCATGGCCGCCGCCGGGTCAGTCAGGTTGTACTTGTAGCCCGGCGCGATGACCTCGTAGTACCAAGCCGCCTTTTTCGCCGTGTAGCGATCGAAGGCGTCGCGGTCAATGCCGTGCAACCGCATGATGCGAGCACGCCGCGCGAGTGCCGAGTCGCGCGTCACAAGCATCCCGCCCTCGCCCGTCGCGATGGTCTTCGTGGCGTAGAAACTGAATACCGTGACGTCAGAGTCCAGTGTGCCGACGAGGCGGCCACCGCTACGCGTCGGAAACGCGTGTGCGGCATCTTCCATGACCCGCAATCCTCGCTGCCGGGCGAATGCCGACAAGCGTGGCATGTCGCACGGCAACCCGGCGTAGTGCACCGGTATAACTGCTCGCGTCCCACCCGACGCCACCGACTCGACGGCATCCATATCCATGCAGTAGGTAGCGGGATCGATGTCGACGAACTGCGGGTCGGCCCCGAGGTAGCGGACAACTTCCGCTGTGGCAGTGAACGTATGTGTTGGAACGATGACCTTGTCGCCGGGCCCAACGCCTAAGGCCTCGAGACCGAGGTGCAAGCCCGCCGTCGCCGAGTTGACCGCCACGCACTCGAGAGATCCGCCAAGGAACTCGCCGAAACGGTCCTCGAATTCACGGGTCCGCGGGCCGGTCGTGATCCAGCCCGAACGCAGAGCATCGACGACCGCGGCAATCTCTTCCTCGCCGATATCCGGCAGCGCGAAGGGAATGAATTCCGCGAACCGCCCGTCCGCATGGGAAGCCGCGTCGGTTCCTGGCATAGGCTTCTTCATAGACTCGGCTCACCTTTCGCCGCCGTCGAGGCGGCTGATTCCTGTGCGTTGATTTGCGACTCGTGCTTGGCGATAACGCCGCGGTCAAAATAGCTCTCCTGCACGACCGGGTCGTCAAAGTATCTGCGATCCAAGTCGATCGTACTGCCGATCACCTTTGCCGGATTTCCCGCGACGATCGCGAAGTCCGGCACGTCACGGCTGACCACCGCCCCAGCCGCCACGAGACAACCGCGGCCGATCGTCACTCCGGGCAGAACACAGGCCCCGGCTCCGATGAACGAAAATTCCCCGATCTCTACCGGGGCCCTGACGTAGCCAAGCCGGCTGTGCTTGTCCACATTGATGTAGTCGCGCCCGTGAAGCCGGATCGCAACGTGGCTGCTGTGAGAAAAAATCCCGACCCATGCGCCTATCTGAACCCCATCACCGACGCGTACGCCATTGCTGCCGTCGATGATCGAGTGGTGCCAAACCCAAACCCCATCACCGAGATCGATCTTCGACTTGTCAACGAGAACTGCCGTGGAACTGACGCGCGTAAGGCGACGGAATGATCGGGTCGGCGCATTCCAGTATCCGTACACCATGAACGGCTGGAAGATGCGTGCGAGCAGGTTGAGCGCCAGCGAAATCGGGTAACCCAAGGGTGATAGGTACAGTCGCCTGAGCATCGCCAACTCCTAAAGGTCAGTGCTGGGGCGCACTGCCGAGCACTACCTTCTCAATAAATCGAACAAATCGATCGTGCTGCATATCCGAGCCAAGGTCCGCGGACAGCCGCTTGGCGACCCGCCGACCGTGATCACGCTCCTCCGGACGGTTCATACAGCGAACGAGCGCCGCAAAAAGGCTATCCGAATCGCCGGCGACGTAGTTGATGCCGCATCCACTGCTCTCGACAAGAGCCCCACATTCCCTGCCCAGGGAGTTGACGATGGCGAGGCCCGCCGCCAAGTAGTCATACAGCTTGACGGGCATCGCCACAGTCGAGCCGGGCGAATAGGAACAGATGCCGACATCGCACGACTCGTAGACACGCCGCAACTGCACCGGGGTGATGGTACCCAAGAAGTGGACGCAGCCCGGGTGAGCGGCTGCGAGATCCTCCACGACCTGGCGCAGCGGACCGGCGCCGGCGAAAATGAAGCGGCATCGTGCACCGGACTCGACAAGCTTCTCCACCGCACGAGCTACAGTCGCCAGGTCGTAGGCCTCGCCAAACGTTCCCGCGTAGACGAACCAGACATCGCCCTCGGCCTTGGACGGCAACGGAATCTCCGGCACATTGGTCTCGTCAGCCTGCCGTACCGTGTGGTCGGTCTGTGGCGGGACACCCAGATAACACACCTCGGTTGGACAAGTCGCCTGTGCCACAGCGACCGGGACCAGGTAATCACGACATACCGTGACGATTCCATCCGCCGAGCGCAGCAACTGCCGCCGGCGGCGGTAGAGGGGCCAGAAGATTGCCCGGTCGAATGAGCGAATCCCATGGGGCAGCGCGACGCTGAACAGTTCCGGCCAAAGGTCGAGGACGTCCACAACGAGGCGAACGCCGCTCTCCCGGCACCACCGCACGACTCGCGGCCCGAAAAAGAGTGCAGGCTCGGCCAGCACGACTACGTCGGGCTTGGGCTCGCGGGCCGCCTGCTCGACCACCCGCCGCGCGAACACGCGCTCGGAGCGGATGCGCGGCAGCGAGATGTGCCCGTGGTAAGGCGTCGTCGGCACAACAATCACGGAGGTGCCATCGTCCAGTTCCCGGCGCTGCCAGGTGGGCGAACGGAAAGTCTTGGAGCGGTGCTCGAAGTTCGAGATCCACCAGACGGCTTGGTGGCCGGCGCGCGCCAGAGCGCGCGCGAGCATGGAGCTGCGGTACTCCTGCCACGCCTCCTGCGGCAGCGAACCGTAGGGATTGACGATCCACACGATCACGGCCAACTCACCTGGCCCGCGCCCGGCCCGCGCGCGGACGACGCCACGGCCGTCTCGCTGTCCGCGGCCTGCGCCAGTATGCCCAGTGAGAACACCAGCCATACGAACGGCGTCGCCAATGAGACGTTGATCAGCATGGTCGCCGCGAGCAGCGTCCGCACGAGTCCGTAGCGACCACGCGAGACCAGAACGAACAAGAATACGATGGCCGCGAGCCCGAATATGCCGGCACGAATCACCAGGCTCGACAGACCGCTGGCCGTGGCCTCGATGTAGCCCGCGACCGCGCTCACGTAGTAGGAATCCCAGTTGAGCAGGTTGGCCCAGAAAGCAACACCGCGATCCACGATAGCCGGGGTCAGCTGCCCGATGCCGTCTCCCAAGGGACTGGCCCCGAGATTGCTGAGCGAGACGAGTCCACCCGCGTAACGCAGGACGATGGACAACTCGGTCAGGATCCATAGCGGGTTCTCGCTGACGCCGGCCAGCAAGTCGCCCAGGCGGCCGCCGGGCTCAAGCCGGATCGCGACCCACCCGGCGAGCAGCACGGCACCGCCGATGCCGAGAACGCGCCACAGCACGCGCGCGTCGAAGCCCCGCAGATAAAGCGCGGCGGCGACCGCCACGCAGGACAGGATGCCTGTGACCGATGCTGTGAGCACCGCGGTCACGGCCGCCATGGTCCGCAGCGCCAAGCCGAGCGCCGGCCGCTCCTTCCACCACGACTCGCGATACAGTGCTGGCAGTGCGATGAACAGCGCGCAGACGTTGCCCACCATAGACGGCTCGACTGCGATGCCGTTCGGGCCTCGCATTGCGGTGGGGTCGTAGCGCACCTCGGACAGGAATGGCGCGACGACCGCCGAGTACACGCCCGGCAGTGCGAGTTGCACAAGCACCGCCCCTAGGTACGCGGCCGCCGCGACCATGACCACGGCCGGCGACACAAGACGCAACGCACGGTTGAGTCCCACAACGATGGCTGCGCCGATCGCGAGCGGCGCACAGACCCGGATGTACTCCGCCACGCCGGCGAAGCGGAACGGCAGGCAGTAGGCGAGCGAGCCAAGTCCGATCAATACCAGCCACCATTCGGCACGGCGAAGTCGGCCTTCACCAGCCAGCCAGCGGCTCGCTATCATGACGGGGGCCAGTGCCATTGCCACCGGCTGCACGTCCATACCGGCTATAGGCCGCGGCGACAGGTAGGGCATAAGCACCGCCAGCACGAACACCCCGGCCACCCCCTGCTCGAATGAGGGTACGAGAAGGCGCCACGCCGATCCCGTAGCCAGCCCACCCCTGTGCGCGACCGTGCTCACGTGAGCGACGGGTCCAGAGCGGCGCGGCGCGCCTGTATTCGCAGGCCCGTTGTACACACGACCGCATACACAACGCGGCCGACGGCGACCCATAGGATGGAAGCGGCCACCGAGCCTGCGACGAGCAGCACGCCGGCAACCAGCGAAGCGATCAGGTTCACGGACCCGATCGCCCGGGTCCGCGACACGCCGAGCAGCATTGAATAATCCACAATGCCGAGCGACAGCACCGCGTATGCAAATACGATCGCCAGGAGCGGTCCTGAATGCTCCGGCACTTCGAGCACAGGCCAGACAGAGGTGTGCTGACCGATCCACAGCACGGCCACGACGCAGGCGCCGAGCAGTGCAATGAGGGCGTTAGTCTCTCGGGCCAGCCGTGCCCGTACCACGCGGAGATCCCCGCCTGAGGCGTGTGTGGTGGCGATCCGCGGAACGTGCACCGACGCCACAGTGGCGGGCACGAAGTGCATCAACGAGGTAATGGTCGTGGTGGCAGCGAATGCCCCGAGCACCGCAGGCCCAGCGATCGCTCCGACAATGAACTTGTCGAGCGTATTGAAGACCAGCGACGAGCCCGCTTGCAACCAGACGCCCCCGCTGAACTTCAGCAGCGACCGATAGTGACCGGGGCCGCGAGGGAGGCGAAGCATGCCCCCGCCGACGAGCCACCCTGCGACTGCAACCCGAAGAACAAGCGCGAGCGCCTCAGCTGCGACGGCGCCGTGCAGCGCTCTGACCAGCGGCACCGTTCCGCCCTGCGTCAGCAGGACCACGAACACCCCGTATACGACGGTCTTGGCTGAGAGCTCAACCAGCGCAGCCTCGACGAATCGGCCTCGCCCTTTCAGCAGGGATAGGACGACGGGCGCGGGCAGTTGCAGTGCGGCCCAGAGTAGGCCCGGACGGACGACCTCGGATGGCACGGCGCCCCAGCCAGACACCCATTCCGACATGGGCGTCATCGCGACCAGCACGATCAGTCCGGCGGCGAGACCTGCGAACGCCAGCGCCGCGAGCGCTCCGCCGGCCTGGCGCCCAGTGTCCGGGACGCCGTCACGCGCGACCGCGTTGATCGCGGCCAGCGACAGTCCCATGCCCGCCACCGCCACAGTCGCAACGGTCGCCTGAACGAAGACGAAGTGACCGAGCCCGTCCCGGCCGGCCGTGGCCACCATTACCGGGATCATTATGAATGCGATCGCGGGTGTGGACACAGCCTCGGCGAGCACCGCGACGCGCTGCAGCGCCGGTCTAAAGGCACGCATCTGGCGTTTCCGGACGACAGGCACGCTCACGCCCGGCAGCCCCGGTCACGTCAGCAGGCCGCGAAGGATGCCAACTGGATCACTGGCGAGCCGCCGTACTGTCTCAAGCTTGCGCAGCAGGGCCGGCTTCTCGACGTAGAAGCCGCGCCGAGAGAAGTCCATCGCCAGGTCGTTCGCGGCGAAGAGCTCCGGCATGGCCGGGTGCCACGCACCCTTGATGATGCCCGTGTGCACATACTCAATGGGCGGCCCCACGGGACCAGAGAAATCCACCGCCAGGAACGTTTCTCGACGGCGCCACGCGCGCACCGTGCCGAGAATCTCGAACATCCAGCCGTTCTCGCGCGGCCGCAGGTACGAGCGTAGCGTCTCGACGCGCCACAGGGCGGCCTGGGTGCTGATCCGGTATCGCGCCCGCGGTCGAACGGTCATCAGCCAGCCGCTCGGGTGCGGCAGGTACGGCCCGAGGCTGCAGTGACGACTCAACGCAACGTGTTTCACCTCCGGCTCACGCAACATGAGCGCGGCAGCTGCGCGCACGGCTGCGTCGCGGACCGGCCGCTGCAGGAAGTAATCCTCCTGCATATAGAGCACGAGGGGCGTCTGCACATGCTCGAGCGCCGCGAGTAGGCACTCGCTCCAGGTGAGTCGACGGTCGAGCCCGGCCTGCACGTGCGTTGTGACGACGGGCAACTGCTCGCAGGACCAAGCCTTGGTCTCCGTGTTGAGCAGCACCGGCGCATCGCATTCCGGCCAGTAGCGGTTGAACAGAGTGAAAAACGGCAGCCAGCAGTCCTCGAACGCATCGCAGGAATTGATCAGCACTGAGAACGCAGGATTGCGGTTCATCGTCCCAGGGCCTCGAGCCGTCGCAGGGTGATTGCTGGCACCGTCAGGCCAGCCGCTGCTGTGCGACGCGCTCGAACGCAAAGCAGCCACAGCCGAAATCGAGGTCCACGGCTTCGTCGATCCGGCGGTCTTCGTGGAAGTCGCCCTGATCATCGACGAAGCTGAAGGTATGAAGACTGAGCCCGAGCTCGGTCGCCTCCGCCACGATCGTCGCCGGATCAAAGACGCGCTGCGCATTGAACTCGACGCGTTGCCTTCCGATCGGGACCGACAGCAGCAGTGTCCCGTCCATCGCCACGATGCCCGCAAGGTTGCGCAGGCCTTTGCGCCATCCATTGAGGTCGACCGGGTCGCCGTACCGGCCCAGGCCGAAGTGCTCGAGCGCGTGAAGGCAGGAGACCGAGTCGGCGATCAGACTGGGTCCCACGGGATTCATCATGTCGGCTTGGACAAAGCGGAGCCCGCGCACCGAACTGCTGAGCGTCCGGATGTCGATCACCTCGACGTCACGAAAAGTGAGCAGGTGGGCGACGAAGCCGTCGAGCCGTGACCCAACGTCCACGTGACGTCGCGGGTTGCGCGCGTGTACGTGCCGTGCGGCCCACAGATCCTGGTGAAAGTAGTGACCGCGTGCCGTGCCGCTCTCGGCGTACAGATCGGAGAGTGTCGGCACGAGGTTGAGACGGAAACGCCGTCTTTCCATTGCATCGCGGCTCTTGAGGTAGGTAGCGAGGTCAATTGCAAAGTGCGGCAGCGCCCGAAGAGCGGCCCACATGCGGCGCGGATCGACGCCGAAGCTCAGAATAACCGTGCCGATCACCCGGATCGAAGAACTCATGTGAAGCTGTACCCGCCGGTGGTTGCTACATGCGGGTCGCGTCACGACGCACGCGGGCCCCGGGCCCCGGGAATTCTCCCCTCAGCCCGGCATGCAGAAGCGCGAGTACCGCGCCCAGCAGCAGGCCAACGATGGGCCCGGCGATGAGCAGGAAAGTTCGCGTGGGACTCACCGGATCCGTGGCATCCGGCGGCAGTGCGCGATCCACCACGCGGAACACATACTCCGGCGTGACCGAGGCGAGCATGCGCCGGCTGAACTGCGCCTCCATGAGCCTGTTGATGGTCTGCCGGGTTTCGACAAACGAGGTCCGCTCACGCTCGTTCTCCAGGAAGGCGAGCGAAGCGGACGCGGATTCGATCGCTCGCGACCGCATGTCAGCGTTGATCCGCGCGACCAGGTCATTGGCCCAGGCAGCGGCCTCCTCGCGATCAGTCCAATCCACCGAGACCATGATCAGACCGGATTTCTTGTCGCGCGAAACTCGACGTACCTCCTCGTCGAAGTGACGGAAGCCCTCCGCGAGCGTAGGGCGTCCGTCGGCGATACCTATCTGACTTCGGCCGCCACCCCATTCGTCCGGGAAGAACCGGGGGAGGAGGTCATGGTCGCTGATGAATCGCTCACCGAACTCACGAGACTGCAGTACCGCCAAGGCCTCTTCCGTCAGAGAGTCTCCCGATGCGAGATTGACGCCCGCCAAGGACGCAAGCCCCCCCAATTGGCCGAGCATGGCACCCGCGCCGCCCATCCCCTTCTCGACGCCCGCCGGCACCACGACGACCGTCGCGCGGTAGGATGGCGGGACGAGAAACGCCCAGAATGCGAACCCAATCCAGGTGATCGCGATCGCACCAAGAAGCCACCACCAGCGTCGACGCAGGGCCCCCAACAGATCGCCGAGCGTCAGGCTCGATTCTGCCGCCCAGTAGTTGGTGCTGACGGGTGGTTCAGATGCCATTGCCGATCCTCATTTCCGGAAAATCAGGCAAAGTCAATCAGAACGAATTCACCGCAGCCACCGCCACGGCGAGGTTGAAGATGATCGACGTCACCGCCGTCCACATCGTCAGCGGCCGCATCCGCTCTGCGTCGAGCGGCACCACGATCGTATCCCCGGGCAGGATGGCTGCGTCCTGACGGAACCAGCGGCTACCCGTTCCAGCCT